>Ga0247778_1001311_pt1 | contig 11427 bp, 3 predicted proteins | sample UWRJL049202B5_FD_179939 | JGI IMG/M metagenome (GOLD analysis project Ga0247778, IMG submission 179939) | Plant litter microbial communities from Arlington Agricultural Research Station in Wisconsin, United States - UWRJ-L049-202B-5 | ecosystem: Environmental > Terrestrial > Plant litter >... | reverse complement strand
TCCCAACGCTGGTCACCCGGGGAACATCCGTGATCTGCCCGGCATGCGTCCACCTGGCCAGCTGACTCTTCGTGACGAACCGGCCCGCAAAACCACTGGACGGCTGACCCTGTTTCTCACCCAGGAACCGGTTGTAATTGATCAGCTTGTTGCCATATTGAAAAGAGAAGAAAAACCCCAGGTCCAGGCCTTTATAGCTGACATTGTTGGTGATGCCGCCAAAGAATTTCGGCATGGCATTGCCCATGATCTGGCGGTCGGATGTAGTCAACGTGATATTTTTGCTATAGGTAGGCGAATACGAGGTCTTGCCGTCGGCCGTTTGAAAGACGGAATTTCCGGTCTGCGGATCGACATACAGCTGCCTGTATAGATAGAACGAATACAATGAATAACCTTGTTTGTCAATCAGCCAGTCACGACTGTAGAAAGTGATGGGAGTGACCAGCTTCACGATCTTATTCACATTCCCCGAAATATTAAGACTGGTCGTCCATTTGAAGTCCCCTGTCCGGATATTGACGGTATTGATGGCAATCTCATAGCCCCTGTTCCGGATCTCCCCGGCATTGGAGAGTTGTGTGCTATAGCCGGTAGAGGAAGGCACAGGCAGGTTCAGCAGCGCGTCCCGGGTATACTTCGAGTAAAGGTCAACGGCGATATCGACCCTTCCTTTCCACAATTCGAGATCGACACCCACATTTACCTGGGAAGTGCTCTCCCATTTCAGATCAGGATTGGCCAGTTGCAGCGGGGCCGTTCCGGCCTGATCGCCACTCGTAGGATTGTTGGGATAACCCGCCGAACCCGTCCAGAGACCCTTGGCGGCAAAATCATTGATCCCGTTCTGGTTGCCGGTGATCCCATAGCTGGCCCTCAGCTTCAGGTTACTCACCCATGTAAGATCTCTCAGCCATTGCTCTTCCTTGATACGCCAGGCCGCGCCTACAGCAGGAAAATACCCCCACCGGTGATCGGCGCCGAACTTCGATGACCCATCGGCCCTGATGGTAGCCTCGATAAAATACCTCCCGAGATAATTGTAGTTGACCCTGGAAAAAAAGGACGTCAGCGTATTCTTCGATGCATCTTCGGCAGCCGTACGGTTGGCAGCAGCCGAGATCAGCTTGTAGGCATCGCTGGGGAAGCCCGTTCCGGCAATATAATTGGCCGAATAGTTATTGGCCTGTACAGTATTGCCTGCCAGGATCCCGAAATTGTCATGGCCAAAAAGGGTCCCCGTATAGGACAGCGTTTGCTCGTTGACCCACCCGGTCTGCTGGATAAGATTCGACTTGGCCTCCCCTGCGGTGGCGGACCCTATCTGCGTTCTGGAATTGTAATATTCTGCTTCATGATAGTTGTTATAGTCGAGCCCCCAGCTGCTGCGGAACTTCAGACGGGGAAGGATTTCAGCGTCGAAATAGAGATTTCCGATATACCGGATGCTGGTGGTCCATTGCGCGAGGTTCTTCACCAGTACCTCCGTGTTATCGAAATTGGCCCAGCGCAAGGTGTTCCCATTCGAGTCATTGGTAGGCAGATAGGACGGCGTTTGCAGGGCAGACTGGAAGATCCCCGCATCGGGTCCGTTCCCGTCCCGTAGCTGGTTGCGGTGACTGCGGGTAAAAAGATTGCTGATCCCGATCTGCACCTTGTCGCTTAGCCTGGAGTCGAAATTGGCCTTTAAACTCGCACGGGTAAAATTGGCCGGCCGGATCACCGCCTCCTGATCCGTATAGCTGGCGCCGATATAGTACCGGGAGCTTGCCGAACCGCCCTGGAACGAGAGATCATAGTTTTGCAGGGGCGCCGTGCGCAATACCTGGTCCATGCGCCTGTCGGAGTAGCTCCCCTGGTCGGAAGGATTGCCCCGAAAGGTAGTGGCGCCGGGATTCCAACTGCCGTTGGCGGCCCTTTGAAAGGGCACATTGGCAGCTGTCTGGTTCAATGCAGGATTGTCGATACCGGAATTGATCCAGGTCTCGTTCGCGATCAGCGCATGCTCCGGGCCCGAAGCCACTTTCCACAAACGGCCCCGCTGGATAGCGGACACCCCGCCGGAGACATTCAACTGTATCTTCTGACGGCTGCTGAAGCTGCCACGCTTGGTCGTGAGAATCACAACCCCATTGGCACCCCGGGAACCGTAAATGGCCGTAGCCTCCGCATCTTTCAACACTTCGATGCTCTCTATATCGGAAGAGCTGATATCGGCCAGGGGAGATGTCGTCTTCTCCCCCAGGTTGACAGGACCAGCAACCCCATTGCCCGAAGGACTTTGAGAAGCCAGGGTGTTGCTATTGATAAAAACCCCGTCCACAATATACAAAGGATCGTTGCTCGCATTGATAGAGGTAGAGCCGCGAACCCTTATCCTTACACCTTCACCGGGTACGCCGGATTGGGAATTGACCTGGACACCCGCTGCTTTTCCCTGCAATTGCGCGTCGAAACTGGCCACCGGGATCTGTCTGGCCTCTTCCGCATTTACCTTGGCAATAGAACCGATAAGATTCTTTCGGGTCTGGGTGCCATAGCCAACCACGACGACATCATTGAGCTGGCTGGAGGACTCCGACAAAGTGACCAGAATATGCCCATCGCTGGTCACGTCCTGATCCTTCGTCTGATAACCGATATAGGTAACATGGAGGACGAATGGAGGCTTCTGTCCCGTTACAAATCGGAATTCTCCATTCCTGTCCGTGACAACCTCATGCGTCGTCCCGTTGATATGTACAGTGGCGCCAGGTAAGGCCAGGCTGGTCCTTGCATCCACAACTTTCCCCTGAAGAGAAAGATTGTTATTCTGCGCGGTGGAACAAAGGCTAACGGAGGTCAGCAGCAACACGGTGATGAAAAAAAACCTTCGGAAGCCATACAGGTCCATCATGTTCATTCAGTTTAGTTTGGTAATAAAGATCTCATCGCAGCCGACCATGGTCAGCCAGTCGAAAAATTATTTGACAAGAATCAGGGAATAATTAGGTTAATTAGGGACAGAGACAGGCGGCCCCGGACAAGGCCGGGGCCGCAATAGGAAGGTTCAACAACAACAGGAATTATCGCTGAAAAATATGTATCTAACCACCAGTTTCTGCTGACCGGATGGGTACACAGCATGGGAATGAAGCTTGTTCATGAGCCTTACATTGTATTTAAATAAGGAGATCGCCTACGGTGGTAATAGGCGTTTCCTGTTAGTCTACTAAATTAGTAGGGTAAAAGTAATGCGCAATCCGGAAATAACAAAATATTTTTCCGGGGAAGGGTTACTTTAACCAGTACATTTCATTTAAAAATGAATCATGAGCGCAGAAGAACAGTTCGCCCGCCGCAGGACGAAGAACTCCCGTGCGGTCATCCTCACTGCCAAAGGAGAAAAGAAACTACAGGAATTATTGGGGTTGTCCATTTCTTCATATTAAAAATACTCGTAACCACGAAAATGTGGAAAACCGCAAATTGCCGGGTAGTTTTACTCGATCTTTATTTGTTGCTGGCGTGGAACACTGTACCTGCAAGTTTTTGAATCTACACGTTCATCGGGCATATTGACACGCCAAACGTATATTTCTACACGGTCATGGAGAATTCCGGATTAGATCCGGGGGCTTTATTCCCTTATTTCGTATCCCATTACCACTTAGTGGTATTGGCTGGAAAATAAAAACCCGTTAGCTTACCCCTCAATCCCGGTTCATCCCTCTGATAACCCCTCCGTATACTACTTTTTATTATTCCTTAGACCCAATCCATATGCAAAAGATAACTCTTTGCCTGCTATCGGTATGCCTGTCCTTTACAGGAATACAAGCTCAACAACCAAAAATAACACCCGTATCTCCGGAGGCGGCGTCCCTATCCAAGATGATTAATTTCCCGGTAAGCTACAATACCGGAATACCGGACATTGGCATCCCTCTTTATGAAATCAAGACAGGAGGGCTCACCTTGCCTATTACGCTAAACTATCACGCCGGTGGGTTTAAAATACAGGAAAGGGCCACCAGCGTTGGTTTGGGATGGTCGTTAAGCTCGGACATTCAGATCTCAAGGACCATTAATGGTCTGGATGATTTTGGCCCGATGGGCTATATCAGCAATGCACTCATTAAGACCTATGGTTCATGTTCCACATGTGGCTATCCCTTATATACTTCCGCCTCACCTTTTACTTACTATGAAGCTTACCGTATTGCCGCAGGAGAGGCAGACGGGATGCCCGATAAGTTCTATTACAAGCTGCTGAATAAATCCGGATCTTTCTATTTCAGAAAGACAACTTCCGGCACAGGTTACACCATCGTTCCCGTTCCCTATGATAATATAAACATTACGCTTACCAACGGTCAGTTTACCATTACAGATACAGATGGAACAATGTATTATTTCGGTGGACAGGGCGTTATATCACCAGGAAATATTGCCGAAAAAGCAACAGAATTATCCGAGAGCGATCTGACTGTACACAGTACTGCTTTTAAGTGTACAAGAATCGAGAACCCAACCAAAACTGAGGCCATCAATTTTATGTATACTGCAAAAACACCTCTATATTTTTCAAGTGCCAACCAGTCCGTTGAATATTTTAACAACCCCAATGCGGGTTACATGAATTTGTATTACACGGCAGATGCTATTTCTACAGCGCATCCCGGTGTGGTTACCTACGAAAGTCTTATGGCGCTAATACCCTTTTACAACCTTTCATCGCCGAAATGGATCGAACATTTTGGCTATGGCAAATCAAGGTTCCATCTCCCATATTTAAATAGCCAGAATCAGGTAGTAGATAAAACGTATGAATTTCAAACCAACCCAGGCGTGCCAGGTCAGACCGTTTATGGGCTGGCCTTATCAAGAATAGATTTTAATGGGGGCTCGGTCCTGTTTAATGGTACGGACAAGATCAATGATATAACGGTTAAAAACGCATTAAACGAAGAGATCAAAACTTTTTCGCTTTTTCAATCCAATGCCCCCCCTTTTAATCTTGCATCTGCCCAGGCGCGGAATGGCGCCGGATTTATCGGTACAGCCTACCTGGATTCCGTGCAGTGCAAGGTCAATGGTTTGTCCTACGAGACCTATAAATTGAAATATGCAAGCAAATTCTGTTTTGGTAGTCACATTCAGGGCAAAGATGCCTGGGGCTATTCGAATTCATATACCTCCGAAAGACTCGCTGATGACACGTCTACAACCATTCCCAGGCAAAAGATCATACAGGGCTTCTACAAAGGGCCAAATGGCGGGTATCAGTATATCCCAAATTTAACCTTTAGTTTTGGCAGCTCCATCAATGCGGAAAATACGGATATAACGCCCATTTCACGCGGAATGCTCACCAGAATCATCTATCCGACGGGAGGCTATACTACTTTCGGCTATGAAGGCAATATGATCAGGCTGAATTTACCAAACCACCTGACGCGTGTTGTGATGACAGGGGGAGTCAGAATTAAGACCATTTCTAATTTTGATGGAAAGGACCAGGCGCCTGTTTCCCAAAAATACTACAGGTATGGAGAACTGGAGGACGGCATAGGTCTCGGCATCAATCCGCCTCGCAATGATACCGTTAGTGCCACTGACCAGTCAAACAATTTGGATGCTTACACCTATACACAGACCACAGGCTATCTTACAGGACCGGGGCCGATTTATGCCGGTTTCGATTTTGCACCGGTTTCACCAAGCTGTGCAAATCGGAGTTGTCTTACACTGAGACAGAAAGAAGATAAGACCATTTATCAGCCGGCCTCTTATATGGATTACACTTACCCCAATGGCGCCCCGATCTATTACACCAAAGTAACGGAGTACAACCAGGATTTCGGCGTGCAAACTGGTAAAAAAGTCTATACCTATTCAAATCCAAATGATTATGGAGCTTACAGTTATCAGACGGTAAGTAAAATTCCCGGAACCAATATCGACGTACTCCAAACGGATGGCCTTATGGGAGTACCAACGTCCATTCAGGACTTTAAGTATGATAAAGGCAGCTACACACTTGTACATAGTAAGTTGTTTTCATACACCAAATATAGCAAACCAGAGCAGATCAGGGTCGTCTATTCTTTTTTCACAACCTTATACAATGTTATTGGAGGCAGTTACAATGGTTCACCAATGGATTTTTACAATACCACCTACTCATTTGCTGCGGGCTCTTTATCGGAACCCTTTTACACATACATTGCCGGCGAATATGGCATCCAGGTAGCCAAATTATTATTGTCAACGGAAACAGAAAGATGGACAACCGGTACAGATACCATTACCACAGTCACGAATTATGAATACGGAAATAATTTGTATGTGCAGCCAAGTAAAATAACGGCATCAACCAGTACCGGATCCAGATCAAAGGCATTCAGGTATGCATACGACGCCCCCGGAGTGAGCGTTTATGATCAAATGTTATCCGGCAACAGAATAAGTGAGGCCATAGAAGAAATAGAAATGAAGGACAATATTGAAACAGCAAGGGTGAAAACAAATTTTGGGGTTTTCAATAATCCAGCCTTCATCGCACCTGCTTCGGTTCAAAGATCTTTTGGCGGCAATGTGCTGGATACTGTCCTGAAATATGATTTGTACGATCAAAGATCCAATCCATTGCAGGTTACGGGAAAGGGAGCGCAAATCACGTCATACCTCTGGGCTTATAATTATAAATACCTGGTGGCGGAAATAACCGGAGAGACCTATGCCAACGCAACTGCCGGCATCAATGTAACAGCCCTTCAAACGAATACAAATGATGCCCAGATCAAAGCGATAGTGAACGCGATGAGAACCAGCCTGCCTTCTGCCATGGTCAGTACACATTTCTACAAACCATTAATTGGTATCTCCTGCGAGACCCGTCCGAATGGAACAGCTGTTTACTATGATTATGATCCCTACGGACGTTTGGCAACCATAAAAGACAACGACATGCATATACTTAAAAAATACGACTACCAGTACATTCCTGCCACTTCCTCCTTAGCCAATACGCTGTACTATGCCAGCAGCCCGATGATGCAGACTTATAATAACCTCAGGACAATCCCCAATGGCGTCGATACCATAACGGTAAATGCTGTCCAGTATGGAGGAAAATATCTCGGCGCCAACTGGACGCAGCTGGATGTAACATCCGAAGAAACCCTGCAGTCATATTCGTCTACCCTGCCACCGGCCGCCAATAACGCACAGAACGCGGCAACCGTGAGCATCGATCTGGGAATAAATATTTGGCCTGCTCATACTCGGTCAAATGGCGTATATATTGACTTTATAAAAGACAATTCAATCGTGTATAGCAAGAAATTCCCCAGCGGCGTCAATTACATTACGCTCAAGATTCAACCGGGAGAATACAAAATAGGTATCCGCTACAACGAGAATTATAATGGCAGCCTAACAGGTGTTAGCGTAGGTTTATCGAACGGCACTTATTACTATCTAAAACCTGGCGATACATCACAGTTTGTAAATGGCACGGTCTATACGATTACAGCAAGTAACATGATATTCCAATAATCACGCATCCATGGCATTTTTGTTTTCTGACTAAATCATTCCCATGCATACATATATACGCTGGTTTCTTTTCGTCACCGTACTGCTGTCCGGTCACCTGGCAGGGCTTTCACAGGAAAAACAAGAGAGTTATGTTCCCCCCCTTCCTGCTGCCGGTAAGATTTTCGGCGCCCTTTCCCAAAAGACCGCCGCTGCCCGGGAGGCCATGACAAAACAAACAGCCGCCTATTTGCAGCGCTTACAAAAACAGGAGAACGGGTTTCGGAAAAAATTTGCCCGCAAGGATTCCGTGGCTGCGGCAGCACTTTTCGCCAACTCCGACCAGCGTTACCGGCAATTACTGTCTGAACTGGAAACGCCAAAAGCCCCCGCCGACCCGCATATCAATGTCTATAGCAGTCAATTGGATTCGTTGAAGACAACACTTAAATTCTTAGACCAGAATAAGGTTTTCTCCGCTTCTCCTGCCGTATTGCCGCGCATCCTGGACGCCGGCAAGGCCCTAACCAATGCCCAGGCAAGTCTTAACCAGACCGCGCGGATCGATCAGTTCTTAAAGGAGCGCCAGCAGTTGTTACAGGATAAACTGGGCCCTTTAGGATATACTACTGCATTGCGCAATTTTAAAAAACAGGTATATTATTATCACCAGCAAACAGACGCTTACAAACAGCTCCTGGAAAATCCCGAAGCACTGGGCGCCAAAGCCATGTCGGTGGTCAAGCAATTACCGGCCTTTCAAAAGTTCTTCAGCAATCATTCCGAACTGGCAGGCTTGTTCCTGCTGCCCGGCGCAACGGCGCCAGATCTGGACACCAATTCCGTTGCGGGTCTACAGACCAGGGGTACAGTAGAGGCAGAAATGCAGGGGAAATATGGTAAAACGGTGAATGCGCAGCAAATCGTGCAAAAGAATGTGCAGGCTGCGGACGAATCCGGGATCAAACAGCACGGCGGAATACCTGGTCTTCTCCCGATCGGGTCGATCCATCTGCCAGAGATCGGAGGGGGGAACGGACAGGAACTGGCAACGCCTGATTTCAAGCCGAATGCCGAACACAATAAGACTTTCTGGAAAAGGCTGAACCTGGGCTTCAACCTGCAAACCGTCAGATCCAACGGATATTGGCCCGCGACTACAGATATCGGGCTGAGCATCGGTTACCGTCTTTCAGACTATAATGTTCTCGCTATCGGAGGATCTTATAAAATGGGCTGGGGAAAAACCTTGCAACAGGTATCGCTTAGTGGCCAGGGCGCAGGGATCAGAATAGGCTGGGATAGGAAATTAAAAGGAAGTATCTGGTTGACCGCAGGCGCTGAACTAAACTACCGACAACAAGGAGAGGGTCATATACGGATCCCTGATTATAACGAATGGCAAAAAAGCGCACTGGCAGGTATCACCAAGAAATATAGGATAGGAAAGAAAATGAATGGCAACATGCAATTATTGGTGGATTGCTTACATGCCAGTCATTTGCCGGCTACCCCACCCTTACTATTCCGGGTAGGATACGGATTTTAAAAAACAACATTTATCAACCATCGGTACTAATCATTGGTCACCTGCAATTTTGTTTTATGTCAACCCTAATGCATACCAGACAGACTCTCCTCATAGCCATCCTCACAGCAGGGTTGCCGGTATTGACGCAGGCGCAGACCGCGCCACCACCCGCCTATGCAAATGGCAGTTGGGTTAACTATATACGTACCTGGGCGGCCACAGCCCCGGAATCGGATCCTGCTGTATTACCCACCCGGGGGCTGCGCGATGTGAAACAAACCACTACTTATATCGATGGCCTGGGCCGCCCTATCCAGGCTGTCACCAAACAGGGTTCCTTAAATACAGGCAGCACAGCCGCCGATATTGTCACCGCAGTCGTATATGATGCATTCGGCCGGGAGCAATATAAATATCTTCCTTTTGCCGCGAATGCTGCCGGCGGCAACGCGTCGATCAATGACGGCGCCTTTAAGTTAAACCCCTTTCAGCAGCAGGTATTTTTTTATAACAAGCAACTTGTCAATGAACCCGGAGAGATCAACCTGGGCGCCGGTCAACTAAATTATAGCTATAGCCAGGTCAACTATGAAACCTCCCCGCTGAACAGGGTAAACAAAACCCTGGCGCCGGGCGTCAGCTGGGTGGGCGCCGATAAAGGCGTCAGTTCTTATTATCTGGCAAATACCGCCAAAGACAGCGTACGGGTCTGGTTGGTGACGACCGGGACGGTCGGGAATTTCAGCACCTATTCATCGCCGGGCGCATATGCCCCGGGAATGTTGTACAAGTCAGTAACCATCGACGAGCATGGAAAACAGGTTGTTCAGTTCCAGGACAAGGACAACAGGATCCTGTTAAAGAAAGTACAGCTCACTTCCGCGGGGGATGACAGTACGGGGATTGGCCATACCGGGTGGCTATGTACTTATTATATTTATGACGGCATGGGCAATCTGAGCGCTGTCTTACAACCCCGGGGCGTAGAGCTGATCGCTTCCAGTTGGGTATTGACCGATGCTACCATTCTGGCGGAACAATGCTTCCGGTATGAATATGATCAGCAGCGTCGTATGATCCTCAAACAGGTCCCCGGCGCCCAGCCGCTGGCAATGATCTATGATGCCCGCGACAGGCTGGTCATGTCACAGGACGGCAACCTAAGGAGCAAAAACAAATGGAATGTCACCTTTTATGATAACTTCAATCGCCCAATACAAACGGGCCTATTACTCAATACGTTCAATAATTTCACCTTTGCTCAGCATCTTGCCGCTGCCGCAACGAGTATCGCATACCCCTTTGCCATCAGCAGTCCGCCTTCCCAATGGCAATGGATGACAAAAATGGGATACGATGATTATACCACCCTTCCCTCTGCATCCGGGCTGACTGCAGTGCTGGATAATACCTATACGACCAGTGCATACATGAATACCAGCTATAATACCTATCCCGACTATGCCCAGCAAGGGGTTTTATCCCCACAAACCAAAGAAATGCTGACATGGACTCAAAGCAATCTGATGGAAAATTTGCCCGTTACCGGTCATTCCATTTTATACTCTTTGAACATCTATGATGATAAGGGGCGTCTTATCCAGGTAAAAAAAACCAATACGCTTGGGGGAAAAGATGTGGTCACGATGCAATACAACTGGAGCGGCCAGGTAATCCGCAAAGTGGAAAAATATGACCGATCCGGATGGGAGGTGAATACTCTGCTGACCCAGAATAGCTATGACGATCTGGGCCGTCTGAGCCAGATCGATAAGAAATTAGGCAGCGGATTGATCCAGGCTGGCGCCCTGCCTGCCAACTGGACGACCGTTGTGCGGAATGAGTACGATTCCCTGGGACAATTGAAGCGGAAGAACCTGGGTAACAAGCCTGGTGCGGGAACACCATTGGCCAAACAGGATTACTTGTATAATATCCGTGGCTGGCTGCTGGGGCTGAACCGGGATTATATCCAGGGTACAGATACCATCGACCGGTATTTCGGGATGGAACTCGGCTATGATAAGAATGCAGTTCTGGGGACTTTCAGCGCACAATACAATGGCAATATCTCGGGGATGATCTGGAAGAATGCGGGCGATCAGAAGAAAAGGAAATATGACTTCACCTATGACGCGGTGAATCGGTTGACCGGAGCGAATTTCAATCAATATGTATCGGGGAGTGGGGCCGGCGCCCTCTTCGACAAGAGCGATGGCCTGGACTTCACCATGGGTAACCTGGCTTATGATGCCAACGGGAATATCAAATCCATGGGCCAAAATGCCTGGAAGCCATCGGGGACTTTCATCCTCGACAATATGCAGTATAATTATGGCTCGTCGGGCAAGAGCAACAAGCTGCAAAATGTTATC
>Ga0247778_1001310_pt1 | contig 11457 bp, 7 predicted proteins | sample UWRJL049202B5_FD_179939 | JGI IMG/M metagenome (GOLD analysis project Ga0247778, IMG submission 179939) | Plant litter microbial communities from Arlington Agricultural Research Station in Wisconsin, United States - UWRJ-L049-202B-5 | ecosystem: Environmental > Terrestrial > Plant litter >... | reverse complement strand
TTTCTAAACTAACAGATTCTATTACTATAGGCATAGAGCTATGTAATATTCCACAAATTTCAGAACATTGTCCATAAAATATACCTTCTCTATTAATAAATACAGATACTTGATTTAATCTTCCAGGATAAGCATCGCATTTTATACCTAGAGCATTACAAGAAAATGAATGTATTACATCTCCAGATGTAATAATAAATCTAATGTAAGTAGATTCAGGTAATATAACTCTATTATCAACTTCTAACATTCTTAATGTACCTTCTTCTAAATCGCTTTCTGGTACTATATAAGAATCAAATTCTACATTTTCATTATCTTCATTTAAGAAATCAGGATATTGATAACTTCAATATCATTGATGTCCTTCAGCTAATATAGACATAGATGGATCACTAACTTCATCCATTAAATATAATAATTTAAAAGAAGGAAAAGCAATTAAAATTAAAATTATTGCAGGTGTAATAGTTCAAATTAATTCAATTAATGTCCCATGTTTTAAATATTTATGAGAAATAGGTGAAACTGTGTAAACATAAGTTCTTACATTATGAATTAATATTCAACCAACTCCTATTAAAATAGCAGTTAAAAAATACATAATATAATTATGTATTTCTACTATACCTTCCATTTGAGGTGAGGCACTATCTTGGAAGAATATACCTCAAGCTATAGGTGCATCAAATAGTAAATTATTGTTTAAAATAAAATTTAGCATGTTTTTAAGTAAAAAAAATTATAGGTAATTAATTGTCGATAAACCTTAAAAAAGATAAATGTTTAACATTCTTAATATTTAATAATTGTTTATTGTCTATTTCTAAGGCACTTTTACCTAATTCAAATATAAATCCTAAAGTTATAACTATTATAAAAATTAGAGTTATAATAAACCCATATAAATTATTTAAGTATTCACTTACAGCAAAAGGATATATTAATATAATTTCTAAATCTAGAAGTAAATAAACTAATGCAAATATAAAAAATTTTATACCAAATTGAGTTCTATTTTGATCAATAAAACTATGAAATCCGCATTCAAATATACTATATTTTTCTTGATAAGGATTATGAGGTGCAAAAATAAAATTTATTATTAAAAATAATAATGCAATAATTCACGTAAAAATTATAAATAATATTAAACTACTCATTTAAGTATTAAATAATAAATTTACCATTATGGTATTCATGCTTAAAAATTCTTTATTTATAAAAATGTAAAGTGTAGTAATTAAAGTAATACTTGCTATAGTTATTGCTATAGTATCGGGCATAATTAAATTATTGTTTTTATTAAATATAGTCTTATTTTTAAAGATAAAATTAATATTTGTTAAGTTATCTGAATATATAGGTTTAACAAAAAAAATATTTTTAACTAAATTTAAATAATAAGCGGCACTTATTACACTAGTAGTTATACCTACTAAAGTAATAAATATATATCCTTTATCCATAGCTGCAGTAAGAATCATTTGTTTACCAAAAAAACCTATTAAAGGTGGTATACCTACAAAAGAAAAAATAGTTAAAATAAAACTAATAGATAATAAAGGATTAATATAAAAATATCCTTTTAATTGAGAAATTAATTGGATAGGTGAATTAGTTTTATCTATTAAATTTTTAAATTCTTTTTGTTCATTTATATAGTAATTTAAAGAATAACCCATCATTATTAAAATAATAAATATATTTAAATTAGTTATAGTATATTGTATTAAATAAAATGTAAAAGCTTGTATAGATTCAATACTATAAATACTTAAACCTAATAGTAAAAATCCTACATGAGATATAGTACTATAAGCTAATAATCTTTTTATTCTAAATTGAGTAAGACCAATAATTGTTCCTACCATTAAAGATAAAAATGAGCTAATTAATAAACTAAAGGTTCAATTTAAATTAGGTAAGAAACTATTAGTACTATAAACTAATTGTAAGAATACAATGAATAAAGAAATTTTTGCGATTATAGATACAAAAGTTGTTACAATAGTAGGTATAGCATCATAAACATCAGGAGATCAGAAATGAAAAGGAGCTGCACTAACTTTAAATAATAGACCTACACTTAAAATTAATAGAGAAAGATTAATATTATTGGGTTTATATAACTCATTATCGGTATTAAAAATATTATTTATAATATATAAATTATCTAAATTAGATGAACCTATGTTAGTATATAGTAAGCCAATTCCTAATAAAATTATACAAGAGCTTAAACTACCTAGTAAGAAATATATTAAACCTCCTATAGTAGAAAGTTCTGAATTTCTATGTATTGTACTAATTAAATATAAGCCATAACTTTGTAACTCTATAGCTAAAAAGATAGAAACTAAATCATTTGTAGATATTAATAATATTGCTCCTATTATTATAAATAAAATTATAATAGGATATTCTATTATTTTATTGTGATCCAAATTGATAGTACTTACTATCTTTTTTAAGTTATTATTAATAAAAATATTTCCTTTTCTAACATAAAAACTAGTTAATTGTAATATTAATATACTTATTAACAAAATAAAAATATGAAAGACTTGAGTTATATTAGTTATATATAATAATCCGCCATGTAATCCTAAACTTTTATTAATTATAAAAGTACATAAAGAATTTTGAACTAAACAATATAATAAAGCTATTATAGCTATTCTATTAAATATAATAGACATATCTCGTCTTAAAGTGACGGCATTAGAGACTAAGATAATTAAAAGTGTAAAAATAAGCATTAAAATTTATAACCAAAGGAGAAAATTGAATTCTCATTTTTAACGCATGAAATTAATGTTTTAACCGATTAAACTACTTTAGTTAATAAAAAAGGGAAGATACCCTGGTTCGAACAGGGAATCTACTGTTCCACATTCAGTTGCTGTACCAATTAAGCTATATCTTCCTAATTGTATTATGTTGAAGTGATTCGAACACTTATATATAAATATCAAAAATTTAGGACTTACCTATTAGTCAACAACATATTTATATAGTGTTTATTTATACTTAAGGTAAATCCGACTTGAACGGATAAGGTTTTTAGCCAAATAGTCCTAAACTATTTATGTTTACCAATTTCATCATTACCCTTTTTATATGCCCATGACAAGATTTGAACTTATAACAAAAATATCTTCAGTATTTTACTCTACCAATTGAGTTACATGTGCTATAATAGTATGGAGAAATTCAGATTTGAACTGAAATAAATAACGTGCAATATTATTATGTTACCATTACATTATTTCCCCTATCTTTAATAAAATAAAGATATATTTAAAAAGAGATAATATTCTCTATAATTAAAATTCTAGAATTATCCGAAGAAGGACTTGAACCTTCAAGGCAATAGCCTATAAAGCTTAAATTTATTTTGTTTACCAATTTCAACACTCGGATTAAGGCTAAGATGAGTCGAACACCTATAAGAACCGTTATGAGCAGTATACTTTACCTATTAAGTTATAGCCTCAAATAAATGCGGATAAAGGATTTGCACCTTTATGTTTTGATCATGAGTCAAATATGTTAACTTAATTACATTAATCCACATAAAGATAGACTAGACAGGATTTGAACCTGTGTAAATAACATTGAAAAAGTTAGGTCGTAACCACTTGACTACTAATCCTTTGAAAATAAGCCCAGTGAAAGTATCGCACTTTCTTCTATTGATTACAAAACAATTGCATTACTTTTATGCTAACCAGGCAATTATGACATATAAACATATATAGTTATATATTAAATTAGTACTTTATTCCTAAAAATCTCGTAATTCTTATAGATAAAGCCTATTTATGTAATAGTCTATTACAATAATAAGAAATATTTTAAGATAAATTTCATGCTTATATGTTTTCAGCATTTATTTTTGATTAATTTAGCTGTTCTGCTATACTTATATTATATAATTACCTAAATGATGATTAAGTAACATCTTTGTATTTATTACAATGTTTAATATTAAGATTTATAAATAACAGATAAACCATGGATTAATAAATTAAGTTCCTTTCGTACATAAATTAATTCTTATTATATTCTAATTTCCCCTAGAAGATAGAAACCATACTGTCTCACGACGTATTTAACCCAGCTCATGTAACTTTTTAATCGACGAACAGTCGTACCCTACATAGTTTCTGCATCCATGAGGATTAGTTAAGCCGACATCGAGGTGCCAAACCGCGCACTCATTTAGAACACTCTTGCGCAAATTAGCCTGTTCAACTTGTTATCATTATATATCTCCAATTTTCACAAACTGGTTCAGACTATGTATTCTAATTTTTATTCATATTTAATTTTTTCCACTTATTCAACCTTTAATGGCAAAGGCTCCTATACGTCTTTTATTTACGTGTTTTGTATATTCTATATTAGAATTAATAGTATTTCTATACAAAGTTTTATTATAATTATAATAATTTGTATTAGTTAATCCCCCTATTAAATTACGCAATTTAATAGATCTGGCTGCTTTATATCTTTTAGTAAGTCTACCTTTAGATAATAAAGATAAACCTTTTAAATTTTTATATGAAATATTTTCAAATAAAAAATTTAAAAGTTTAGAATTACTATTATTAATCTTTTTATAAAAAATTGTTTTTATAAGAATAGTTCTATATAAATTCATAATATTAGTTTTTCTATTTTTTATTTTTAAACCTAAAATTTCTGTTAATATATCACTATTGTATCTATAATTTTTTATATTTATAATATTAAATTCTATTTTTTTATTATAAATATTTGTAATATGTGAAGATAGTAAATATAATCAATTTTTATGAAATTTTAATTTGTTAATCATTAAATTAATAAACAATTTTTTATATTTATTGATTTCTTTAATGAGTTTTTTTAATAATATTTTTCTAATAAAAATTAATTTAAAAATTTTATTTAAATTAATTATACGTGAAAGTAAAACTTTTAAGAGTGCAAATTTTTCTCTATTAAAAATAAATAAAGTAATTGATATTTTATTATTATTAAATTTTATATAGGGTTTACTTATATAAATATTATTAAAAGATAAAGATTTATTTTTTTTATAGTCCATAGTAAAATAACCTTTAATTAGCTTTATAATAAAATTATAATGCATTAAAGAATCTATAGTATTATTTTTATTAAAGTTAAAATTAAAATTTATTCATTCTTTATATAAAGGGGGAGAATAATTTAAAATATTCTCCTTTAAATTATGATTAAAATAATTATTATTATTATTATTTATTTTTAAATTATGTTTATTAATAGATATAAAATTACTCATTAAATTATATTAATTAAAATTATAGTATTAAATATGTAAAAATTAGTTGAGTTTAAATAAAAATAATTTTTTTATTAGTCGTTGAACGTTTTTTTTAATTCCGCTTCAAATTTACTAAAATAAGTAGTATTTGAAATTAACTCAATTTTTTTAAAATAATTTTATAAAATTATTGAAGGAACAAACATCCCTAGCGTAACTTTTCTAATAATCCAAGATCTAATCTTTAAGTATCTTGTGATCTTATGCCCTGCTTACGCAACTGTTTTATTAATAATAAGTAAAACAGTAAAGCAAAATTTAGCCATTAAACTTAAAAAATATATAACAATATTACTAATATAAGTAATTAATTATTTATATATATATATTTTCTCTATAAAATATTTTACCTTAAAATTATATTTGATATTAATATTTGTTTATCAAATAATTATATTTGGTTACACCCATTTACTTTTTATGGGGTCTGTGCCCCGCATAAACTGTCTCCTATATATTATAATAAATTAGAAAATAGAAAACAAATAAAGGTATTTCACTTTTATTTTAACTATTACCTTATGTTTGAAATTTGTCAATTCTATATTCAATATATAGTAACAGTAAAGCTGCATAGGGTCTTCTCGTCTATCTAGAGGTAAACTGTATCTGCACAGTTATTCCAATTTCACTGAGCTAATTATAGAGACAGCTGTTGTATCGTTATATCATTCATGCAAGACCGCATTTAACGGCCAAGGTATTACGCTACCTTAGGACCCTCAGATTAAGGCCGCCGTTTACTAGGGTTTTCTTCAAAATCAAATCTATAATAATTTAATTTATATTTCGTTAATAACCTAGTACCGGGCAGATATCACACTCAATATTTAGATTTAAAATCTTTGTGCAAAGTGCTTTGTTTTAATTAAACAGTCGTACAACACTATTTTATGCTTCTTCCTTTTTAATTGATATTAATCAATATTAATGAGCCCTCCTTATTTCGAAATTACGGAAGTTAGTTTGCCGAGTTCCTTTATAATTATTATCTCATAGACGCCTTCATAAATTAAATTTGCTTACTTTTTTCAGTTTATAGGTACGGTTATTGAAATTTATTAATATTTCTAGTACTTTTTCATTTATAAGTTATTTTTTAATAAAAGTTTATCTCATCGTTTGTATATTTATATAAAAACTTAGAGGCCGTTACTTAAATTTTAACCATAAGCTTAAGGCGAGAATATTACAAATAAAATTATTTGTAATACTTCTTTTTCGTTACTCATGTCACCATTCTTTCTAGAAATAAATTACTATTTTTTAATAAAAAAGGTCATATTTTATTCTATATTCTGCTACCTGTTAAATAATTAATTATTTAAATACAAAGTATTGGTATATTATTTAGATCCGTTGAATTTTAGATGCTTTTTAAAAAATTAACAAGTGCTCTGTTACGAGATCTTAAAATTGTGGCTGCTTCTAAGCCTATCTCCTTATTGACTTAAATAAAAACTATCTTTTTTTCACTTAATAATAATTTAAGAACCTTAATCTTTGTTCAGGGCTGTTTCCCTTTAGATATATAATCTTATCACCATATATCTGATAGTTTAAAATCAATATTAATTATTCCGAGTTTAGAAACTCACTAGTAAAACTTTTATAGTTGCCTAATATATACAATATTTGTTTGAGATCTAATTTTGTACCTATGAATATTTAATTTAAACTACCTACTTTTATAGGTTTCGCAGAAAACCAGCTATCCTAGTAAGTTTTGTCTTTCACTGCTTACCATAATTCTTCGAATATTTATGCTACAATAATTCGTTCGGACTTTTATAATCCTGATTATAGTAAGATCACTAGGTTTCGGGTCTAAAATTAAATACTTTTCATTTAAATATTTATGATTGGGTTAACTGCGCTAAAAATTAGCTTGCATTTAATTTTAACTAGGTGACCCATTATGCAAAAGGTACACTTTTATATTTATATTCAAGCTGCTTATAAAATTACTATTTCAAAAAGTTTCTCTCACGATACACTTCACTATTACTTATGTATTATATTTAGTCTTAAAGGAAGATACCTTTTTATTAAAACAATTTTAATTATTTTATTTTATAGACTATTCTGCTTTCAATTAATTACTTACAGAATCTCATTTGATTTCTTTTATCTAAAGCTCTTAAGATATTTCAGTTTGCTTTGTTTGTTATAGAATTTATTCAAGAATTTATAACAATAAATGTTATATATAGATTCTCTAATACATAGTTAGTTATTCATAATAATTTCTTTATATACTATATATATAATATATATTATCATATCAAATTACGAAGACTCGAACTTCGAAGGTCTTTCACCCAAAGAAAGTATCTAACCAATTAGATTTTAATTTGGTATATTAATCTTACTTATACCTTTGTGAATAATTTGTTTAGAAAATGCGCGATTTGAACGCACAACCTGTTATGTGTAAAATAACTGCTCTACCATTGAGCTAATTTTCTTTTTATATAATATAAACTTATGAAAAATAAGATTTAAAGAGTTCGAATTAGAACGGATTTGAACCGATATCTGTTATCGTGACAAGATAACTCTTTACATTAAGTTACTAATTCTATGATTGGAGAGAATTGAACTCTCAACCGCTAAGTGGAAACTAGCTGACTTAGCCTATTAATCGACAATCACTAATTTTATCAGAGACGGTAAGATTCGAACTTACGAAAAAAAGATTTTTTAAACGTACTCAAGACGTTCCCTATAAACCTCTCAGGCACATCTCTAATATTAAAATCTATGAGAATTGAACTCATATTAGAGTAATTAAAAGTTACACGCTTTACCTATTAAGCTAAGATTTCTATTATTTATCTTGTTTTATAGTTATAACAATAGCACCTACCATAGCTAAAATTAGTATTAAACTAGCAATAATTAATCACATATTATAGTTAGTATACATTACATTTCCTATACTAATAATATTACTATTTTCTATAAGATTACTATCTCAATTAGAACTTGTAACATATAATTTTGTATAATAAGAGTTATTATATATAGATTCATTATTACTTAGATTTAAATTAAATATATAATTATTAAGAATATTATTATAGGGTAATATAGGTAATATTATATAATTAAATAATATAGTGGTAATTAAAGCTAAAGATATACTATTTTTTGTATTATTTTGCAATTCACTAGTTCTAATATTAATTAACATTAATATAAATATAAATAATATAGATACTGCTCCAATATATATAACTAAATATGATAAACCTATAAAAGTTAAATCTATTAAGTTTAAATAAATAGAAATAAATAAAAATAATAAAATTAAATATAATAAAGATTTTATAGGATTATTATCTATAATAGTTAGTATTGCAAATAATATAGCAAGTAATGAAATAATATTTAAAAAATAAGTAATATATCCATTAGATATTGTTTCATTTATATTATATAAAGATTGCATTATAATTGTTTTTATTACCTAAAATTAGGGAGATTAAACTAATATTACGGATAGATGATGATTCGAACATCAAAATCTAAAAAAGATATTCATTAGCAATGAATTTACCCTACCTATGGTGATTTATCCTAATATGTATTATATAATACATATTTATCTTTTGTTAAACTATTAAATGCATTTAATGAAGATACTAATTTATAATCTAAGTCACAAATTGCCATTAAATAAGCAGAAAATCTAAAGTCTAATGGGCTTAAAATATTTGTTTTTTGACCACCTCCTCTTCCTAGATTAGTATTTAGATTATTTATTTTAATTAGCATATTTTTGACTTCTAAATAATTTCCATTTTTTAAGATATAAATAGATTTATTATTATAATTTGTGAAATCATTATTTGAATTATTTAATCATTCTATAAATTTATTAGTACCTAATTCTATATAATTTATAATAGAGCCATTATTATCTATAAATTTATTTGTTTCAAAAATACTTACATTTTCTGAATCATTTATATAAAATATATTTAAAGTATCAATATTTAAAAATTTTAATTTTTCTGTTAAATTATTTAAATTAACATTAATATCTTTGTTTAAAAACAACATTTTACCTACTAATGTAGTAATATCTGGTTTATATTGAGAACCATTTACGGTCAAAAGAAATAGAATATCTTGCGAATTTATAGTAAAACTATAATATTTGCTTCGATACGTTTCCCATGCTATTATATATTAAATTTGTGTTTTTCATTTTATTAAATTATTTATAAAAAGAGACATTAATCTCTAAAATCTATATTACTAATAAATGTTAGTAAGAAGATACCTTTTTTACTTAGACTGATGATATTTAAAATTAAATATTCGGAAAAGAGATGAATCGAACATCTAATGTTTTTCACATAGTATTTAGTAAATACTTTGCCCTGCCAATAGCTACTCTTCCTATTATATTAGGCTAATATAACCTAATAAATTATAGATTGAATAAGTTTTTTTAAATAATTTATTTGTATTTTTTATTCTAAGTATATAACGATAAGATGATTGTAAATATATTGCTGCATCTTTACTAGACTTGTATACTTTTACAGTATGATCTTTATAATTTATTATTATTATAGTCTCATTTCATTGACATGAACATTTATTTTTATATTTATTTTTTAAAGTTTCACTAATTTTCAATTTTGTATCTAGAGATAAATTTATTCCTAAGTTAGCACCTATTTTACCTTTTCGGCTTAAACTCATTTTTAATTTAGCATCTAAGGAATGTAATTTTCCTAGACGTGAATTAGCAATTTTTAATATATTATACTCGGGTTTTAATAAATCTAAATAATACTGTTCTTTAGTAATTAAATCTTTTTTGTCACAATATTCCAGTATTTTTAAATTGAAATGCCTGTGGCCATATTTTAATAAAGCACTATAAATAATACTGTTACTTTCTTTTGCTTTTAAATAACGTATAGAAAAATAATTTTTAAATCTGATATTTAAATTGGAAGAAGATCCAATATAACTTTTATTGTTAATTTTATTAGTTCAACAATAAATACCTGATTTGTTATGGTTATCTTTTATAATTATATTTTTATCTGATTCAAGATCAGTGTAAATTATATAAGGCATTATGTTATTAATTAATTTCATTCAAATTTATAATTAAAATAAAAAGGAGTTAATGTTTCCTAAAAGTAATTCTTCCAAGAATTGAACTTAGATACCGCTTTTATCAAAAGCGTACTTTACCATTAAGTAAAAGAATTTATTATATTATACTAGGAGATATACCATTGATTATAATAAATAATATATTCGATTGATAGTTCAATAATTCCCTAGGAGTTTGTACATGACCTGTTATACCTAAACCTACATTAGTATTAATACGTAAATCAGGTAAGTTATTTATTACAGGATTAATAGAATTATTTTTAAATCCAATCATAGGTGTATTAGTTAAGACTGATTTAAAATCTACAGAAATTAAATTTAAATTTGTTATTTTTTCATTGGAAAAATTAAAATGAAAAAATTTATGATTAAAAATTCAACTTTGTTTTATATTAATAAAGCATCCTATTTTATTGTTATTTATTAATAATATTTTATTATTATTTACTTTTAATTTATTATCAAGAATAAGTTCTAAATACTGAGTATTATATTTAATTTTATTATTAATATAATTATCAAATATTTCTTTATAAAAACATATTAAATTAAAAACTAATGTATATATTAATATAATTATTGCCAAAGTATAAATTGTTTTTATTAATAAAACTAAATACTTTTTATATAAATGACTCTTATTATTTATTTTTATTATATATCCCTTGTATGGTTTTTGTTTTTTTAGATAATTTCGTACTTGTGTATGTGAAGTATTTAAAAAATCAGCCGCATCTTTCATATACAAAAATTCCTTATATACTCCAGTTTTAATATCAATTAATATAATTGGTTGTCTTTTGTTTGTAAAAATAAGCTATAATAAAATTTTTTTATTTACTAATGTAAAATTTATTTATACAAGAGTACCAGGATTCGCACCCAGATTAATAGATTTGAAGTCTAAGGTTCTACATTAAACTATACTCTTTATATAGGAAAAAAAGGAATTG
>Ga0247778_1001309_pt1 | contig 11467 bp, 8 predicted proteins | sample UWRJL049202B5_FD_179939 | JGI IMG/M metagenome (GOLD analysis project Ga0247778, IMG submission 179939) | Plant litter microbial communities from Arlington Agricultural Research Station in Wisconsin, United States - UWRJ-L049-202B-5 | ecosystem: Environmental > Terrestrial > Plant litter >... | reverse complement strand
ATTCTTCTCGGGCGGGGGGAAGAAGAAAAAATAAGGCCCTAACAGGAGCCTTCCCCCTGATTGGCTTTGAAATTTCCCTTTTGAGACGGCCTCATTTATCTTATTTAACCGGAACTTCTCTTTTAAAGAATACAAAGCCATTTTTCCGATACAATTCTTTCACCTGGGGAAATTTATAATGCTGCTCCCGGTCCACCTTCGTGACAAAATACACGGGCTTATCGATATCGCCGGAGATCAGCCATTGCTCATTATAGGAATTGAGATTCGTAGGTCTTTCCTTGTGGGTATAGAATAATTCCCCATAACTCTTGAATCCCAAACAGTGTACATAACAATCCTCGCCTTGCCTTGCGATGAAAAAGTCAATATTGGCCCCCTGTGAATACCGCTCCACTTTCGGAACGATGATGGCCGAGGCTAAAAAGATGACGATGGCCGTCCCGCCGAAGAAGGTCCAGGCGGCCTTATCGAATTCCCTTTTCCGCAGGCTCCGGATCCCCAGAATGATGGTAACGATCAGCAACGCCCCTACGATGCCTTCCCAGCCGGACCAATGCACTTCGGCCTCCATATTGGCACGGGCAAAGATATCGTCCACATAAGGCGCCAGCCGCCGGACATTCAGACCGATAAAGGCCACTCCCAACAGGAGTAATGACAGGAGTCCACCGAGCACAGCGATCCCAACCGCTACATACTTCTTATAGTCTGCCTCTTTCCTTTGCCATTTATAGAGGGAATAGGCAGCTAAAAAAGTCACGGGGAACCAGGCCAGGGAGGAATAATGGATGATCCGCGACTGCACGATGGTGAAGAGTACGGTCACGACCCAGAACAACAGCACCATCCATTTCTTAAAGTCCCGGTCATAACGTCCATTATAGGTCGTCCTGAAAAAGGAGGGGATGGCCAGGATAGAGGCGGGGAAGCAACCTACCAGCAGGACAATATAGTGATAGCCGAAAAATCCGGCCTGGTCTGCATCATGGGTGGTAAAAAGACGATATTGATACTTCAGGAATTCATTGATGAACCAGGGCCCTCTCTTGATGGTCTCATAGCCATACCAGGTAAAGGTCACCATGGTGGCGACCAGCAAAAAGACGAGGGCATGACCCCAGCCGAAATAAAATTTGAACCGGTTCCAGATGAGGTAAATGCCCAGGACCATCAGAAACACCATCAGGGCTACCTGCCCCTTCGTCAGCACGGCCAGCCCCATAAAGAGACCGGACCACAATACATAATACAGGGGTGGTTTGGTCAGACCTTCCTTATCGAACCCATTTCGCTTCCAATGATACAGTATAAAATAGTAGAGGGAAAGGAATGTAAAAAGATTGAACCAGGGGTCGATGATCCCTGATTTAAAATACATATTCGGGAATAGCGAACCGCCATAGGCCAGGGCCCAGAGTACACCGAACCGGGTATCATAGATCCTTCTGCCGATACAGAAGACCACGATCAGGGTGACGATGCCGCAGAGGGCGTTGGGGAAACGCGAGGCAAATTCCGTCACGCCGAACCATTTCATGGATGTGCTCTGCATCCAGAAGAACATGGGAGGCTTCTCCCAGAACGGCTTGAAATCGACATATACCCGCGTATAATCATCCATTTTGATCATTTCGCGGGAGCATTCGGCAAAGTTGATCTCATCCCAGTCGAATAGATGCACACGACCTAAGAAGGGAATAAAAAAAAGGGCAGCGAGGATGGCGATCAGAAGGATAGTGGTGGTCTTGTTCAAACGCATTATGTAAGTGGTTTATACATCTCTTTTTTCATAAATCCCCATTTGCAGAGGCGGTGGACGACGGACACTTGCAGGACGCCCAGCCCGTATACCACGCTGCGGCGGAAATTGATACTGGAGGCCTCTTCAAAATAACGGGTAGGACAGGTGATCTCCGCGATGTCATATCCAAGGAAAATGATCTGTGACAACATCTGGTTATCGAACACAAAATCTTCGGAATTGATATCAAAGTTGACCTTTTCCAGGATCTCCCGGGAGAATGCCCGGTATCCGGTATGATATTCGGCCAGTTTCTGGCGTAACATCACATTTTCAAAAAAGGTCAGCATTCTGTTGAAAACATATTTGTACAGGGGCATCCCGCCATGCAGGGCGCCCTTGCCCAGGGTACGGGAACCCAATACGACCTGGTATACATTATTGGCGATCAGGTAGGCCATGGACGGGATTAACTTAGGCGTATACTGGTAATCCGGGTGCAGCATTATGACAATATCTCCGCCCAGTTCCAGCGCCTTGTGGTAACAGCTCTTCTGATTGCCGCCGTAGCCGCGGTTCTTGTCGTGTTTGATGATATGCGAAATACCCAGCTCACGCCCCACGGCGACGGTCCGGTCACTGCTGTTGTCATCTACCAGTACTACTTCATCTACAATATCAAAAGGGATCTCTGCATAGGTCTTGCGGAGGGTAAGCTCCGCATTATAGGCCGGCAGCACGATCACGAGTTTTTTACCATCGATCATAACGGTTCGAAATTTGGGCGCTAATAGGAAAAAGTTGAGGGCAAACGTACAATAAAGCGGGCAATCAATGAAATTCCGGATCAAATAGAACATCCTTAGCCCGTTCCCTTCCCCTCTTTCCGCCTTTTACGCCTGTCCACCCAGAACCCGATCCGCTCACTGAAGAGACAATGCACCGACACGGCCACGATGACCCCGGTCAGGGAGCCCGCCAGCACATCGTTTAAGAAATGCTGCCCCAGATAGATCCTGGAATAACCCACCGCGATCGCGGCCAGTAAATACAGCCAGTTCCATTGCTTGACGCTGCCCAGCATCGCCAGCATGGTCGCCAGGGCAAATATGGATGTGCTATGTCCTGAGGGGAAGCTGCTGAAGCCCCTAAGGGTTACCCCCTGAATAAAATAAGTGTAAGGTCCTTCATACTGTCCCTGATTGAAGAATTCCCGGGGTCGGGGCAGGGACAGGGCGCTCTTCAGGATCTGGGCTACCAGTGCGGATAATAAAAACGCGATCAGGACCTGCGAGGCCGCCGTATGGCGGCGCCGGATCAGCAGCACTACGATCACAGCCAGGGTAAAGAGGCCGTCTCCCAGATAAGTATAATTTGTGAAGAAGAGGTCCAACGGGCCACGGTGATAGGGGTTCAGCAGCAGAAAGGCGCCCGCCTTTCCCTGGACCAGGACCAGTGTCAGCCCGGCAAAGAAGAACAGCCCATAACAGCCAAAAAACCATCGGTTGGCGAAAAGAATACTTCGCAGTTTATTCACGCCGCGAATTTATTACAATCCCCGCACTAATTCCTCTGCGAGTCCAAAAGAGAGGGTCATACCAGCCCCTCCTAATCCATTGATAACATATACATAGGGTTCTGGAGAAAAGAAAAGATCCGCCGCCCCGTCGGTGAGCTTGGTATAAATGCCATTCCAGGTCTCCGCCACCGTCCATTCCTTAAAGGCTGCGAATTTCCGGCAATAGTCGAGGACCATCCTGTTGATGAATTCCTTATCAAAGGGATCATGGGTCAGCCCGTATTCATGAGAATCTCCCACGGTCAATTCGCCCCTTCCATTCTGGGATACCATGACATGGATGCCCCATTGCAGATATTCGGCCATTTCGGCGGCATAACGCTGCCGCAGCGCCGACAGTGAAGGCGCGGCCTTAAAGCTGCTGTAATGGGTCAGGGACAGACCTCCGCAAAGGGCCGGACCGATCCGCCAGTCGCCGGGCTGAGATACCAGCCGCATCATCTGTAACTTACATTTGGTAACAGCCTGCTGCAAAAAACCTTCAGGATACAGGGTCTCGAAGTCCGCGCCATTGCAGATAAAGATAAGGTCGGCGGAATATTCCTCATCGTTGCCGATATAGACCGTCTGTTCCGAAATATACGATACGCATTTACCCCAATGGAAATCGACCTTATGCCGTGCAAACAGCCAGCCCGGTAGGGCGCCGATAGCCTCACGCGGATCGACGATCAACTCGTCCGCACAATACAGGCCGCCCAGCAGACCCTCAGGACGGGCGGCCGCCGAACGGGCCAGCACCCCAGGGCTATCCAATAGCTCCACCGGTCTTCCTTCCTGGCGGAAAATTTCATATAATTCCTGCAGGACCCTCCATTCATCCTGATGATAAGCCAGGTGGAGGCTGCCGGCAGCTTCGCACCAGAATCCCGCCTCCGGTGCGATCCCCTTCCACACCTCGCGGCTGCGTACGGCCCGTTCATACATTTTACCCCCCGGCTGACCGATAGGCCAGACCATCCCGAAATTACGGATAGAGGCGCCCACGGCCCTGTCAGATCTTTCAAAAACTTTTACGGAAAACCCCTGCTGTGCCAGGGCCCTTGCCGTAGCAAGGCCAACGATACCGGCGCCTATGACGATTGCAGATCGAGATTGCATAATCCTTTATTGATTCTTTTTGTAAATGGTAGCAAAAAGGCCGGAGCCCCACAACACAAGTAAGATGCCTCCGGCAGCGGAAACATAGAACAGGCCTGTGAAAAAATCGACCCAGGTATATTTTATATGTACGAATTCTTTCACCAGCAGGACGACGACCGTCCCCAGATAGCCGAATGCATCGGCAATATAGATCAGAAAGCCTACGTTCCCCGGCACTTTGTAGGCGGCCAGCATTCTTTCGAAATAAAAACAGTTATAGGGTACATATCCCAGGTAGAGGCCCGCCGAAGCACAGATGATCCAGACCACCGGGGAGAGGATATGCAGGTGATAGCCGATGGTCGTAATGACCGTGAGGGCAAAACCCGCAATGATGATCACGTTGTTCAGCTGGAAAGCCCGGTAATTATTTTTGATGAGGAAGAACCCGCCCACCACGGCCAGCACGATCAGGGAGACAATGGTGCCGGTTCTGGCAAAGACATCTGCACTATTGCGATAACCGGTCTCCGCCCAGAGTTCGTTGGCAAAATCTTCCGTAAAATCCCGCAGGATGGTGAGGATAACATAGGCGATCACCACCGGGATCAGGGCATAGCCGAATTTCTTCAGAAAGGCTGCCCGCTCTTCACGCCCCATGGGGCGGCGAATCGTGCGCTGGGCAATATCCTCCGGTGTTGGCGGCGGCGTATGATGCAGCAGCCAGGTACTCAGTAACAAAGGGACAATAAATACAGCCCCTGCCACAAAGGGCATCCACCATTCGGAAATGCCCCCATAGAGGGTCAGCCATTTGCCGACTGTCTTGGCCAGGCCCGAGGCAAAGGTGAAACTGGTGGCAAGGACGGCCCCCATCAGTTCGGTCACCCGCCGACCCTCTATAAAACCAAAAACTAGCCCCCAGACCATTCCCAGGGGAAGGCCATTGATGAACATAAAAATAAAGTTATAGGGCGCTGGAACCAGGGCAAAGAGCAAAAGAGAACCCCAGGCAATGAGGACCAGCCGCACGATAAAGGCCGCCCTTCTGGACGGCAGCATCCCCGCGATGAACCGGATCCCATAAAATTTACTCAGCATATAGCCAAGCACCTGGGAGATGACCAGCACGACCTTATAGGAAATCCCGAAAAGTTGCACGCCCTCGTAGGAGGCGGCGGTAAAAGGCTTCCGGAATCCATACATACAGCTATAGACGACAAAGGATGTCAGGGAAACATAAAGGATGAACACCCAGGCAGGGGACTGCTCCAGCCGGGTGCGTATACCCCCACTCATGGGCCTGACAGGCAAGGGTTCGGGCGTGAGGGATGCACTACTCATTGGCCTGACGCCTCCAGGTGACGCAGCATCATTTCCTTATAATGCCCCAGCGCTGGCAAGGGCTTAGCCTCTACCTTGGCCTGTTCATCCCAGGTGCGCATCTTGATGATCAGTTTGAAGAGAGGATATTGTTCGAAGGCCGCAGCCTCTTCCTCCGTCATTGGGCCACCCTGGTACTCCAGGGTCCTTTTACTGGCTTCCGAGAGTTCAGCATAATACGCAGGATTGCGGATGGTCAGGTACCGCTTGGCCTCTACATGCGATTCCACCAACCGGACAATTTTTTTCGAGAACCCCAGTGATTGCAAAAATGCGGCGCCGATCGCCTCATGGTCCTTGATCCCGAATCCATCCATCTCATTCTCCCCGTTCGCCGACTCCGAGATATGACCGATATCATGCAGAAAAGCCGCCAGAATTACTTCTTCTTCATAGCCTTCTTCCTCCGCCAGTTGAGCGGCCTGAACCATATGTTCCAGCTGGCTGACCTTTTCTCCCGCATATTCCGCCCCGCCGAAATGCTCATACATGGAAAAGATCTCATCTGTAATTTGCTGCGCTTTTTCCGTATTCATGATAGTCTGTTTATTTTAAGGCAATACCGTGACGACGGGTTCAGCGCTGCCCTGGGCCGGGCGAAAACTAAAGCCCAGCAGAGCTGCCATCGTAGGCGCCCACTGCTTCTGATATAGTTGGGTCTTTGTCTTCACCTCCCCCGCCGGCGCCGTATCCGGCCCGATGATGGCCATCCAGATGCCGCCTGAATCTCCCACTTCCTGGCCATGATCCCGCCACTGGTCCTTGTTCTTATCCCCCCTGCCATGATCGCAGGTGACGATCAGCGTGGTCTTGTCCTTATACCGTGGATTGGATTGCAGGGTCTTCCAAAGATCGGCGATCATCCCGTCTTCCGCACGGGCCTGCATGATATACTGATCATAGAGACCGGCATGGGCATAGTCATCAGTTTCGTCGAATGCAATATACAATACCCGGGGCTGATAGGCCTTCAGGTATTCCTTTCCGGCAAAATAAGTGATCACGTCCTGTCTGACGCCCAGGGGCTGCGGTGCAAGAAACTGGAAGTCATTCACTACCTGCAGGGCCGGGTTGTTAAACCGCAGGGTATCCACGCCGGCATTGACATAGACCCCGCTGCGACCGGTATTGAGAATGAAAGGGAAGACATCCCAGGTGCTGAAGGCTGCCACCTTCCCGGCAAACCCTTTTTGTTTGTTGAGGAATTCCAGGACATTGACATTCTTATTCAATATTTTGTCATTGGAATTGACGGCAGTATCCGGGTAGCCGGTGAAGATCTCGTTATAGCCGGGATAGGAGAATTGATACCGGTTGGCGACATTCACCAGGTTACCTATATTCCGATTACCATACAACTGTCCTTGTTGCTCTATCGTAGACCAGAGAAAGGGGAAGAGCTTCTTCCTTCTTTCATGGGCATCATCGCTCCAGAATCCTTTTTTTAATTCCTCCGGCTCCCGGCTGTACTTTTTATTGTTCATCAGGGCAGAGTCGATGCCCCCGAATACCTCCTGCCAGCGCATGCCGTCGAGGGTAAAGATGACGAGGTTCTCTGTTTTTCTCTGACCCCGGGCAAGGACGGCACTAAAGAGAAGTGCGACCGCCAGCGTAGCGTTTCTTATTGACATATATTTTTTCCCCTTATTATTTTATCAGCCACATGGCGGCGTTAATATCGTCTGTCCCACCATACTGGCTCTGGATGGCCGCCTTGTAATTGGTCCCGTTGGCCGTCAGTTCATTGGAAGGGTACTGGAAGCGTAACGGGATCTTACCGCCGTTTCCGGTCCCATCTCCTGTGCTGAAGGCAGGAATTCCGGTCCTTCTCCACTGATAGTAAGCCTGCAGCCCCGAGTTCCGTGCATAGGCAAGGTACTTTTGCGTGAGGATCTGCCTGAGTCCGTCGGCATTGTTGCCTTTATAGGCTACATCGTCCTGGGCAAAATAATCGCCAAAGGCAAACGGAACAGTATAGCTCACCGTGCTCGTACCGGCGGCATTGAGAAATGTCACATGGTTATCACCGTCCTTGATCCCATAGAAGTCGAACATCGCCTTGACGCCATTCATGTACCAGGTATTCGCATCCCCGGCGGCCCAACCCCTATTGATGCCCTCGGCAATCGAGAAACAGACTTCTGCATAACTTATAATCAGCGTAGGCTCAGCCGTATAGGTCGTATAATAGTGATTGTAGTTATACAATGACAGCTGTCCTGCACCGGATAAGGTGGCCAGTGTGCTCAGGTCGGCGCCGAGGGGCGCACCTACAAAAGATTTGTAGGAGGTGTCTTTGAATCCCAGGCCACGGGCCGGCTCGCCCAGCACCATTGCACGAAGGTCGTTCAGCTGCCCCAGCGTGGTCTCCAGCGTACCGCCCAGATTCAGACGACCGGCATTGTTACCATAGTTGTTGGGATTGTCGGGATAATAGTTATACGTATCATTGTATACATACTGCAGGTTGTCGTCATTGCTGGTAAACACAGGGTATTTGACAGGATCATTGACAATGGCCGCAAACTGCTGCTTGATGTTCAGGTCCGCATCTGTATCCGCTTTTTTGCTCATTTCGATCAGTACTCTCAACCTGAAACTGTTGACCGCTTTTTGCCACTTTTTCAAGGTTTCATTCGTAGCCAGCGGATTCGAAATCCTTTCCTTATAGTAGAAATCCCCTGAAAATTCATAGAAAGCGGGGGCCAGGTCGGCAATGGGTATCTCCGTGGCCAGGATATTGTTGGCGGAGTCGAGCCATACCAGGCATTGTTTAAATATATCTTTCTGCGTGTCGTATTTCGGAGCGATGTTCGCGATACCTTTCAATGCATCCGTCATTGGCAGATCGCCGACTTTTTCACTCATGCTGACAAAAAAGAAGGCCCGCAGGAACAACCCAACCGCCCGGTATGGATTGTTATCAGTGGTGGCGATTTTTTTGGCGGATGCCTCCATGATCATGATATTGTTGAGATCGCTGTAGTTCAACGTCGCGCTGCCGGTCCAATATTTGTTGTCCCCATAATACGTATAGTTCGATGCGATATATTGTCCTGCCTTGTCTTCCAGTCCTCCGGGAGCAACCGAGATGTCCTTTAATATAGACCTTAATTGCAAGCTGGGAGGTACACTGAGGGGCAGATTCTTGTTCTGCGAGTACTCATCGAATTTCTTCGAACAGCCTGTAGCCAGGATAAGAGCTGCGCCGGCGAAGAGAGATAGACTTTTTATGTTTGGTTTCATACTTTGAATGTTTTGATGTTACTTATGCTTCTTCACGGCATGATTAAAATACAACATTGACATTGATGCCATAGCTCCTTGTCGTCGGCGTCTGCAGGTTGTTCTCCCTTGTGATGGTGTTGAATTTGTCACGTCCGGGGAACTGATCCACATCCAGGTCCTTGAAAGCCTTCGGGAAGAAATACAGAAGGTTTCTTCCTACGAGCGATATATCGATCTTGGAGATAAAGGATTTCTGCAGCCAGCGGGTCGGCAAAGAATAGGTGATCACCACTTCCCGCAGCTTGGCATAGGTCCTGCTCACCATCGTATGCTCGGCATCGTTGTAGAAATTGTTGACATAGTCCTGTACCCAAATAGCCGCAGAGTCGTTTTGCTTAAACTTCAGGTCTTTATTATTGTTGATCACACCCGTGGCCGCATCGTAGGCAATGTTGCCAGCGCCCCCTATTACCTGCACGCCGTTTCCGCCAAGAATGGGATGTCCCTGTGCATCTCTTGCCTCGTGATCATGCGTCGGATGGCCGGGGTCTTTGCCAAAATAAAGAGGATCGGCCAGGTGATCGGACTCATACCTGCGGGCTGCGCCGATCTCGCCGGAATTTGTATTAAGTCCACGACCGCCTTCCGTCAATTTCCGCAATACATAGTCCTGCAGCTTTCCCCCTACCATGCCATCGAACTGGAATGAGAAACTGAAAGAATTGTAAGAGAACTTGTTGTTGATACCCCAGGACCAGTCAGGATCGCCATGACCCACATACTGCGGCTTCGGCAGGTGAATAGGCAGCCCCGACTCGTCGTGGATCACTTTTCCATCCGGGCTCTTCGCCTCGGTGGACGCGAACAACTTGTCGACACGATCGCCCACATGATAAGGATAACCCGTGCCATTGCTGACCTCGGTCACCCCCCCGGCAAAGGCGGAAAACACTTCCTTATAGGTAGACCAGTTGACCATTACATCCCAGCGGAATCCGTCCTTCGTCTGTATGGGAGTTCCCGTTAAAGAGACTTCGGCGCCCGTTCTCTTTGTTGTGAGACCATTGGTTTGTATATAGGATATGCCGCTGGCCTCCGATACATATTGGTTGGAGATCTGTGGACCATCCTTGTACTGAAAGTATGTTGCGCTCAAACCGACCCTGTTCTTCAGGAACCGCGCATCGAAACCATATTCGAAGTTGCTCCGGGAACTGGGCTTGATACCCGGGTTGATGGTATAGTTCGGGGCATTGGCGCCAATGACATTGTTATACACCGGATAAGTGGAATAGGAAGGCGTGGCCGAACCATAGGTAGGCCCGTCATAAGGAGTGTAATATGCGTTGCCATAACCTACAGGACTCGCGATGCCCAGGCTCTGAAAAGACGTTCCGGCATATTGCGTCGTTCCGCCATCCTTTACATTCGCATAGCTGCCTCTTATCTTCAGGAAAGTAACCGCGTCCGGCAGATTGATGTAGTCGGACAGAGCCGTGCTCAACGATACGGAAGGGTAGAAATAGGCATTATGTCCTACCGGCAGCGCTGAGGTCTTATCCAGCCTGCCCGTAGTGCTGATGGTGAAATATTTTTTATAGGTAAGGTCAACGCTATAGTATGCGCTCATCAACAGCAGGTTCGAACCGTACGAATATGACCGTATCGGTTTGAGCGTATTGGCGAAAGTATATACATTGGGGACGATCAATTGGTCCGTGCTGGTAAAGCTGGACTCGAATTTCATGTTCCTAGCCGACCCGCCGCCAAAGGCGCTGAGCGAGATCCCGCTGTTACCGATATTTTCCTTATTGAAACGCAGGAGCAGCTCCGTATTGTTTTCCCACAGATCCCGCCGGTCTTCCCGGTAATTGCCGTGGTTGTGTTCATCACCATACGGATGCGCAGAAAAAGGCATTTTTTCGGTACGCAGTAAGTTGTATGTCGTAATGTTGCTGCGCACCATCACGTCCAGACTCTTATTGAACTTATAGTTGAAGGCCACCCATCCGTACATGTCATTTTTGTAATGGCTGCGCAGCCACTCATAGCTCATGAAATAAGGGTTCTGATACCGCTTGTACTCCACGAAATTGGACTGGAGACCCTCCTTACCGGGCTTCCAGTAAGTCACGATATTCGGATCCTTTACATTCCAGTCGGCGCCTGTCCAAATGTCGATATCATATATAATACTGTTGGGGCCATAGGCCACATCCGGTACATTGGGGGTGAACTGACGGTTGTAATTGATATTCGCCTCCAGCTTGAACTTATCGGTAAAATTGTAGCTGCCCAACAGGTTCAGGTTGATCGTGTTGAGGCTGGTGTTGGGTGTAATGCCCCGCTGGTAACCATCCGTCACGGACATACGGACCGTAGATTTCTCACCCACCGACGAGAAGCTGATGTTATTGGTGGTCAGCAGACCCGTCTGGAGGAAATTCTCC
>Ga0247778_1001308_pt1 | contig 11469 bp, 8 predicted proteins | sample UWRJL049202B5_FD_179939 | JGI IMG/M metagenome (GOLD analysis project Ga0247778, IMG submission 179939) | Plant litter microbial communities from Arlington Agricultural Research Station in Wisconsin, United States - UWRJ-L049-202B-5 | ecosystem: Environmental > Terrestrial > Plant litter >... | reverse complement strand
AGCGGCACCGGGGTACGTTCCTGAGCCTGAGCCTGAGCCTGAGCCTGAGCCTGAGCCTGAGCCTGAGCCTGAGCCTGAGCCTGAGCCTATGCCTGTGCCTGTGGCTATGAATAGCTCTGTCGATGGTAGGAATCGAGGTGGTTACTTTCAGGATGAGTTCGGATACCACAACTTGCGACCTCAGCGCCCCCAGTCATATCCTTCCAACGGGTCCGGATATTCAGTGCCATACCTACCATATAACGGGCAACCTCACAGTCCTTCGGAGCCTCATACGCCCTATCATCCTCACTCGAACTCTCACAGTTTTCGTTCCCCAGCCACAGAATCTCCAGTCCGTCGTCTACCAAACGGCATTCCAATCTCCAATTCTCAACGAGAGAGAGACAACCGCTCCGCATCTCCTTCACTTCATGGAAGGCCTATGCCCCGCATCAGAAGCCCACTAGAATTCTACAACGATGAGCGATATGTGTCTTCCCGTCCACCAACACGTCGTGGTCCATCCTCTTTCTCGCCACCTCGGTTTGACACAGGATACGCATCTAACCCAACCAATTATTCTTTCCCTCATCCTTTATACTCCACAAATTATTCTCCTCCTCCACCGATGGGTGCTCCATACACATCACCTCGTCCTCTTTCCGCGCCAGGCCGCCGTATTGCCTCGCTAGAGCAAACTCAAGAAGATGATCGTGCTGCGCTTGCGAGGATGGCGCGTGAGGAAGAGGAGGCTGATAGGCAGTTTGAGGAGCTGAAGAAGAGGGTTCCGAAACGCTCGGGCGATGACAGTAGGGAGATTCCTGATAGTACTCGACAAAGCGAGGAGATTGAGAGCAGTGTTGAGCGTGCGATCAGTGCAGGTCAGGAGGAGGAGCTTGAGGAGGGTGTTGAGGTGGCTGAGAATAAAGAGGGAGAGAAAGCGGAGAGTAATGAGAGGGGGGAAGAGCTTGAGGAGGGAGTGGAGATGAAGCAGATTTCTTACGCGACTACGGAGCAGAAGGAGGACAGTACACAGCGCGAGATCGAGGACAAAGTTATCAACCTCACCCAAAATGATGATACGGAGGCTGCAGGAAACCAAGTACAGAATGGAGAACTGGAGCAAGTCGTCAAGGACGAGCATAGCCCAGAAGCTGCAGAAAAGGTGGCACCAAACGAGGATAAATTAGGCTAGGAATGGTAGAGGAGGATCATTTTACGAGTGTGAGGTTGCATGCTGGAAGGGATGTATTCCTGCAGTATTGCTTGATTGGTTGCTTTTGTTTTCGCGATGGATAAGGTGATGTGGCATTGATGTCCCTGGTGGACAGGATCGTAATGAATGGCAACTTCTGTTTCTTTCTTCCAAAGATTATGAGAACGCCAATAAAATTCATGTTTCACCAAAAGTCTCATTTTTAAGTGCATTTTCAGACTGGTGGGATAGACTGGAAGAGCAAGGCAAGTGATAGAGTGTAGAGAATAATACTGATGAATGAAACGATCTACATAAAAACATTGAAGGGAGTAGAGCGTCTGCTGTGTATTCAAAGACAAAGCCACTAAGCAGTTTTATGAGGAAACTACATCCCAAAGGCAGCATATACAAAAAAGCATTCACCTACCAAACATTCCCATAACCAGTCCGACCATCTAAATCGCTCCTTCCCCATCCACCCCTCAACCTTCCCCTCTTGCCTCCCAAACTCCAAGGCACAATGACACGCTCACGCCGAATTCCACGAACCACCAAACCCAATGCCCCATCACGCAACATGCCCCCATCCAACAAGCGCTACAACAACCTCTCTATCCTCCGCGGTATCGACCTCTCCAATATCCCCACCCTCCGAGCTCTCATGAGCTGTCTCGCCACACGTCCTCCCCCACTCCTCACGCTTCCCGATGTAAAGGCCTACATAGAATGCTTTGGACTGCCGGAGACCGCGGCGGGCACTGTGTATAGGATTTTCTGCGCGGTTGGGCAGAATGGGGAGTTTGATTTGTTGAAGAGGGCTGTGGTGAGGTTTGCGGGGGCGAGGGAGGGGAGTGATGAGGAGGTTTTGAGGGCGGTTGGGGAGGTGGAGGGGTTGGCGGAGGAGAGGGTTTTGATGTAGGTTGATGGGTTGCTTTGATGATACGGCACTGACTTTCGCGGATTTTGGATGTTGGGGGTTTCAACCCAGTACAGCGAGCTTGAAAAGTTGAACTTGTGCTGATTGAGATTTTAGGTCCCCTACAGCACATCCTGCCGCATACGGAGAGGCGTTGGAGAAATTTGAGGAGTATTTGAAGAAGAGGGTATGCGCCGGTTTTCCGGGAAGGGGAGTCGTACTAATTGTTTTAGACTCATTCTCCGTCTATGCCTGCGAAAGACAACCCAGTTAAAAGTACGCCAGCGATAAAGGGGCCCAAAGAGTCCTCTGTGGTAGGTTGTTGCTTGTGTTTTTTTATGTGCGATGTCCTGACGGGTATAGATTGAGACCCACAAGAAGAAGCGCAAGCTTGAGCATCGTGAGGAGGAGGATTACGATGAAGCGATCGAAAAGCAGATTGAAATGGAGATGGTATGCTTTTCCGTATATCTTCTTGGACGGGGGATCACTGACCTTTAAAAGAGTAGGTCAGCGAAGAAAACAAGTCTTCCAGACGCTGCCAACCTCGAAGTATGTTGCTAGTCTTGCTTTGTTGACAAAGTTCTAATGATGAAGATCGAGAAAAAACCAGAGCAAGAGACTAGTGGGGCAATGGATCAAAAAGATGAGACGCCACGGAAAGTATGTGTTCTTGAATTAATCAGCGTGAGAGTAGTACTGATATGATGTATAGCATCGCACGAGGGGGGAGTCTGCAAAGAATGACGGCGAGAAGTTTGAGGCAGTAGGTTGCAGATCGATCATTTGGTGCAGGACTTTCTGACTATTACAGATCGATATGTATGCGACCAAAGCGGAGCGGCAACTAGTAAAGAAGAGTAACGAAAGAGTTGCAGAACTGGAATAGGGTGGGAGATATCAAGGCCTGGAGATTCCACTTGGCGGGGTATTTTTAACCAGTCACCCCTTTCTCGTCTAAAACGAGATCCTCGCGATCGACCTAAGTATTTTTAGGTAGTAGTCAAAAATCAAAAGTGAAGATATTCAGAGAAGCCAGTGGTACCAGTGTTCTCCACCCGGCAAGAGCATCACAGATTGAATGTGAATCGCCCCGCGTTCTGCCAGTAGCTCCTTCTTGCTCTTCGCATACCAAAACTTGAACTTTCAAACAACCTTCGAAGATGAATCAACAGCGAACAACCCTACAGTTCCACCTCAAGATCGGCATCATGATAATCCAACAACACACCTAACGCGCATTCTCACAGCAGCCATAGAAACGTATTCGATTTACCTATACGACGTAACGACCAGCCAAACTATTGTTTTCCGATGGCAACACCGCCACGATTTCAACCCCAAAACGAACGCGAACCTACATGTTGGCTGAAACGCCGACGAGGAGTCGTCCCGCCATGGAAATTCTGTGCAAACCTACAGATCAGCAACGTGGCTTCTATGCGCCGCCTCGCAGAGTACATCCATCACTCCCTTTCTTTCAGACAGGCTGCTGCTTTTGTGTCGGGGAGAATGAATTGGGTGGAGAGGTATGAGGGGGGGAGGATGGTTGAAGAGACGAACCGGTACAACCCACGGAAGAGGAGGAACCGGCTGCTCTTTGATGTTCTTACTTGGTTCGGTAACTCTTACAAAAGCACAAACGAGGATGTGCTTGCCAGAGCGAGTAAGCTTAATAGATTTGTTACGGTCTATGTGAGGCGGCCGGAGGTATATACCGTGGAGCATAGGACCGCTATTGATCAATGGGTGAGGTTTGTACAGAGATATAAGGTGCCCGAGGATAAGCCCGAAGAGCCTGGAGAGCCCGAATCAGAGGAGCCTCAGGAGTCAGGGAACACATCTTCGGCATACATCGACGAGGAGGAAGATCCGATAGAGGTGGATGAAGCACAGAGCTCGGAAGCAGAAGACCAAGATCCGGAAGAAAATACTGTGCAGAACCGGGGCCAACCGTCGACTGCTGCATACCCAAGTGAGTCCTTCGCGAGCTCGAAATACGTGGAAGCTGACGATCAAATTGATCTTATGTTCGACGCGGCGTTTGTTTCTCGCCTCAAATTTCTGGATACTGGCATGGAGGACAACAACGCCGAGGCGCGCGAAAATTGTACTCTGAGCGACGTTACCAACCACCGACGTAGGGGTAACACGAGGACTAGAAGGGAGAATTTCAGCGATAACGGTACCGGGGATAAATTCTTGTTCGAAAAAAGTGCCAGAAACGAGTCCATCCACGAGGATAACAGCAATAACGACGTTGTTCAGGAGGACACCCGAAATAATGTTTTGAGAAGCGGTAGGGACCGCCCAGAGGAAATAACCACCACCGTCCAGCACGAATATAACGACTATATCATCGTAGACTCGCCCCGGACTGATCCAAGCTCTGAAGCCGAGACGATTATTGCCGATCCTCGAGGGCGAGAGAAGAGGAAGTCTACGGTAGACAGTAGCGAAGTTGATAATTCCGATGGTTCGAGCTCCAGCGATGCTCCATCAATTGTAGGTCATTTATTTCATTGCATACATTAGAACACAGCTAATCATAGAACTAGAACGTATTCCTCGACACCATCCTTCCAAAAGAGGGGCGCACGACGAGATCTGGAAGAGGGGTAAGTTGTGGAGAATGATTTGGATGCCGATAACTGACAAGTCTAATAGTACAACCCATACACTGGAGATATGGGCGGCAACGTATCTCCCTTCGGCACTCCTCCTTTAAGATCCACTTCGAATCCCTTGAGTTTGCAGAGTCCGGTCCGACGAGGAAATGGTGGCAGAGGTGGCAGGCCTAGAGGCCGAGGACGGGGTCGGGGTGGAGCGGCGAGAAGTGCGAGTGGCTTTCAAGAGTGAAGGAATATTTGATTGTATGGATAATTGTAGGATAAAGTTCAAAGAGGCAGGGACAAGTCTGGATGGAGGATCCCGCTCCAGTCGACTACATGTGGATAGCTGCAGTAGACTTGACGGGTCACGAACAATAGAGAAATGCTGCTTCATCAGTTTCAAGAGATTTACCGTCCTTGCTATAAGAGTGAGAGTCCATGAATGATTCGGGGAGCTCAGAAAGGCCGTCGTCCAAAATTCCCTTGCTTGCCGTGGCTTGCTGGGATTCGAAGAATTTTTCTCCCTTTGGTTTTGTGCAATAATGCCTTGATTGCTCCGTTCTGACGGAGAAACTCTGCTAATCGTAGTTGCTGTTACCAGAAGCTTTCGAAATTTAGACATAAGTATGAGGAAGGAATTGAGATGTCGGCCAGACGAAACGAAATGAAGTCACGAATAAGCGACCTTGCCACGTGAAGAGTCGATCACTTTCGAGAACTTGTCGTAGACTGAGGATCAAATTCAGATTCGCGGTTAATTTCTAAGTGAAGATAGGAATACTTGCTTATTTCATTTGGCTGGGACTCGAAGAAAGAAGGAAAGTAGTAAAATCGGCGGCATGTTCTCACACGTGATCTGAATAGTAGCTCCATGATGATCCTAATGTCTTCAGAGGTTCTTTTTGAAGGCTAGAAAAGAAAAGAATATTTGTTGTGATTCCAAGTTCATTTTTACTCAGTAGTCCAGACTCTAAATAGCAGAGGTAGCTCAGTGATTGGAACATGTGATTCTGCCCCTCTATCAGGGAAAGGGGCTGCTAGCGACCTAGAGGAGAACCTTTTTGCCTCTAAATGCAACACGATATACAAATAATGTTGTCAATTCTTTAGAAGTCCTCCCTTTAACAGCACAGTCTCTTTTGCTTTCTTTTTAACAAGGTATTGAACATGTAGTTGAAAAAATCGAAGGAATTCAGGCCAACTTGATCTACACGCAGCCTATCCCGTTTTTCTACATCTATAAGACAGAATGGAAAAGTAGTGATTTACCGTATATCCGCAGAATCGCAAATCTCACTCGCTGGCATGACTCGATCATAACAGCGCATATTGACAGTACGAGAATGTGTTTGGTTCCAGAGATTCGCGCTTGACAACTTGCTAGTCATCTCCCTTGAGGCCCCTTTACGAATCATATATATTGAAGAAGGTTCCATTGTCGTATGAATTCATCTCATTATCTTATTCAGATGCAGTCCTTGAATCATTTACAATGAGGAATAAACATATGATATCAAACTCAGCTGCTGCTGATAGGCTATAAATAGCCAGTACTTTTCAGAACCTAAATAGTTCAGCAAAACATAAAATCCCCCCATTATGAAACTATTAGGCTCTGATTTTGGCATTATTTAGAACTTTGGGTTTAGCTTGTAAAATTTTGAATCATTTCTGGAAAAATTCATCAGTGACCGAACGACCTGTGCCTCGCCAACGACCGAAATATTTTCAGTCGGCCCCCACCCTGCAGCACCACATTCCCATCAAAACATTGAATCACCGGAAATTTTTAGAAAGAAACTGATAGACAAGCGCGAAACCTGAAAACTTTTCCTCCTGCATCATTTGCGAGCTCTCTCCTCCATTCTCACAAACCAACCACCTCCACCTCCACCTCCACCTCTGCCCAGCTCTGCGAAATCCACAGGTCATTACAGATTATAGCTAGTAAGTTGCAAAGAGAAATATACAGGCCAGAACATGCCTTGGAACCAGGCGTCAGTCATCGCAGGCTCCAGGTTATTTTTAAGAGCATTGATTTTGCGCGCGGAGATAATTCACAAAAACGCCTCTGTCTCTCAAACATTGCAGCACTTGCTAACATCCTCCTCTTTAAATAGTAAATCTATACCAATCTAGCAGTGCTAAGATATTCGTCTCCCCATATGTCTCCACAAATCAAGGATAAGAGCCCACAAAAGGGGCAAATAACCGCACAAGACTTCCCAGAAGCTGGCAACGAACCTGGAACCCCGCAGAAGCAAACTTTCCCGGACGTATCTGATCCCATGACCCCAGGCACTCCTCAGCAGCCAGGTACAAAATGCAGTTAACAAAAACCTTGACTTGAAATGACGCTAATAGTTTCGTAGTTGCTCCGGCCAATACTCCAACAACATCCGGTCGGGCAATCAACCCTTCAACTCCGGCAGCAGCTGCTGCTGGCGCTTCACCTAAATCCACTCCATATACTGGAGCTAAGGCAAGCCTCACAAGCAAATAGAGAGCTCTTGGAAGAACACCACTTACTAACACCATTTGCAGAGACGTCCGGTGTGTAGACCAGGCGTGAAATTCCTGCTGAAGGACAATCTCGATGTCGACCGGACAAAGGCTGTTCTTGGAGTTCCCGCACCGACTAAACTTTGTTTCTCTCTAAAGTCTACTAAACGAGAGAGATTTGAATTCCCCTATAAAGGCGACCGTGCTGTTGACTGGAACGACCCCGACTTTATCGCCCATATCAACAAGTGGCGCGATCAAATCTTCAGACGTCGAGGGCTCATTGACCAGACTCCTGTAGGTGGAGTTCAGAGACGATCGAAGTACTCCGACTTGGAAAAGGAATATTTGCGGTACACAATCAAGAAGCAGATGCGAAAGACGAAGAGATGGTTGACTGGCGACGATTGGAAGGCCATTACCGACGCGCACAACGCTCGGTTTGAAGGAAAGAAGACTCGGGTTGGAGAGAAGTTGGCCAATGGTAAAAAGGCCCAGATTGAATTCGAGATCATTCGACGAAGCACTCCTTCTCTCAAGCTTCAGTTCAAGAGAAACGACTTGAAGGAGATTGAAGCCGAAATTGCATCAGAAGACCAAATAATCTTGGCTCCAGCCCCAGCTGCGGCTTCAAGTCCCATGAAGAGAGAGACAGAGGAGCATAACGACGACGACGAAACAGATGGCGCGTCTGATGATGGAGAAGGTGTCCCCATGGGTCTGGAGGAGGATACGGATGATGAGATGGATGACCAGCGTCCTGCTGGCAACACCACAGGAAGGATTCCAGTTGGTGCTTCTTGATGCTCGGCTTCAGGTTAGCACGTTGGCGGACCGGGCTTTTTTTTCCGAAGGAGGGTACAAAGGTCACCGCACTAATGTTTCGAGAGGGCTAGGGGAGGTTGATTATAGACAGATGATAAATGTTTGGAAGAAGTTTACAAACTTTTGAAGGCAGCTGGCAGAATTTTGGAGGAAGCCAATGATTTCAGCTAGATAGTAAAAGAATTAATGGTAATAATAATACAAGCACCTAAAAACCCCCAAGAAATCGCGAGTGTATGGTCCATCCAGCACACGCCGAAGAAACTTACAGACCATGATCAATTCAGCATTCGTACCATATTACTTGTGTCATATATTTGGATTCAAAAACATCGTCGTCTTAACATAACGAAGAAATTTGCCACGCAGTGCGAATATCCATGTACATATTGAAGTGTTCCGCTTCGCTCGGGGGCGCAAATATTCCAGCGGTAAACAACTCGCGTGGTAAAAAATTAGTTCCTCTGACCTCTCTGGCCGTTCCAGTATCCCTTGCTAGACCTGCACATCCAATGATCTGGTATTTGTAGTGATTCCGAGCGCCATCCATGGCGAAGTTGAAAGTTGGAACTTGTCGGACAACAACTGCTCGTTCGATGCCGGCTACGAGAATTACGAAGTCTCCAACTTTGGTACCCAAGGGTGCAAGCCCCAGCCGACTTGGGGAGATCGCTGATGGTGGTGGATCCAGCAAAAATAATCGAGGCCCAGGTCGTTCTAGAATCCCATATCCAGTACTGCCATTTTCAGGTACATTTGCATCGGTTTTGGATCCCAGCTGACTTTCAAAGGTTTCAATACAATACTGCTGCTGCTCTCCCCAAGTGATGGTATTATCGAATGAAAATATCGTTCGTTGTGAGACTTCATCGAAAGGCTGGAGAATCTCAAGAAAGAGTTCACTCTGTTCTAGAACTGTAGATCTCGTTTGGGGCTCTGGTTGATTTCTCCATATCAGGCTTGTCCAATCCTCCAATCTCTCGGTCCGAGCGATGATGTCGTTATACAATGGCCCGATCTCTCTGATCCTTCCAACGAGACATCCTGGGACCCGAAGGCTGGTAAGATGAGACCTAACGGTGATATCCCCAACGTCGAAGTTGGCAGCGGCAACATTTGGTTCCAGCCCATTCTTTCCTCCCATCATTCTCCCCACAAGCCGACTCGTATCCAGGATGTCATGTTGGCTTCGGCTTTCATCATTGTTGAGGAAAAAGATTGTGTCTGCGTATACCTCGAATAGAGGCTTGGAATAGTCTATGGGAAATCGTTCGTGGACATCGACAGCCAAGCCGATGAAGCCGTATACCTTGTCTCGCGGGTCCTTGCATAACGCACCTGTGTGGGTTCTTAGCAGGTTGATGAGTGTGTGACCGCCGTCAAATCGATCTCGCCGCTGGGCATCTAGTTGTAGAGGGGCCGTATTGGCAAGCTTTGGCTGGTTTTTCATCTTCTCGATGAAGGGGTCCCAGTCTATGGCTGAGGAGTCATAGTGAATCCGCAGTCCCCCGTATCTTGCTTTCCCTATTTCTTGAATGATCCATAATCTTCTCCAATAGTCGCGTCTGCAAAGAGACAAGAATTTTTCGCTGTCATGGGGCGGCCAGATGTTTACCCTCGATGTTTTGGGATACTTTGTTCTTCCTCGTAATCGAAGACCATTTTCGTTTGAACAGTGGATTTTGAAGGTGTGATCTGTACCGAGCCATACGAGTACCATTTCCGCTCTCGTGTAGATGAAGGGCATAAGACGCACTTGGCGATTTCGTTCCCCAATATCGGACTGATTAATACATATGGCATCGATCCAAATCGCCTGTGGCCCTTCACCGGCTGATTCCAGACCCCTGATATTGATCAAAGCCGCAGCGAGATTCTCACCCACCTCGAACTTGACTCCATCGAGAATTATCGTCCTCTTGGTCTGTCCGTTACCCCAAGCATAAGACAACGCCTTATATTGAGGTTTGTCGCCGAACGCAACGTGGGCCAAAGTACACTCAATTTCATCGACGTGCTTCTTTTCTTTCCGAGGCTGTAAATATATAATCCGGATGCTATCGTTGTCTAGAGGCATATACTTGAAGGGGGTAGGTGTAGACGTTGCAGACGACCCCTGATCCCTCTTTCCCAGCAAGTTCCAAAACCACCCAGGCCAACGGTACTTTGAGAGGTTTGAGTTTGAAGACATGGCCGGTGCGAATCAGCCTTGTTGGTTTTACGATATATCACAACGCCAAGGCTTTAGATTGGCTCTAACGGCCCTGTGTTGAGGTGTCGTGCTCCAACCAGGTATCAAGTCGCTGGATCACGCCTAAAGGAACCAGGGCACCGTATATGAGACAAGGATATACACTCCTGGCCTTGAACCAGGTGCCGCCGTCGAATATGCAATTGTGGAAAGTTGAGGCATTGTGAGGCTGAGCCCAAAACCTGCTTGAAATGGTGTCATCTCGCTGTACGTCTCCCTGCAACTTCGTTTAGCGAACGGTAGCCAAGGATCAGTTGTGTAACCCGAAAGAGTACAAACTAAAATAAAATATAAAGACTGTCTATATCTATTATGAGATAACTCCTAATTCCTATCTTTTAAAGATCGGTAACACATTTCTTGAGATTGAATCTTAGCAAAAATCTTCTGGCATGTGACTCTACCCCTCCTTAATTCAGGGGCTCCAAGCGAGGTTGCCTCTTGGAAGTGGCAGAGAATCACGATCTATGAACTTGAAAAGATGCGTGTATTAATGAAACTGAAAGTTCGATTATTCCAAATCCAGTGGTGTGGTAATTTAAGTCACTCGAAGTCCGATGAAATCCTAGTTCTTGAACGGAAACCGCGGCTACGCGTCAATACAGTTAGCAAAGATATCTTGTCAGCCGATATTGAGCAACCCCTTGAAAATTTCTTCCCACAGGCCGCCTCGAGTAGAATGGCCGCCCAGTATATAAGACCTATAGATTTCAAATTTTGAGGCTAGCAAGTTCTGGATCATGTTTCCACGACAGCGCGGTCAGCGCCCGTGTATTTGAAAGGATCAGGATTTGTTGTTAACTTTGGACTTGCTTTCATGCATGTTTTCGTTCACTCAACAGCTTCAAATGATTATATTGAAGTCGTATCTCGAACATTACGGTGGCAATGCCCCTGTCAAATGATTAAATTATAGTTAGATAATTCGTATTTATATTATCGTCAAACTACTGAGACCCTACACGAATCTTTAAAAATTACTGAAACCCCACAATTCTGGGTATAAATTACTAAAACCCCAGTACTATCTCAGGAAGTTTTGGGGGGGGGGGTATTGCTTCTATAGTTACCTCGTTTATTGTTTTAAGAGTTTTTTTTTTTCAATAATAAAATTATTTACATTAGTGTTATATATATTAAAAAATATTATATGATTTATTTTTAATTTCTTTAATATTTTTTT
>Ga0247778_1001307_pt1 | contig 11474 bp, 8 predicted proteins | sample UWRJL049202B5_FD_179939 | JGI IMG/M metagenome (GOLD analysis project Ga0247778, IMG submission 179939) | Plant litter microbial communities from Arlington Agricultural Research Station in Wisconsin, United States - UWRJ-L049-202B-5 | ecosystem: Environmental > Terrestrial > Plant litter >... | reverse complement strand
ACCTCCGTATAAGCCCTCGATCATTCCAACCAACGTAATGCCGACCTGGATTGCGCTGAGATATTCATCGGGGTCCTTGAGGAAGTCAAGGATCTGCCGGGCCCGTTGATTGCCCTTATCCGCTTCTTCCTGTACCCTGAACTTTTTAACGGATACGATGGCGATCTCCGCGGCGGAAAAATACCCATTGACCAGAATCAACAATATGAGGATGGGAATAAAAAGCATAGATATTTTTTTCAGGCGTAAGTTAGTGAATATTGTATATTTAGCCTCATGGATCCCATCGTTATCAGACCTGCAACCCTCGCAGACATGGCGACCCTCCTCCGGTTTGAACAAGGAGTAGTTATTGCCGAAAGACCCTACGACCCTACCATACAGCCGGGTCACGTCCGCTATTATGACCTGGAAGAAATGATCCTCGCGCCGCATATCGAATTGCTGATCGCCGAAGAGGCGGGGCAGGCTATCGGTTCCGGCTATGCCCGGATAGAAAAGGCCAGACACTACCTCAACCATCCCATGCATGCCTATCTTGGCTTTATGTATGTGGAACCCTCCCACCGGGGACGGGGCGTAAATCAAATGATCATCGCTGCCCTGCAGGAATGGGCGAAGTCTCAACATATAAACGAACTGGTCCTGGATGTATATAGCGATAATGCCCCCGCCATCCGGGCCTATGAGAAGACAGGCTTCATCCGCCACCTGATCCGGATGCGCAAACCAGTAGACCGACACGCGACATCACCAACGGATATCTCATCCTCACCAAGGGGCCGTTGGCACTGGAAAAAATATTTAACCTCAAGCATAAACAAAATAAGACGAGGCTTTGTATTATAGAAGTATCGTCTAAATAAAATAGCCGACATCATTTCACAACGCAAAAACGACATTTTAGCATGACACGACATAATTTCCGGAAGTTCCGCTAAGAATGATCTTCATTAATTACAGAACCGATTAAAAAAAAAATCATGAATATACTGGCCGCCACTGATTTCACAGATCTTGCGACGCATGCATCTGCATACGCCGCAGGGATCGCTAAATTGAGAAAGTCAAAACTGATATTATTTAATCTTTTTACTCCTTCTATCCATGCATTGAACTCCCAATTTTCAGCGGAGAATTTTCAACGAATGTACGATCGAACCCGAGATCGCCTTCAGGAAAAAGCAGATGCATTGTCAAAGGAATTCGATATTGAAGTCATTGCAGAACTTTCATTTATATCGATGGATGAAGCACTCGATACAATTATTGGTAAACATGAGGTTAGTTTACTGGTTTTTGGTATGAATGAAAAAACCTGGGATATAGAACTCCTTGGCGATACAACAACCGCTGTGATCAAAAACTGCCGGGTTCCCACACTTGCCGTTCCTTTTAAAGCCAGCTTTGATCATTTAAAGAAAATTCTTTTTGCCACTGATCTGGTCGAAGAGTTACCCCAGCCAATAATCGAGCGGATAAGAATTGTGGCGGAAACCATAGGCGGTGAGGTCGAAGTTTTTAATGTCGATAAAAAGGTCGCGGAACTCAAAGCAGAAAATTCGGATGCATTGGCTATCAATGCCATCGATTCCGGACTGCAGGGCATCAATTACTATTATAAAAATGTCAAATCCAATGCAGTCATCCGTGAAATTGAAAAAGAAATAAAGCAAACGAAAGCTGATCTATTGATTATGGTTCCGAAGAAATATGGGTTTGGAGCATCAATAGTTCATCGCAGTAAGACGGGCATAATGGCATCCGGGCTGAATATTCCTTTGCTGTCGATTCCAGTTGGTTATGTGCCGGTCGATGTTCTCGGATAAAACACATCTCCCTCCATCGGAGCCAGACTGCGCCATAGATAAAATACCAGATAGCTTTCCCATCCTGCGAACCCGGAAAAGAATGATCGGATCGCCGGCAGCTCATTCTTTTCCGTAATGATCCCATGATTGACCAGGGCATTTAATAACCCCGCATCCCCATATGGAATAGAACAACGCTCTTTGAGACTCTTCATTAATACATAACTGGCAGTCCAATGACCGATGCCCCGCAAATTCGTGAGCATCTTCAACCTGCTGTCCATATCAGGCAGATCGTTAAGGATCGTCTTGTCGATTGCCTTACTTGCAATCGCTTCCGCCACTGTAATCAAATATTCCGCCTTCTTACCGGAGAACTGCATGGCCCTCAGATCGGGTACCTTTGCTTTTGCAATGGTTCCAGGTGACGGGAACAGGTAATATTTATTACCCTCATATTCGACAAAGGAACCAAACGCCTCAACCAGCCTTCGTTTGATCGTATAGGCAAATCTTAAATTGATCTGCTGCCCGATAATTGCCCATGCCAGCGCCTCGAACAGGTCGGGGATCCCCGTAAAACGCAACCCTTCGTAACGCTTAGACATATAATCCAGCCGGGGATAAGGCGACAATAGCCCGTAAAAAGGAGTCAGATCGATATCCAGATCGAACCAGTCGGTTAAAAAATCCTGTACAAAATTTATTCCATTCTCGGACGGCTCGCCCGTTAACCATGCCACCACAAGTCTGTCCCGCAAAGGATATATATCAACCAGCATTCTTTCATTGCCAGCCTCAAAGGCCCTTCGGATCTTATCCGGAAAGACTTTATAGACACACTCATCAAACCCCCGATCCAGGAACCACAGCAATTCCTTCTCACTAAAAATGCCGGTTACAGGGATCTCGATCTTCATCATGCCGCAAATTAACGGATACCTCTGTATTTCGCAAGATCCGGGTTGTATGGCCCGGTCCTTATTGTAATTTCGCATTATGTACCTGCACATCGTTCCCCTTCATCATGAGCTAATCCTTAACTTTACATCTATGCAATACAGACAATTAGGTCATTCAGGATTAAGAGTACCCGTCCTCAGTTTCGGCACGGCCACCTTTGGCGGCGGCAATGAGTTCTTTAAGGCCTGGGGCAGCACCCAGGTGGATGAAGCCACACGGCTCATCAACCTCTGCCTGGATGCGGGTGTCAATCTTTTCGATACATCCAATGTCTATTCCCACGGGGCCGCAGAAGAGATCCTGGGCAAGGCCCTGCACGGACTAAGGGACAAGGTATTGATATCCACCAAGGCTACCTTCCCCATGTCGGATGACATCAACGACTATGGCTCCTCCCGGATCCACCTGGTCAAGGCCTGTGAAGACAGCCTGCGACGGCTGAATACCGGCCATATCGATATCTACCACATGCACGGCTTTGACGCCAATACGCCCATCGATGAGACCCTTAAGGCCCTGGACAACCTGGTTCAGAGCGGGAAGGTGAGGTATATCGCCTGTTCCAATTTCTCCGGATGGCATCTCATGCAATCCCTCTCCATTTCCGAACGCTATGGCTGGTCAAAATACATCGCCCACCAGGCCTACTACTCTTTACTGAACCGGGATTTTGAATGGGAGCTGATGCCCCTGGGTATCGACCAGCAGATCGGCACCATCGTCTGGAGTCCCCTGGCCAGCGGTAAGCTGACCGGCAAATACCGCAGGAACCATCCCGCTCCACAGGATGCGCGTGTAGCCCAGGGAGGAAGTCCCGTACTGAATACGCCCGCCGACGAAGAGAGACTGTATAATATCATCGACGTCCTGGACGGACTGGCGGCAGAGACCGGCAAGACCATTGCGCAGATCTCCCTCAACTGGCTGCTGCAAAGACCTACAATTTCGAATATCATCATCGGTGCGAGAAATGAGGCACAGCTGCAACAAAACCTGGATGCTGTCGGCTGGGACCTGACGATCGACCAGGTAAAAAGACTGGACAAGGCCAGTGAGATCCAGCCAGCTTATCCGTATTGGCACCAACGACAGTTCCCGATGCTGAACACCGATCCAAAATTGTATAACAGGTCTTTTTAACCATTAAATAGACATGGAGAACATCCGGCAACTTTAATTGAAAAGAACATCCATTGTCAGGCTCTTATTCACCAGGCTCTCCGAGTGACTGTTGGCTTTCACACCGTATGTGGTAATGAGGGTAAGGAACAAAGTCTTTCTCGACCTGACTCTTCCTGGAAAACATCCAGTATGCGCTGCAGTTCGCCGGCATATGATTTACCGATCGTCAACTCACCCGTATAGAATTTTATCTCACAAATATTTATGCTGTGATCATCCCTGTCGATAAGGAGATCGATCTGGGCTCCATAATAGGCATAAATTGTACAGATTGGGCCACATATAACACTCTTATAAATGGCCAAATCTGATAAAAAATACACTTTTGGCCCGATATAATATCTCTATATGTGGCCAAAACCGCCATTTTAGGAGTCTTCTAGAACCCCTCCTCTTCTCCAAATTGCCGCACCACCCTCTCCTCTTCCAGGTCCAGCAGGGTCTGGTATTTTCTGATGATCCTTTCATCCAGCTCTTCCTTTTTATTCAGCTCATGCAACAACTGCCGCTGGGCCTGCACAAGGTCAAGGGATACCATGCGGTAGTCGGCATAAGAAATGGACACAGCCTCCTTGGCGCCATCCGCCTCCGGAACCGCGATACCATTTCCCGGGTTCAGGGGCGGAAATTTGATCTGCCCCAACATGCTGACGTCGCTCTTCAACCCGGATTCCAGGCTCAGCACCCAACAATTGTTCCTGTATAGCTCACCATAACGTTGATGCATAACGTCCAGGGCCCGCATGGACATCTTCTTGCGCAGGATGATCTCCTGCTCCTTGGGACTGCGCTGATAATCCGGTTCCGGCATATTCAGCCATCGCACCAGCGCGGGCAGCGTCAGCCCCTGCAATACCAGCGTGACGATGATCACACTAAAGGTGATGAAGAGGATCAGGTTGCGATAGGGGAAGGGTGTTCCGTCGCGAAGGAACAAGGGAATGGAAAGGGCCGCCGCCAGGGAGACCACACCCCGCATACCCGCCCAGCCGAAGATCAGGGGCGCCTTCCAGCCCGGCCTGCTGTCCGCAGTGGTGATAAAACGGCTGATAAAGACAGTAAAGGCTGAGGCGCCCAGGGTGCACAACAGCCGCAATACGATCAGCAACAAAGAGATGAAGAGTCCGCACTTGATGGCAAAGGGAAGACCGCCGGGTCCCAGGTCTCTTATGATCACCGGCAGTTCCAGCCCGATCAGCAAAAATATAAAGCCATTGAGGGCAAAGGCGATGGTCGACCACACCTGTTCTCCCCGGAACCGGCTGCGCGATCCCATGATGGTGTAACTCCGGGACCGGAGAAAAAGCCCTCCGCTAACCACAGCCAGCACGCCCGAAACATGAAATCTTTCCGCGACAATATACATAATATAGGGCTCGACAAAGGTCAGCAGGATATCCATATTCGCAGTCGTAGGCAGCCAGCGATGGATCGCATAAAAGATCAGGCCGATGCCCAGGCCCACCGCAATCCCCAGGATGATAACGATGAAGAAGCTGCCCGCCGCCTCATGGAGAACAAAAGTCCCCGTATTGATAGCGATCAGGGCGAACCTGAATACGATAAGACTGGCCGCGTCATTCAACAGGCTCTCCCCTTCCACGATGGCAATCATCCGCCTCGGCACCTTGATATTTTTCAGGATCGTACTGGCAGAGACGGCATCCGGCGGCGAGACGATCCCCCCCAGCAGAAAACCCAGGGCCAGGGTAAATCCGGGGATGAAGCGGGCCGAAGCCAGCGCTACCACCAGGGCCGTGACGATCACGATGAGAAAGGCAAAACTACTGATCACCCGCCGCCATTTCCAGAATTCCTTCCAGGAGGTCCCCCAGGCGGCCTCATACAAAAGGGGCGGCAAAAAGATCACGAATATGATCTCCGGATCGATGGATATCGCAGGCATATGGGGAATAAAACTGACGATCAACCCACCCACAACCAGGATGATGGGATAGGCAATGTTCACCTTCCTGGCCAGCATGACCAACAACAGGATAAAGATCAATAATGAAGTATACAGCAGTAGTGAATTCAGCATCCGATTTGGGTTATCGGGCAAAAATAATCGATTGCCCGTTCTCTAATTTAGGCAAATCCACTATTTATACAATAAATGGATTGATATAGTCATTTTTTGCAGCACTGTTATAGAAGATATTTGCAAACGGTCCCAGGCAACCTGATTCTTTGATCTTAACGCAATATTTATGTCACCAATGGAATTCAATCAACTGCTTACAAACAATCTCGAATACATACGCCCGTATTCGGTCTTCTATACCCGCGATGAAGAATCCGCCAGAGATCTGTTGCAGGATACTTTTTGCAGGGCCCTTGCCAACCAGGGGAAATACAGGAATGATACCAATATCAAAGGCTGGCTCCTGACCATCATGCGCAATATCCATTTCAATAATTATCGGCGCAAAAGACTGGAGAAAAAGATCTTCCGCGGCAACCTGCAGGAATTCCCCATCAGGGATCTGGACCACAGCCTGGCCGCCGACAGCAGCCTGGAGGCAAAAGAAATTCTTGCAGCCGTACACAGGCTGCCCTATAATTTGCGGATCCCTTTCTACCTGCAATTTGAAGGCTATAAATACCAGGAGATCGCCCAGATCGTCGATATCGCGGAGGGTACGATAAAGAGTCGTATTCACCTGGCCCGGAAATTACTGATGAAGAAGGTCGGGTAAGGACTACCATCCAAAATACAAAGAGACATTTCCCACCTCGTGGCTATAACTGCCCTTCATCATGGCCGTGGCACTGCTCTGAATAAACGAGATCCCGAAATTTCCTGAAGAGAACACCGCTCCGCAATTGATAGACCCCACCCATTTGCGCAAGTCCTGGTGGCGGTAACCGCCCCGGCCGCTATGCGTATCCGTCGTTGCCGGATCCGCAGGAGCCTCTCCCATTGCTACATTGGGATGACTGGTGAACATTCCACCTTCCAGCATTGCGTTGGTAAATATGAACTGCGCCTCCGGCTTCACCAGAAAATAGGCCTGCCATTTCTTTCTGTGCCGCAGCCTGCCGCCATCCACCCCACCGTTATAATGGTGTAAGAATCCCCGGAAATACGACTCCATCTTCCCCACCCGCAGCATGGGATAGAATGCCACACCGTTCAGCATGGTGCCGGCAAATACCTGGCTGCCTCCAATCAATTCCAACCCCCGTCCCGAGGCCGCCAGCTGCTTCTCCAGCGTTATATTGATATTTAACAGCAGATCATTCTTAAACTGGTGGGACCAGCCCATGGGGCGCTGATAATGGATGAGCCGGTGGACACCGATCTGCGTCTGTTCTGCCATGGCGAGGGGACCGATCGCGCCCACGAGGATCTCTGTTTGAATCGCCTGTCTTTTTAGGGGATTGTAGGAATATAAAGTGTGGGAAACCAGCAGGGCGCCGGAATAGGCGTAGTCGTCGGGCTGGTAGGCCGTCTGGCTGATATCCCTGGGGGTGAACATCAATTGCATGATCCCCCAGCCATATACATCTTCACTGCCCTTCCCCGCTCTTGGCATCGCACGGTCCACAAACCAACGGGAAGGGTGTTTCTTCCGGTAGAAAAGGTCGATACGCGTGCCATTGGTGTAAGCCTCATCCGTTCCCAGTCCCCGGATGTTGATAAAATCGTTGTCCTCATAAATACGCAGCAGATAGTGGGTCGTATCCTGCGCACGCACCCCAGTCCCCGCCATCAGCAGGGGAATGAGCAGCCAGATCGTGTGCTGTTTCATAACCTCTCTTTTGTACCTTTAATTCGTCCGTTTGTTCAATTAATTCGTCTGATTGTTCAATGCCGTTCTGCCTGTTATAACCAAAAACCGATGCCAGAGGTTCACAAAAGATTCCACATGATCTGAAAACGGAACAGCCACAGTATCGCCAGCGGACAGTCCCGCCAGCCCCACCCGTCCTTACTCCCTGGTTATTAAATACTTAAAAATCTGGCACTTTCTTGGCTCCCCACTAGTCTATGCTAAAAAACTATCTGAAAATAGCCTACCGGAATTTCATCCGCAACAGGGCATTCTCCCTGATCAATGTCTTCGGGCTGGCCGTCGGCCTCGCCACCTGCCTCCTGATCATGCTCTATATCCTGGACGAGAGCAGCTATGACAGGCAGCATAAGGATGGGGACCGGCTGTTCCGTGTCGCCTCCGTCAGCAATAAAGGAGAGACCTGGGCCGCCGCAGCCGGCACCATGGCGCAGGCCATGCAGACGGAACTACCCGAAGTGGAACAGACTACCCGGCTGATGACCTTCCCCTATATCGAAAAAATGCTGGTGAAGTACAAGACCCCGACGCTCAGCCGGCAGTTCTTCGAGACCAATGGCTATTATGTCGACTCCAACTTCTTCCAGCTTTTCACCTATTCATTCAAATACGGCAACGCCGCCGCCGCCCTCAACCTGCCCAACAGCATCGTGCTCTCGGATAAGATGGCCCATAAGTTCTTTGACAGGGAAGATCCCATTGGCCGGTCGGTGAAGGTCAGCACCCCATTCGGGGAAATGGACTATACCATCCGGGGCGTCTTTAACGGCCAGACCAGTAAGTCGCATATCCCGGCCAACTATTTCCTCTCCATGCGCAACAATGATATGTGGAATTGGGTGCAGCAACAGACGGGTTGGATGACCAATAATGTGTTCTTCACCTACGTGCAATTAAAACCGGCCACGAATGCAAAGGCCTTTGAGAAACGGCTGAACGTTTTTCTGCAACGACATGCAGGCGCAGATATGAAGGCCGCCGGCTTTGGCAAGACCCTTTATCTCCAGCCCGTAAAGGAGATTTACCTCCATTCCGCCATTGGCAACGAAATAGCGGCCAACGGCAATATCACCTATCTCTATATCCTGGGATCGATAGCCGCCTTCATCCTCCTTATCGCCTGCATCAACTTCATGAACCTATCCACCGCCCGGTCGCAGAAGAGAGCGCGGGAAGTAGGCGTAAGAAAGGTGTTGGGCGCCGAAAAATGGGGGCTGGTGCGGCAATTCCTGGGAGAATCCATTCTGATGTGCTTCCTGTCCCTGGTCCTCGCGCTCCTGCTTGCCAATCTGGCGATGCCTCTCTTCAATGACCTGACCCATAAAGATCTCCGGCTCTTCGAACAGCCCGTAATCGTCTTATGGATCGCGGGTCTGACGCTTCTTACCGGTCTGCTGGCCGGCATCTACCCCGCCTTTTATCTCTCCGCCTTCAGACCCGTATCCGTATTGAAGGGGAAGATCATCAATAGTTTCGCCGCCACCGCCATCCGCAAGGGACTGGTGGTCTTTCAATTTACCATCTCCATCTCCCTGGTACTGGCGGCCATCGTCATCTGGCAGCAGTTGAACCTGCTGGAAAATAAGGACCTGGGCTTCAACCAGCAACAGCAGCTTGTCCTGCCCCTCAAACAGACCGCCCATGAGAACGAGGAAGGTTACAGGGCTATGAAGAACGCGCTCATGGAAATACCAGGTGTAAAAGGGATCAGCAGTGCCTCCGGTTATCCCGGCAACCCCGACCTGAGCGACTTGCTGTTCTTTGCCGAAGGCAAAAAAGTCACCGATGCCGTCGATGTCCAACTGGCCGGGATCGAGACCGACTACGTAAAGAACATGGGCCTCACGCTGCTGCAAGGACGTGAATTCTCAAAAGGCTATGCCGCCGATTCCGCCGGTATCATATTAAACGAAACGGCGGTCAGGCAGATGGGTTATACCCCTGAGAATGCGGTAGGCCGTCCTGCCAACTTTGATTTTCCCGGCGGGCGCGGCAAGATGCAGATCATCGGCGTGGTCAAAGACTTCAATTTCGAGAGCCTGCACAAGAAAATAAGACCCTTCGGATTCACCAACGGTCTTTTCGCCGGCAAATATGCCTATACCATCGTAACACTCAACACAAAGAACTATTCCCGGTTATTACAGGAGATCAGGAAGGTCTGGACCCGGCTGAACCCGGAAACACCCTTGGTCTATTCATTCCTGGACCAGGACTTTCAACGCAATTATGAAAGAGATCGGCTGACATCCCGGATCGTTCTTTACTTTACGGCCATTGCCATCCTGATCGCCTGCCTGGGTCTTTTTGGACTGGCGGCCTTTTCTGCGGAACAAAGGACCCGGGAGATCGGCATCCGCAAAGTGCTGGGCGCCTCGGTCACCAATGTGGCCACCCTGTTGTCAGGAGATTTTATCCGGCTGGTCATCATCGCCGCCGTCATCGCCTCACCCCTGGCCTGGTTTGGGATGAATCAATGGCTGCAGGGCTTCGAGTACAGGGTATCGATCAGTTGGTGGATGTTCGCCGCCGCAGGTCTGCTGGCAGTCCTGATCGCGCTGATCACGGTCAGCAGCCAGGCCATCCGGGCAGCACTGACGAATCCCATAAAGAATTTGAGAACGGAGTGATTCAAATTCTTTAGTCCGCCATTGGCGGACAATCATTAGCTGTTTTGCGGGAAGGGCTATTTTCCAAGGAGCCCGATCCCGCAAAATCAAAAATTCAAGGTCGGAATGACCTCGTCCTGGCAGGGCGCCTCTCTTAGGACCAACCACATCCTCATGCGTCCTCCGGTCAGAATGAGTCCGTATCTTTGAATGATGGATACAACGCCCCCCCATGACCCCGAACAATCCGGCCGGCTGGAATGGCTGGAGACCAATGGGCTCGGCGGCTGGGCCAGTTCATCCATCATTGGTATGCATACGCGGCGCTATCACGGCCTGCTGATAGCGGCAACCCACCCCCCCGCAGAAAGAATAAACCTCGTCAGCCGGCTCGACGAGTCGATCATCACGGCCGAAGGCCAATACGAACTCAGCACAAACGAATACCGGGGCAGCGTCATCCATCCCGGAGGCTATCGATATTTCAACGACTTCTCAAAAGATCTGTTTCCACAGTGGACCTATACCGCTGCGGGCATCCGGCTGACCAGGACAGTCGCCATGGTGCACGGAGAAAATACGACCCTCATCATCTACCGCGTAGAGGCCGCGCCCGCGCCCTTTCACCTGCAGCTGCTGCCCCTGATCAGCGCAAAAGACTATCATTCCCTCCAACATGCATCCACCAGTCTCCGGTGGGACGTACAATTCAAGGAGGGTGTCTTTCATAACCAGCCTTTCGAAGGCGCGCCCGACATCTATATCTCCGTGCCCGGATCCTCCTATCAGCATGCCCCCGCCTGGCACTACCATTTCAACTATGCCAGGGACCGCGAAAGGGGGCAGGAATTCGAAGAGGATCTCCTGAATCATGGAAAGATCGTGACGGAATTGCAGCAGGGAGATGTCCTGGGCATCATTGTTTCGACGAAGTCTCCCGCGGGCCGGGATGCGGTCGCCTTGCTGGCCGGAGAGAAGACACGCAGAGAAGACCTCCTGGCGGCGGCAGGGGCTGGGGCGCTGGCAGCACCGGGGGACGGGGGGGCAGCCGGAGCCAGGACCTCAACTGTCTCCGGGTCCGCAACTGCCAACATCCTTCGCCCACTCGTCCT
>Ga0247778_1001306_pt1 | contig 11475 bp, 13 predicted proteins | sample UWRJL049202B5_FD_179939 | JGI IMG/M metagenome (GOLD analysis project Ga0247778, IMG submission 179939) | Plant litter microbial communities from Arlington Agricultural Research Station in Wisconsin, United States - UWRJ-L049-202B-5 | ecosystem: Environmental > Terrestrial > Plant litter >... | reverse complement strand
GAGCCGTTCGGTGCCGGCTTCCATCTGGAACGTACCCGGTTGGAATGCCAGTTTTACGTCGGGGTTGGCTTCGAGCCAGTCAGCCATCTGGTCGTGGTACGGCATGGCATGTTCGGAAATAGAGCTGAAATACACCCACTTTGGAACTTCTTCGGGACGGAAGTGCGGCCAGTGATAGTTGTAGTCCCAGTGCTTGATGAGGATGGTACGCTCTTCTTTGTACCACAGCACATAGTGGTAATTGCTTTTTTTGTCAGGGTTGATGTGCACAAAGCGGTGATCGATGTTCTCTGTGTTGAGCTTGGCGATCATGTCCCGGCCCTCTTGGTCGCCACCGACGTTGGTTTCGAACGCGGTGTTCAGGCCCAGGCGGCTGAATGATACGGCCGCGTTGGCTGCGTTACCGACTGCTTCCAGCACCTCTGCGTGGTCGAATGGCAGTTTGGTGCCGAATTTCATGGCAAGCGTCTTGGTGCCGTGCTCGTCGACATATGTGTACGCCTGATCGTCGATCAGCTTGATAAAAGCGTCTGTGACTATATCACCTACGGCCAGAACATCTATTTGTTTCACGTTGGTCCCACCTACTGAAATTTAGTATTGCTTACGCTTATTGTGTCATACGGCCTGCGCGGCCGCAAGTTTTAATTATTGGTGCAGTACGTTTATAGTGCGCGAGGTGTGCTCCTGCACGGTCTGCACTGCCTTGGTGACTTGTTCCTGCTTGGCTTCCGCCTGGTGCAGCAGTTTTTCGGGCGCAGCCGCTACCTTTTCGGCGTTTTCTACCGCCTTATCCAGATTCGCTTCCAACTTGTCGACGGCACCACCAAGCGCCTTTTCGAGCGCGCCGTTTTCTACGGCCTTGAGTCCGCTATCAGCGAGTTTGAGCAGATTATCGAACATGCCCATGGCTATACTACCGCCCGTCCTGCCGAGTTGAAGGTCGCTAGTTTTTCTTCTACCACGGCCTGCACCGCTGGCACGATGTCTTTGTTGATGAGCTTGGAAATGGAATACTCGTTGGGGTTTTCTTTGAGCGTTTTTTCGAGTGCTACACGGTAGGCTACACGCATGTCGCTGTTGATGTTCACCTTGGTCACGCCGATGGCTACGGCGCTCTCAAAGTAATGTCCGGGCGTGCCGCTGCCACCGTGTAGGCTGATGTTGCAGGGAATGGCATCGCGGATGCGCTGCAGCAGCTCCAGATCGAGCTTCTTTGGCACAGGATATTTGCCGTGCAGGTTGCCGACGGCCGCCGCGAAGGTGTCGATACCGGTTTCATTTATGAATGCCAGGGCACCCTCGGGCGTGCTGAAGGTTTTCTTGATCTCTTCGTAATCGATGTCTTCGGAATGCAGGTTGCTGCTTCCGCCGAAATAATGCGGTTCGCTCTCCACAAGCGCACCGGTAAATTTGGCATATGCCACGATCTCTTTGGTGGCTGCGATGATTTCTTCTTCGGTCGCATCCTTTTTGGCCTGGCTGTAGTCGATGTGAATGAACTCAAAGCCGGCATCAATGCCCTTCTTGGCATCTTCTACGGACGGTGAGTGGTCCAGGTTTACATACATTTCTACGCCGTATTCGTACTTGAAGTTGTCCACCATATCACGGACGTTCTGGATACCGATGTCGGTGACTTCGCCGGCGCTGACTTCTACCAATACTGGTGCATTCTTGGCTTTCGCAGCCAGGGCTACAGCCTTGAGGGTTGGTTCATCATCGAGGTTGAATGCGCCGAACGCCCATTTCTCGGTGCGGGCCTGTTCCATACGGGCTCGGGCTTTGGCGCAGTTGGCACGGACTTGTTGTAGTGTAATTGGCATTGCAGTGACCCTCCTATAGGTCCTGGAGCTGTAAAATTTTGTTGTTCGCGAGCGCGTTGCAGAGCTTGAGGTTATCGGCATCTATGGTACTGTTTTCGGAACGGACCTTGGTATCGGCACGAGTGATGTCCACGATATCACATGCCCGCTGCCAGACAGGGTTAGCACTGCTGTCTAAGTTCATATTCACCTGGGTAGCCTGCCACTTGCCATCGATGTAGGCCAGCAACGTGTCGTGATTGTTGCAGCCGCGGATGACCGCTCGGTCAGCATGCAGGTTTACGCGCAGGTATTTATAAAACACCGCTACACGGCCGACCTGTGTTACCGGATCGCCTACGCAATCGGTAGAGCTAGCTTCGAGATACTGCTTGGTGATAGCAGACCGCGCGGACTCCTGCTGGACACCGCTGGCGATCGCAAGTTCGTGCCGCTGGCGTGTCGCACCAGCCCGGTACGCCGTAATGAGGCCTATGCCCAGTGCCACGAACAACACCGCGCCGAGCAATATCATCGACCATGAGTGGGATTTATCCACTTTTTTCTTTGCCGGAACCTTTTTTGCCATAGGCCTTATTTCCCTTTCTTTCCTACCATATGATGTGCGAGCAACCGGATGTGCTTGGCATCGAGCCCGAAGTATTCCAGCAGTTCGCCGGGCTCACCGGATTCGCCGAAACGATCCTGCATGCCGATGCGCCGCATAGGCACCGGGTGTTCTTCGGCAAGTAGTTCTGCCACCGCACCGCCCAGGCCGCCGGCGATCTGCGCTTCTTCCACCGTGACCGCACAGCCGGTTTTGCGGACACTCTTCAGGATTGTTTCGCTATCGAGCGGTTTGATGGTGGGCACATGGATGACTTCGGCGTCGATGCCATCTTTGTATAGCTGTTCGGCTGCAAGCAGCGCCTGGTATGTCATAGTGCCGGTGGCAATGATGGTCACGTCCGTGCCGGGTGCATATACATACGCTTTGCCGATCTGGAACGGTGTTTTGGCGGTGGTGATGATAGGGGTCGCTTCGCGAGCCAGACGCAAGTAGTTGGGACGGCTATCTTTGGCCATGGCCAGCGTGGCCTTTTCAGCCTCCAGGCTGTCGCCGGGTACGATCACTACCATATTCGGCAGCACACGCATCAGCGCGATATCCTCGAGCATCTGGTGCGTGGCACCGTCCGGCCCGACCGATACACCGGCATGACTGCCCACGACCTTTACCGGCCGGTCGTTCAGGCAGATGGTAGTACGGATCTGCTCCCAGTTGCGGCCGGGGCTGAATGCAGCATAGCTGCTGACGAACGGAATCTTGCCCATAGCAGCTAGTCCGGCACCAACGGTCACCAGGTTCTGTTCGGCAACGCCGATTTCTACGAACCGGTCAGGAAACGCGCCTTTGAATAAACTCATCTGCGTAGAATCGGTCAGGTCAGCACAGGCTGCCACAACGTTTTCATCCAGCTCACCGGCTTTTTGCAACCCGCGGCCAAACCCTTTACGTATCGGCTCAGCGGCCAAATCTTTGGCAGTAATGTCAACTAAATGTAAATCACTCATGTTCGCTCCGTATCTTTCCGTCTAACGTCCGTAGCTGGTGCAGGGCCTTTACGGCCTGTTCATGGTTGGGTGGTGCACCGTGCCAATGGAAATCGCCTTCCATAAAGTCCACACCCTTGCCAGGTATGGTGTACGCTATGAGCACTACCGGCTTTTCGGTGATGGCTTTGGCCATAGCGCAGGCATCTATGACGGCTTCAATATCGTTGCCATCGATTTCCAGCGCGTGCCAGCCGAACGATTCCCACTTCTTTTTCAGGTCTTCGAGCGGCATCACGCTTTCGGTAGGGCCATCGATCTGGATGTTGTTACGGTCCACGATGGCCGTGATGTTATTGAGCTTGTATTTGGCAGCCAGCATGATGCCTTCCCATACATTGCCTTCATCCAGCTCACCGTCACCCGTCACTACGTATACTTGTCGGTGGAGCTGTTTGTTCATGCGCAGCCCCAGCGCCATACCAGCAGCCTGGCTTATGCCGCAGCCGAGCGGACCGCTGGTGGTTTCCATGCCGGGCAAACGGGTACGCTCCGGGTGGCCCTGCAGGCGCGAGCCCAGGCGGCGGAGTGTCATTAGCTCTTTCTTGGGGAAATAGCCGGCTTCTGCCATAGTGGCGTAGCGCACCGGCACACAGTGTCCATTACTGAGCAGCAATATATCGCGGTCTTCCCAGTCGGGCTTTTTGGGGTCGTGCTTGAGCACATCAAAATACAGGGCGGTAAAAATATCGGTCAGGCCGAGCGGGCCGGCGCTATGGCCGCTGCCGGCGTGCTCCAGCATGCGGATGATATCCTCGCGGATAGTATTAGCCTTTTGTTCGAGTTGTTTGAGCGTGTATGTTCGTGCCATTTCTCTAATTCTCTACTAGTTCCTTTAGTGTAGCATAAGCGCCTTTGGAATCTTTGGCTCCGTGCAGGTAACCGCCCGCATTCAGTACATCGACGCCGGCGAGTGCCAGCACCCGTGCGTTCTGGTCATTCACTCCGCCGTCCCAGCCTATCTCCAACTGCGGCTTGATATTGCGCAGCCGCTGTACTTTTCCAAGCAGAGCATAATCGGCATGTCCACCGAAATGCCCCAGGTTGCCCGAAAATATCAGTACGTGATCGATGACCGGGAGTGCCGGCTGGATCGCCTCGACAGGTGTTTCCGGCAGGATTGCCACGCCCACTTCTATGCCGTGCTTGTGCGCGATCGCAGCGAACGCCGGAAAGTCACCTTCCGCCTCGGCATGCACGATGATGAGCTGCGGCCTGAGCGCCACCAGCGCATTCAGGTGGTCGAACGGACGCTGGTACATCACATGCAGATCGGCCCGCACGCCGCCCGGCCACCAGACATCCTCTATCTCTGTCAGCTTGTTGCGGGTAAATATGCCGTCTGACAGATCGATATGTATCCGGTGCGCGTAGGCCACTGTCTGCTCTACCTGCTGCTTGTATACGGCAGAATTGTCGGTCGTGACGGTCGGGCAGATCTCGGCGCTCATACGCAGGTTCAGTCTCCCAGCTCGTCTAGTTCCTGGATACGCCGCTTGTAGCGCGGAGCGCCGGCGAACGGTGTCATAAGGAATGCGTGCACGATACCGACGGTCGTATCAAAATCTAGCGCGCGTGCACTCAGACACAGCACATTGCTATCATCGTCGTTGCGCGCCGAACGGGCTTCTTCCTGGTCGAATGCCAAGCAGGCTCTGATGCCCTTGAAGCGGTTCGCGGCCATGCACATGCCCTGGCCGCTCCCGCACACCAATATGCCGCGGGTATCGGTGTCCCGGTCCGTTCGCATCGCCTGCACTACCCGGCTTGCGAACTGCGGAAAATCATCCTCCGGGCTCAGACTTACATCGCCCTCATCGATCACTTCGTAACCGGACCGCTGCAGATATGCTGTAAGCTTAGTTTTGCGTTCAAACCCGTTATGGTCGGCACCGATGTATATTTTCATAGTATCCCTACCCGTTTACGGGCAAGCTCCTGTTAGTTCTTGTGGAGATATTTGCCCGCATCTGCAACGACTTCGACCAGGCGGTTGCTGTAACCCCATTCGTTGTCATACCACACCATCACCTTTACCAGGTTGCCGGCGACGACCTTGGTGAGTGCCAGGTCAACGGTGCCGGAATGGCTGTTACCGATGTAATCGGAACTTACCAGCGGCTCGTCGGATACGCCCAGGATGCCCTGGTAGAACGGTTCGGCGGCGGCTTTTTTGAATACTTCGTTCAGTTCTTCCACGGTGGTGTTGCGCTTGAGGAGTGCAGTGACATCGCTCAAAGAAACAACGGGGGTGGGTACGCGGATACTCAGGCCGTCGAACTTGTCCTTCAGCTGCGGCAGGGTGAGCGTTACGGCAATTGCAGCGCCCGTGCTGGTCGGCACGATGTTCTCGGCGGCGTTGCGGCCCTCGCGCAGGTCCTTTTTAGGGGCGTCCTGCAGCGCCTGGCTGGCAGTGTAACTGTGCACGGTGGTAAGAAGTGACTTTTCGACGCCGAATTCGCTTTCCAGCAGTGACATGACCGCGCCCAGACTGTTCGTAGTACAGCTGGCATTGCTGATAACTTCGGTTGCACCTTCAAGCTTGTCGTCGTTCGCGCCGAGGACGATGGTGTCGACACCTTCGCTCTTAGTGGGGCCGCTGATAACCACACGCTTCGCACCGGCAGTGATGTGCTTGCTGGCACCTTCTTTGTCGGTGAAGAAACCGGTGCTTTCGATGACCAGCTCAACGTCCATATCTTTCCAGGGCAGTTCCAGCGGGTCTTTGACGGCTAACACGCGGACTTTGTGGCCGTCGACGATGATGTTCTGGTCGTCGTGGCTGACTTCGCGGTCGTATGTGCCATAGTTGCTGTCGTGCTTTAGCAGATACGCGAGTGTTTTGGTATCTGTCAGATCGTTGATCGCGACGATTTCGAGATCATCACGAGCAAACGCAATCTTGAAGGCATTCCGGCCGATACGACCGAAGCCATTGATAGCTATACGTGTTTTCATTTTCTCCACCCCTGTTATGTGAGTATGTTAATAGTGCTTACGTTTCAATTGTACCGTAGGCGTCTACCAGATGCAAAATTGACCTTTCGGTGTTAAAATTACATAGATGTAGACGGATGTCTACATGGCTTCGATTCGGGAGGAACAATGACCGAACCAGACCGCGGGTCCACACTCACGCGCGTCAAGGCAAATATCGTGATTGCCGATCAGCGGGAAATGCGCCGGGCCCACCTGGCGGCCGCTGCATCCGAGATCGTCATGCTCACACTGCCCGGCCTAGCAGCAACGCGGCTCGAAGAGCTCCCGCCGGGCGACGGCAGAGCGCAGTTCACCGTGGATGACATTCACTGCGAGGGCTTCGTCGAACACCGTGTGTTCGAGGGCTGGTACAGCTGCGTTCTGTACGTTCGGCTCGGCGGCGAGGATTTGCCGTTCGATTCGCTGTACGTGCGGCTGGGGTGCACCTGGCAAGACTCCGGTGCGATCACCTACACACCCGGCAATCAGTTCGCCTACGGCAAGGACGACCCGTCGCTCGATGAGCTCCGTGCCGTGCTGGACCCACCACCGCAGACCTGACCCATTTCGGACCCGGCGGGAGCGGACAGCATTCGGCGCATACTATTCATCTGTATGCTCACCGGCTGTCCGCTCCCGCTCATCTTTTACCTGAATGCTATTAAAAAGGCCCGCAGTTCTACTGCGGGCTCTACCCTTTTATACACTTTCGTCCTTGCTCAGGAACTCATCAGTACGACTTATATGCAGCCCTGGGGCGGCATCGATTCGTAGAGTGTAGAAGGAGCCAAGCAGGGTTCCCGGCCGGAAACCGGGGGAACCCTGCTTGCTCTTCGTCTTTATTGCCTATAACTCACCGTTCTACACGGCTACTTAGTGGCGCTCGGCACAGGGGCCGGGGTGGTCACCGTCGGAGCGACGGTGACCTGGTTGGCGCGCTTGACCAGCTCTGCCAGGTCCGCGTTGACGCAGGCCTGGAGCTGAGCAGGTGTCATCACGCCAGGCTGCTTGCCGCAGTCACTCCGTGCCGGGCTGGTGCCGGTGGCACCGCCGGTGTTGGGAGTGGTCGTGACAGGCGGGGTAGTGGCCTGCGAACCGTTCTGCAGGCTGTACACCGTGGGAGAGACACCCGCCGTGGTGGGGATGTCAATACGGTAGACAACCTGGCTGTTCAGCTCGCCGTAGGCTTGCCACATGCCATTGTTGCCAGTGGTATCGCTGCCAAGCTTGACCGGGAGGAACTCCACGATCTCACCGCCGGCAGAGAAGAACCCTGGGTTCAGCTGGCTGAGCGCATTGCGGGCCGCGCCCTTGAGTGTCAGGATGTTGACCCGGCGCGGGTCGTTGTCGGCCAGCACGTAGATCTTCGTCTGGTTGAGAACACCGCTGTGAGCAGAGCCCGCAGGGGTGACCGACCAGGCGATGAACTCCTGCGAGGTCGACTTGGTCGTCAGCGGCGTGACCCAGTCCAGTTCACCCGTCTGGGTGTTCTTGAGCAGGTACTCGCTGGCGTTGCCGTACTGCGCCGTGTCGTCGGTCGGCTGGTAGCCGAACTTGAACCGGTTGTTGTTCTTGCGTCCGGCCGCCCAGCCGAAGCCGTCGCGCGCCTTGGCGGCGAGCGACTGCGGATAGCTGGGGCCGGGCAGCTGGCCCTTGGACAGGTCCGTGCCATAGGTCGGATCGGTGAGGTGCGTGACACTCAGGCGGCCGTTATTGCCGCGCAGAATCAGCACACCGGCGTCCTTCATGACGGTACGATTGCCGTAGCCGAGCTGCTGCGTGACCGGGATGACCACGACAGGCTCTTCGCCGTTGCAGTAGCCCCACACATCGTTCATGTCGTAGAACATGCTGGGGTACTTCTTGGCGAGCGTACTCTTGAGGTTGTTGCTCCAAGTGCCGCCGAAGGCGCCCTTGATAGCAAACTTGCCCGAGAACACACACGACGTGACGTCGCTCTTGCCATCCCACATTTCGATACGGTCCAGCGACTGAGCGCTCTTGCCATCCCGGATGGCCGTCCAGACACCGCCGTTTTCGTAGATGTACGTCAGGCTGCTGTCTAGCACCGTGGTGTTAGCTGCACCATTGCTGGACTTCTCCAGACGAACGGCCGCGGCCTCAGCGGAGGCATTGCGTGCCACCCAGTTTTCGGGCATGTTCCCCTGCTGGATGCAGGCCGGCGAATCGCCGGTGCGCAGGTAGATGCAGCCCGTGCTGTTGGGCTGGGCGTGCGTGCCTTCGTCGTGCACCAGCAGATTGAGCGTCGAGGACATGTTCTTGGGATTGTCCACGACGGCCACATTGTACTGGTTGTAGTAGGCGGCCTCCGCCATCGCGTTGTTGCGGACGGAGTAGATCATCATGGGAAAGCTGGAAACCAGCAGTACCACCGTGACGACCCATCCGACAATGTTGGACACTCCCGATGACTCCTCGTCGTCGTAGACGAAGAACATGGTCACGACCATCCACGCCGCTACCAGGACCCAGAACAGGATCGTGGCGTGACGGATGTCGAAGCCGTGAGGGAAGAAGTCTCCCTTGACGACGGTGTACCAGACCCAGCGCTGCCATCTGTGCCCGGAACCAGCTCCTAAGAGCCAGCCCAGGGGCAGACTGACAAGCCACACCACAAGGGTGAGGACAGCCGGGATGAGGAACACCAGGAACGACTGAAGAACCCAACGCGGCAGCTTGAAGCTGCCAGCCGAGCCCTCCATGTCGCCCTTGCCGAAGTTGCGCATAGCGCGTACTCCTTTCACGGAGTATAGAAACGGATATATCGGTGGTGCTGTGCAGGTCCAAAAAATATTAGGCCGGCATAGCACCACCGAGAGTTATGTACACAATAAAGATGTTAAATTGCGAAAAGCTATGCAAGCATAGTATTCATATATAATTATGAACCATTTCGTATTTAAAATTAATACCCGGAGAGTCTCTCCGGGTATTAATTCGTTTCTACGTCAGTCGTGCTATTTGTTGTTCCAGCGCTCAATAGATTCAGCAATGATAGTTTTGGCCGCTTCGGCATCACCCCAGCCCTGCACCACCGTACTGCCCGGCTTTTTCAGGTCTTTGTAGTGGGCAAAGTGCTCACTGATCTTCTGCTTCCAACGCTCACCCAGATCATCCAGGCTGTTGATGCTGTCGCCGGTGTTGCGGTCGTCTGCGGGCACTACCACTACCTTGTAATCGGCTTCGCCGTCATCGATAAAGTTCAGCACGCCGATGACTTTTGCCTCCAGCCACACACCGGTCGGAATCGGCTCATCACATACGATAAGCGTATCGAGTTCGTCGCCGTCCTCGTCCAGCGTCTGCGGGATAAAGCCATAGTTGACAGGCTTGGCGTATATGCTGGGCTCTACACGGTCCAGCATGAATGCAGCGCGCTTGCGGTCCCATTCAATCTTAAGGATACTGCCCTGGGAAATTTCCACTACCGTGTTTACGGTGCCACTCTGGTAATCGCCGGGTGTCAAAACTTGGTTAAAATCTGCCACGGTTAATTCGCTCCTCTTACTCTGTTTTACTCAGCTAATATTGTACACTACTTACAGCATGAAAATAATCGGTCACCGTGGCGCCAGAGGGCTGGCACCAGAGAACACATTGGCCTCATTTAAAAAGGCCCTAGAACATCACGCCGATGAGCTGGAATTCGATCTGCGGGTCACCCGCGACAACGTCGTGGTACTGAACCACGACCGCCAGCTTACCGACCCGAACGGCGCACATATGCGCATCAGCACGCACACCCTGACCGAGCTGCGCAAGCACAAGGCAGACCTGTTGACATTCGAGGAGTTTTTGAGCGTAATAGACCACCGGGTGCATCTGTTGGTCGAAATCAAACCAGGCGAACCGACCGAACAGATCGTTACCTTGCTACAAGCAGAGATTGCCCTGGGCCGCCCGGCAGCAAACATATCGGTCGGATCATTCAGCCAGTCCGTCCTGCGAGCCATACATGCGGCACTCCCTGAGCTGGAAATCGTTATCATCGAACACTGGTCGGGCGTATATGCCACGTGGCGCGCCCGACAACTGGATGCGCGGCGTATAAACATGCGTTCCTGGTGGCTGTGGCGCGGGTTCCTGCGCGGCATGTACCGGCATGGCTACCTGATCGCACCCTATACCATCAACGACCGCAAACGTGCCCAGAAGTGGCGGCCGTACATTTATGGTGTCATCACCGACCGGCCTGATCTGTTTGAAAAATAGCCAGGTGCAACAGAGATGCTACACTGGTAGCATGAAGGTTTGGTTTGAGAAGCGCGAAGAGCTGGCCCCCACTATTTGGGAGTATTATTTTCGGCCGGAGCGGCCGGTAGACTGCATACCGGGGCAATATGCGGATTTCCATGTACTGTCACCGCTGAACGACCCGCGTGGGCAGTCCAGGGTGTTTTCGCTGACATCACTGCCGAGCGACCCATACGTCAGCTTCGTGGCTAAGTTCGTGACACCTCTCAGCCCATACAAACAAGCCCTGCAGGCGCTAGTGCCCGGCACCGAGCTGCGCCTGGATGACGCCATGGGCGATTTGGTGCTGCCGAAATCACCCGATATACCGCTGGTATTCATCGGCGGCGGCATAGGTATAGCGTCGTTTGCCGCTATGCTTAAGCAGCTGCTGGTCGACCGCGAGGAGCGGCCGGTGTTTTTGTTTTATAGCGTACGTACCCGGCAGGAGCAGATTTTCCGCGACGTGGTGAACGCCTATCCGCTCGCGCACAAATCAGTCACCATCGCCCCGCATCGGCTGACAGCCGACGAAATTGCCAGCTCCGTGCCGTCAAACTCACTCTTGTACCTGTCGGGGAGCCAAAAATTCGTAGAAGGCCTGCGTGCAGACCTGACCGCGCTCGGTGCACAGCACGAACAGATTATCTTTGATTACTTCGACGGCTACGCCGATCTATAACCGAGATACCCGGCAAACTTCCTAGTTCTGGATAGGGTGCGCGTGACCCTCGAGATATTCACGGATTTTGAGTGCCGCAGTAGCACCCTCGCCCGCTGCACTCGCGATCTGCATGGTGGCACCGGAACGGATATCGCCCGC
>Ga0247778_1001305_pt1 | contig 11482 bp, 7 predicted proteins | sample UWRJL049202B5_FD_179939 | JGI IMG/M metagenome (GOLD analysis project Ga0247778, IMG submission 179939) | Plant litter microbial communities from Arlington Agricultural Research Station in Wisconsin, United States - UWRJ-L049-202B-5 | ecosystem: Environmental > Terrestrial > Plant litter >... | reverse complement strand
CTCCTCCGCCACAGCATCGGCGATATCCAGGGGCGAAACAAAGACAGTCCTGTCATCTCCTCCATAATTCCCCATCAGCAGGCCGGTCCTCCCCGTCAGCAAGGCCCAAAGACCGGAATAACGTAAGGTTAGGAATTTACCCATCAGGCCCCTACCCCTGATCATATCCATCGATTGATAGAAGTTGGTGTAAAACGAGGCAGGCCGCATAATCGTGACAGAGGCGCCGGCCAACCCATCAAAAACATCTTCGACATTTTCGCCCTTGATGAGATTGGCAGCCCAACCGCTCATGACCACCACACGCCTGGTTCCAGCCCGCTTCAACGCCTCCACATAATTTTCAGCCATCCGGCGTAAATAGCTGCCGAAGTCAGGCTCGGAAAAACGCATGGGGATCATCGCATAGACCGCATCCGCACCTGTAAAAGTTCTCGTGAGGAAATCGATATCGGCAATAGAGCCAATGGCAGCCCGAGCGCCAAGGACCTCGATGGTCACGGCTTTTGCAGGGTTGCTGCTGATGACGGTAACGGAATGCCCCCGGCCAACCAATATTTGCGTCAGCGGCTTACCGATGTTCCCTAAAGAACCGGTTATGCAGATTTTCATAACTATTTATGCTGATTAATAAAGTAAATACCCTGTTCCAGATCAGCCAGCAGTGTCCGTTGAACCGGATGCCAGTTCAAAACTTCCTGTGTTATTTTGCTCGACGCAGGGCAATCGATCGCCGCGAAGGCCGCAAACCAGCCAAAATGCCCGGCTGCTGTTTCAGGCGATATAGACCTTACCGGAACATTCAGCTGCTTTCCTATCGCTGCTGCGATGGCTTTGAACGCAATACCCTCTTCTCCGACGCTATGAAATCGCCTGCCAGCTACAGCATGCTCCAATGCCAGCCTGTACAAATGGACAGCGTCCAGCCGATGCACCGCATTCCACCGGTTGAGCCCCTCCCCGATATATGCAGAGACGCCCTTTTCACGGGCAATATTGATCAATATGGGAATGAAGCCATGCAGATCACCCTCACCATGCACGGAGGGCGACAACCGAACCACCGACGCACGAACCCCCAGCGCAGCTACAGCATCCGCCGCCTGCTCCGAAGCCCGTGGCCACGATGGATTGAATGGCGGAATAATATCCTCCGTAGCAAGACTGCCCGGGCTGACCAGCCCGGTACCCGACGTCACGATGAGTGGCCGGTCGGAACCAGCAAGGACCTCACCGATCGCCTCGATCGCCAGCCTGTCCACTTCACAGACCTCCTTAAACCTGGTAAAATCGTGGATAAAACCCGCATGGATCACCCCGTCCGACACACGCGCGCCGCTCCGCAAGCTGTTAAGATCCTCCAGATCACCGCGGTGAACATCCGCCCCCGCTGCCTGCAGCGCACCGACTGCAGCATCCGACCGGGCTAACCCCAATACCTGGTGACCCGCACTAATTAATTCCTGCACAATGGCAGAACCGATGAAGCCAGTGGCTCCCGTGACAAATACACGCATAATCTGATCATTTTTGTTGATACAAATCTCGCCCGCATTTATCGGATAGATTTAGCTATATCTGCTTTTGATTTAGCCAAAACCACGAAATACTCACCTTACCAAGCTTCTAACTTTTTAACAAAATTATTTTCAAATCCCGGCAAAAAGGATTTTATTTGTATAATACTTGATTAATCAAATATATGTCAAATATAAGCCCATCACTCAGGATCCTCATGAACCTGGCAAAAATACAGGCAGTTATATCCCGGCGTTTTGACCGGCTTAGCGTGCATGGCATCGGATTCAATGATTTTATGATCCTCTACCTGTTGAGACAGGCGGCAGGTGAAAGAATGCGTAGAATAGATCTGGCGGAAAAGATAGGGCTGACACCCTCCGGTGTGACCCGTATGCTGCTGCCTTTAGAAAAGATAGGCCTTATAAAAAGAGAAGCCAATGAAAGAGACGCACGGGTCAGCTACGTGGTACTTACAGAAACCGGGAAGCGCATATTTGAAGAGGCAAAGGAAACAGCCAGCTCACTCGCGAGAGAAATAATACCCACGGACAAAGCAAAAGATATCATCACCCTCTCAGACCTGCTAACTGACCTTGGAAAAAACATTTTATAGACAAATTTGTACCAGATGCAACCACAATCCCTGCAATCTCTTATTCCCGCCGATAGATTATCAGCAGTTGAAAAGGCGTTACTACAGACATTTCATACGCTCGATATTACGGATATAATCCCGTTGGCAGGTGGCCTGTCGGCGTCGCCGGTATATAAGATCCTGGTCGACAATCAACCGTATGTATTAAAATTAGAAAGCACAGAACGGGTGGTCAATGATACTGAAAGGTCATATGCCTGTATGGAAATCGCAGCGAAGGCAGGCATCGCCCCTCCACTCTATTACCAAAGCCCTGAAGATGCGCTATCCATTACTAAATTCATAGAGAATAAACCCCTGAGAACGGTTTTTACATCGCCTGATATATTATTGGAACAGCTTGCAAAAACGATCCGGTCGATACATGAAATGCCCCGCATTCCAAAAGAAAATAGCCTTCTGAATACCGTCGAAGACCTTATCCGACAAGTTCGGGAATCCCCAATGTTCACGAAAACCATGTTCGAGGACTTCTTCGACTATTACGATATCATTCGAAGACACTATCCCTGGGATGATAAAGACAAAATTTTAAGCCACAATGACCTTAACCCAAACAATATTATCTGCGACGGAAAAAGGCTATGGGTCGTGGATTGGGATGCTGCATACCTGAACGACCGGTATGTCGATCTCGCCATTTCAGCAAATTTTTTTGTCAGCAATGAACCACAGGAAGAAAAATTTCTATCAGCCTATTTCGGCGATGGCTTCAACTCCTATAACAGCGCCAGGTTCTTTACGATGCGTCAGATCTGCCGCCTGGTGTATGCTATACTGATGTTCAAATTGGCCGCCCCCACCATCCCTGCCGGCATGGTTGATGACGCTGACATGCAAACGGTGAATACCCGAAAAGTAGGAGAGCAGATGGCGACTGGTAAACTATCGCTCTCATCCTATAGAGGGCAGGTACTTTATGGAAAAGCATTATTAAATGAGGCATTGACCGATATGCGCTCACCGCGATTCACTCCGATGATGAAGATCCTTGCAGATATGCCAGGCTCTGCTCACAAAGCATAAAAAAAGCCATAAACAATGTATTTCCCGTTCCCATTCCGCTATTTTGTACTTTCATGGTTATTGTAATCCTTTTATGAAAGTTACCTTCTTTTCGGCCAAACCATACGACAGGCAGTTCTTCGATCAGAGCAATGCCGCATTCGGCTTTGAACTCGAATATTTTGATACACATCTGGGGCCACACATTGTCAATGCAGTAGAACATTCGGAGGCCGTGTGCGTCTTTGTCAATGACAAATGTTCCAGGGAGGTAATCAAAGTACTGGCAGCCCGGAATGTCAGGATCATAGCCCTGAGATGCGCAGGTTTCAACAATGTCGATCTGCAGGCGGCGAAAGAATATGGCCTCCGGGTATGCAGGGTACCCGCGTATTCCCCGGAGGCGGTTGCAGAATATGCCGTAGCCTTGCTCCTGACGCTGATCCGGAAAACGCACAAGGCGTATAACCGGGTCCGGGAACAAAATTTTTCGCTCAACGGATTGGTCGGCTCGAATATTCATCGTAAGACAATCGGCGTCATCGGAACCGGCAAGATCGGCAAGGCCTTTTGCAGGATTATGCAGGGTTTCGGCGCTACCGTCATTGCGTATGACATGCTACCCGATCCCAACCTGCAGAAGGCGGGGGTAGAGTACGTCAGCCTGGAAGATGTACTTCGCCGCGGAGATATCATATCGCTTCATTGTCCGCTGTCAAAAGAGAATTATCATCTGATCCGGGACGAGACGCTGGCGATCATGAAACCGGGCGTAATCCTGATCAATACCAGCCGTGGCGGCCTGATCTGCACCTTGGATATCATCCGGGCCCTGAAATCCCATAAAGTCGGAGGACTGGCAATCGATGTATACGAACAGGAAGAGAACTTATTCTTCCGCGACCTTTCAGACCAGATCATCGATGACGACCTGATCCAACGATTGATGAACTTTCCAAATGTACTTATTACAGGCCACCAGGCATTTTTCACCGAAGAGGCCATGAGCCAGATAGCACAGGTGACCCTGGAAAATATCAGCAGGCTGTCGCAGGGCGATGAACCCGCAGATGGCTCGGCAATATTAGTCTGATCCGATATTGAACTCCCCAGCCCACACCCCTCGCCTTCCCATTTAAATATTTGTTTCTTCCGCCCTGGGGAAACTGTCAAACACATCCATCACGATGGCTGGTATGGGCGACAATAACTTCCGCCGCCGGGTGTCGATCCAGGCGCCGTCCATCGTCAGGATAGCGCATAACTTATCATCTGCCCCCGTGAACTCATGCAGGATCGTCCACCGCGAAGCATCCGCATTTCGCTTTGCCAGTTTCATATGGATCGTGATCGTATCGGATAAGTGGATCTCTTTTTTAAAGACACATTCTTCCCGAAATAAGATCGGCCCGAAATGTTGCTCCTGCATCAGTTGCAAAGTAAGGCCCAGGCTTTGTAGAATTTCGATCCGCTGTTGGGCGCCAAAGTCGTAATAGGCACTATGCCGCATATGAAAATTAGGATCGATGTCCGACCAGCGGATGGAAATGATCTTACTGAAAGAGGTCATACCTTTTTTATGATAAAAATAGGCCTTTTTTGATTGCCCTATCCTACCCCGCATCCGGAGAAAACCCTTCAAAAGTAAATGCCAAATTTGACAGAACCCTCCGGATTGATGAAGGGTGGATTAAAAATCTTGTAAGTCTCCACCTTCACATGCCTGTCTCCCCCAACCCTTATGTGCAGAGCCCCCCAGGGACTGACATAAAAGTTCTTCCATAGCTTGAAATTATATCCAATACTCCCGTTCACAAGCCAGTTCTCAAAATCAGCCGTATGGACTTTTTCATCTGCCTGAATGGTGCTTTTCCAATATACCAGCCCCGTACCGATCCACCACCCCTTCCAGTTCTCTTTCAGGAAGTAATCGCCCAGTAAGGCAAAGGCAGTCACTTTATTGTTGGTGAACCCATTGGGGATAATAAAATCAGGTTTGTTGACCCTGGCCGTTATGGCCCGCACCCGAATATGGCCCTTCCCCGCCCATACACCCGCAAAATATCCCCCCGTAACATAGAGCAATATATCCTGCTCGATTCCCACATTCATTTTCCGAATGCCAGGTTCCTGCGCCAAAGCCACCAGGCTGATAAAGCCCAGTATTGCTAATAATATGAATTTGACCATGAATTTCTTTAATACAAACTTCATGGTTGTTTCGGGGCCCTTGCATGACCGGGATCATATGCGAGTATGATAGTGCCATCCCTTCATCATTCTTTCCCCGAACCACCCCCTTCATAAAACAATAAAGTTCCAAATGCCGGCTGGTCCCTGTCGTAGCCTTCCGGCCTGATCCTTTTTATGACCTCTTCCGTGTAAGGCATCGCCAGCCCTTTTCTTTTTACATAATGATTATGTACCATTTCGTAAATGGGGATAAAGCGCCCCCGGCCGACCGCAGAGATCTGCGCCCAGTTCGAATATTTTCCCGTAATATCCTTCCAGGTCACGAACGGCACATCGTCATGACCGAGGTTGTATTTCGCCACATACTCAAACCCCTTCAGCAGCCTGTTGTTCAGGGCGCCGTACAGATCGTCGTGCTGGTTCCAGGCTATTTCGCAAACGGTCGCCAGCGCACCAATGCCCAGCTGTGAATGACCCTGATCGCGGCCGCTCTCCTGGATCTGCCCCGTCGAATCATCGATATAGTTATGAATCGTCCCGTTGTCCATTCCATTGAGGTAAAAGTCCATTGCCCTGTTGTACATCACGCGATCATCGAACCAGATCGCTGCCGACATATACATCCTGGTCACAATACCGCCCCAGTTGCCATTGGTATAGGGGATCGTATCATAGAACTTCTCGCAAACCGGGAGAAAAATGGTCCGGATCATCCGGTTGATCTTACGCATCTGGCCGGGGGCGATCGGCATTTGGGTGTACCGGAGGATCTCCATCGCATTGACGATCTTTATCCCCTCCAGCCCGGCCAGCAACGGCGCATCATTGGTGGCAGGGATCGTCGTCAGCGAGTCGGCATATCTTTCCATGATCTCCAGCGACTTCCTCCCATGCGCTGTGTCCTTTGTTGCCACCCACATCAATGCATTCAGATACGCCGCGCTAAAGTCAGCCTCCATCTTAGACTTGGTATAGGCAAATGGACCATCCCGCGAGATCACCGCAAAAGGCCCGTTCATTTTATAGGACGCGCTGGCCAATGGATGATTGCTCAAAAGCTCATAGGAACCGTATTCCGGCATCGTCCTGTTCCGCGCAACGGTATAAATGTGATCGAGACCCGCCTTGCTATGCAGGATCCCCGGATGAACAAAGGGCGGTAATGAAAAGCTAACACCTTCCACATGCTCTCCGACAAAAAAGTTCGCCATATCCGTCGTTTTATACCATTTCGGTTTACCGGGCATGGTGTCGGTTATCAATAGACCATTGATCCGCAGGTTCTCAAACCTGACATGGCTCACTTGCCGGCGTTCATCGTAACCCGCAATCACGGATACAGCAGCCCGGTCCCCGTTGTAAGACACATTTTTGAACAGGATGTTCTCGATGCCCTTTCCGGGAGCACTGTTATATTTCTTATTGTACATGATCCGGAGATTGACCAGTTGACCTTTCCGAAAATTCTCCACCCGGATATCCTCAAACCTGACATCCCGGATCAGGTTGCTGTCCCCCGCATTCAGGCTCATACAACCCTGGTAGTCTATCTGTCTTTCGTGGTGATCAAGAATATCGATATTCCGGAACTCCAGATCCGACAAAGTATCCGGATGATCGGGGTCGCCATGGGTACCCACCAGGATAGGATGCGCGACATCAGCCCAAAGTATCGAATTCCGAACGGCGACATGGGTCACATTTCCATAATACATCCAGCGATGCCCGTAAACAGCGATACAATCATCGGAGTTCCGCATGAATAAATTGTCCATCAGCACGTCGCGGCTGCAAAAAACATCGATGCCGTCATGATTGCCGCCGGCGCTGAACGATTTGATATTCGACAACCGGATATCCCGGCTTTGGCCGATCAATACCGTATAGGAATCCGGAAGGATGATAATACCCTCCACCGTCACATTTCGGGAAAAGTCAATCTTCACGGCATCCCTTCTCCCCTGTTCATATTTTATGTCGCCCCCTCCGCTCTGGTAAAAGATGCCCCGCCCGGAGATCCGGATATTCTCCGCATGATCGATCAGGAACTGGCCTTCCACAACCGCGCCCCCGGAGAGATAAATGTGCTTACCACTCGGAACATGCAGGGTCCCCACCCTATGATAACCCGGTCCAAAATAAATGGTGCTGGTATCCGCCAGGTCCGGAACAGACGCCTCCGGAGCCCCGGCAAACAGCTGCAGATTGTGAAAGACGTCACCATCAACCTCGATCGACAGATTCCTGGGTCTGTCAAGGACAAAATGTAGAACCCTTCCCGCCACCCGCGTTTTGATGTCATAAGACAACGGCCGCACACGTACGGCATCGAATTTCTTTTTGCCAATGGTAATCTCCACCTCGACCTGGCCTGAAAAATCGAAAAACCCCATGGAGCTCTGCATGGTCCGGAAGGTGCCCAGGGAGGCGTCGGCAACATGTACCAGGTAGATGGGAACAGTACCCCATGCTCCCCCGGGAATGCGCACGCGGACCGTATAATCCTGGCTGACAGGCAGGACCCCGGCAGATGGATAGGTTACCAGTTTCTGCGCGTTCGAAGACAAGGCAAGACAAACGATCACCAATAAGATTGTTGTTCTGAACATACTATAAATCTATGCCTCATCATCAACTGAACACGATGGCCTTTTATCACAAAAAGAGGGCAAACCCGTTATTTCCGCTTTTTAAGGGCAAACTCGGCAGTGAAAGGTTTGCGATATTTTTTAATATACGCCGCCGCCGTCATTCCATAAACCTTTTGAAATTGCTCGCGAAAATGGGTGCGGTCAAATATTCCTACCTGCAGGGCGATCTCATTTACGTTATAGGTAGAGTTGATGCACAACATGGCCGCATTACGCAACCGGATAAGCCGGATAAATGCATTGAGGGAATGACCGGACAAGGCTTTAACCTTTTTGTAGAGACTGGAATGGCTCAGCCCGACCTCCAGGGCCAGGCTCCGGATCGTGAACGCCTCCTCATCGAGATGAGCCTCGACGATCGCCGTACATTTTTCCAGAAAGGCTTTATCATCCGCCGAGATCCTGCGGAGAGATTCGTTATTGTGCGTGACCTCGTTGAACAGCGATTCACGCAGCTTGTTCCGGCTCTGGAACAGATTTTTAACCTTCGCCAGCAGCAGATCCTTATCAAAAGGTTTCGTAATATAATCGGCAGCCCCTCCCTCCAATCCTTCCAGCTGAAGATCGTCGGAAAGTGCTCCGGTCAGCAGGATGACCGGGATATGGCTGGTTTCAGGAGTGCTTTTCAGCGTCCGGCAAAGATCGATGCCATTCAACCCCTCCATTTTTATATCGCTGATGATGATATCGGGCAGGTGCTCATGCGCCAACCGGACGCCGGCATTGCCATCCGCAGCTTCATAGACCGTTAGCCGCTCCCGAAACATCGAAACGATGTATCCGCGCATCTCCGCATCATCATCCACTACCAGAACGGATCGCTTCTCATCCACCCAGCCGGCAAGGTGATCCCCGGGAAAACCAGCGGGAGGATCCGTCAATAAGGATTGCCGGAAGTTATCCTCTTCTATAAGCTCCTTAAAAAGACCGCTGGTGCCGTTATTGTCGGGGACCAGGGACCCGTCTTCCGCAGCAGCCGGAACCTTCGGCACCCGCAGAACGAATTCCGCCCCCTTGCCTGGGACACTGCTGTATGACAGCGAACCTTTGTGCTCCATCGCAAACTGCCGCGCCAGAAAAAGCCCGATCCCAAATCCGGGTTTTGCCCGCGAACCTGCCTCATGCGCCTGGTAGAAGCGTTGGAAGATCCGGTCGCCGGTACCTGCAGGAACACCCGGACCATTGTCCGTCACCCGCACTTCCACAAGATCCAACCCTTCGCTCACGACCAGCGAAACACAACCGCCTTCCGGCGCATATTTCAAGGCATTCGACACAAGATTGAAAAGTATGATCTCTATTTTTTCCCTGTCCGCAAACAGTTCAATCGTCTCAGTGGGGCATTCGAACTCGTACCGGATCTTCCGGGTCTTTGCCTGTTGCGTAAAGCTCAGGTAAACTTCCCGGCAAAGATGATAAAAATTCAATTGCACGGGTTTCAGGCTGTCGACACCACTATCCGCCTTCCGGAAAAGCAGCAGCTGATCTATCAGGCTCAGCATCCGGCGCGCATTGCGATGGATAACATGCAGCTCCGCATGATCGACACCCGTCGATCGGTCCAAAAGATCCTTTACGGGATTGATGATCAGCGTCAGCGGCGTCCTGAACTCGTGCGACACATTGGTGAAGAACGCCTGTTTCCGCTCATACGCTTCCCGCTCTTTCTCTGCATTGAGCCGCTGGATTGTTACTTCATACTGCAGCTTTGTCTGCCTGGCCTTATAAAGCCAATAGATATACGCCATGGAAAAGGCAACCAGTAAATAAAGAGAATACGCCCACCAGGAGCGATACCATGGCGGAAGCACAGTGATCCCCATCGTTATCCCAGCATTGTTCCACCGGCCTTCCCGATCGGTGCTCCGGACATGAAAAATATAATGCCCCTCATCCAGGTGCGTGTAAGTGGCTTTGTGCTGGTGCCCGGCATCCGTCCATTTGTGATCCCAACCTTCCATGAAATAAGTATAGGAGATCTCCTTAGGAGTGGAGTATTCCAGCGCCGTGAAATCAAATGAAAAATAGGCCTTGCTGAAGGGGACCTTCAGCTCTTCGACCTGGTCACGGCCCCATTTGTGAACAAACCCGGGATCTTTTTGCAGTGGCACACCATTGACAGTAATACCCGTCAGGATCACCCTGGGCATCTGACCGGTCTGCCGGATCGTCGCCGGATCAAAAAGATTGAACCCCCTTACCCCGCCAAAGGCAAACTCCCCTGAACGCAAACGCAACGCCGACGCATAGATGAATTGATTGCTTTGCAACCCGTCCGCCTTATAGTAATTCCGGAATTGATGCGTTACAGCGTTAAACCGGGAAAGTCCGTTGCCCGTACTCAACCAAAGATCGCCGGCCTCCTCTTCGAGTATCCCCAGCACAGTATTATTGCAAAGCCCCTCATCCGTCGAATAACGCGCAATCATCTGGCCACGATCACGATCGAACGCCATCAACCCTCCACCTTCGGTGCCGATCCATATTTGTCCCCGCCGGTCTTCCCAGATCGTCCGGACAGCACTGCCGGCACTATAAAAATGATGATGCCCCTGACCCGACCGGTCGATCCGCACCAACTGGGTGAGATTACCTCCCCAAAGTACCCCCTGTTTGTCCTCATAAAGGGTGAACAGGTCTGACAGCGTGCTATCGAATACGGCAAAACGGTTCGCCCCCCGGTCAAAACGATACAGCGCACCCATCATGCTTCCCTGTCTGAGGGTCGCAGCCCAAAGATTCTTTCGCTTGTCCTCGTAGACCGTCCATACCCAATTCTTCTCGGTTCCGGCGATTCCCTTTGTACAAAAGTATTTTTCAAAACGTCGCGTTTTCGGGTCCAGTCGATCCACTCCGCTGAATTGCGCCGCGGCCCAAATATTCCCAAGATAATCACCGCAAAGACTCATGACCATCTCGCCCGGCGGGTTCGCTGCCCCTGCCGCGAAGCCTTTCAAATGCGCAAATGAGTCTTTATGCCGGTCGTATCGCAGAATACCTTGTCCTTCTGTGCCGATATAGAAATTGCTGTCCGAAGCTTCAAAAAAAGATGTCACGAACCGCAAAGGCCTTTTTTCCACACCTGGTATCGCTGAAAAGGTGTGAAATCTGCTTCTTTGCGGGTCGATAACACCGACCCCCTCCTTGGCCGTGGCGAGCCATTGGTTGGAAAACTCATCCACGTATATCCCGTAGATCGTGTTATTGTAAAGAGAATAGACCGAATCTCTTCCCGGGTTTTGATCCAGACGGCCGGACCTGACGTCCCAGCACAGATAACGACCCAGCATGGTGCCCATCAGCAAGTGACCGTTATGATCGGCCCGGATCGCCCAGATAGACTCGGCAATGTGATCGTTCGACGGCAGCTGCCACTTCCGCGTACAGCTGTTGGAGAGGGGATCATACTGATATAATGCACTACCGTTGCATACCCACAAGGTAGTCCCTATGTTTT
>Ga0247778_1001304_pt1 | contig 11483 bp, 4 predicted proteins | sample UWRJL049202B5_FD_179939 | JGI IMG/M metagenome (GOLD analysis project Ga0247778, IMG submission 179939) | Plant litter microbial communities from Arlington Agricultural Research Station in Wisconsin, United States - UWRJ-L049-202B-5 | ecosystem: Environmental > Terrestrial > Plant litter >... | reverse complement strand
CCGGACTCCTCGGGAGCACAACGGTTGGAAGACTCCCATCGAGACCCTCAACAACTGGCTTCGCACCAACGGCCGCGACATGGCTGTCGCCGAGCTTCAAGACAGACCGGATCTGACCAACCTGTACGCCTACGGCTGCCGCGCCTACCCGCTGAAAACAGTGGTCCTACGAGACGATGAACGAGTCAAACACAAGGTCGAACCGCGGGCCCACATCGGATATCTATGCGGCTACGAAGGAAGCAATATCTACAGGATCTGGGTGCCGCAAAAGGCGCAAGTCATCAGGTCGAGCAACGTCAGCTTCAAGGAAACTGAATTCTTCAACGCATCGGACGAACCGACCCTGGACACCATGGCAGCAGAATTCATCGTCCAGAATGATATTCAGCTAGCCCTGCCGGCCCGGCAGGGGTATGCCACCGACAGCACCAGCGAAAGCGACGAAGACGAGCCTTGGCCTCTCATTGAGCTAGGCACCCCGATCCATTCGCCGGGACCTAGTTCACCAGTCCTCCAGCCTACCCATTCAACGGATCTAGAGCCACTGCCTCAGACAGCTCCGACAAAAAGGACACGGAAAGTCTGGCCAGCCAGGGACCCCACTCAGGTTCGGACACGGGCCCAGACGCGTCACGCCATAACGCCGGAGCCCCAGGGCAATCCATCGACTGCCCAGTCGCCATACTTGACGCCTCAGTCGCAGTCCCCCGACTCAGTTGCCCTAGAAACGCAGACTCCCTCGACGGGTCAGTCCTCTTGGGAGACGTCACCCGGCCGCCCGGACAGCCTGGCGGACGGCCCCAGCGCATTCGCCGTCGCCTTCAACGACGGCAGGCAGCATCGCCTACATCGGGACCGCATGCCACCCTTGCCAAACCGCTGGAAGGATCTTGAACGTCATCCCTACGGCAGTCAGTTCATAGAAGCGGCACAACGGGAATGGGACCAAGTCTTGAAAATGGGCACTGTTCAAATGGTGCCAAGGACTGAGGCATCGACCAGACCCCTGCCCTTGCGATGGGTCTTCAACTACAAATACGACAACCATGGATTCCTGATCAAGTTCAAGGCCAGGATCTGCGTACGAGGAGATATGCAACAGCAGACCGGACGCGACACCTATGCAGCAACCCTGGCCAGCACCTCCTTTAGGGTGCTGATCGCCATCGCCGCCAAATGGGACCTTGAGATCAAGCAGTACGACGCTGTCAATGCGTTTACTAACAGTCCGCTTGACGAGCTGGTCCATGTTGAATTGCCTGATGGTTTCAAAACGCCAGGCATGGTGGGCCATTTACTAAAAGCCTTGTACGGCCTCAGGATCTCGCCAAAATTGTGGCAGCAGCAGTTGACAGAAGCACTCGTCAAACTCGGCCTGCAGCCGGTCCCTGAGGACCCCTGCATCTTCGTCAATGACTGGCTCGTCATCTTCGTCTATGTCGACGACATCTGCATCATGTATCGACCAGAAAACAGCACCAGGGCCACAGCCTTCAGTGAAGCCATCACCAGCCTCTTCGAGATGAGGGCACTTGGCGATCTGAAGTGGTTCCTAGGAATCAGGGTCATCCGCGACAGACCTACTCGACAGATCTGGTTAACGCAGCAGTCGTACATTGAAGGCATCGCTAACCGGTTCGGCCTTAATCGCCCAGGCCTCAAGGGACCATCGACGCCTTACCCATGGGAGCCGCCTGCACCCTTCGATGGAGACGCATCCACAGCCGAAATCCATCGCTTCCAATGCCGCATCGGCTCAGCCCTGTATGCCGCCATCATCACTCGACCTGACGTGCAACGAGCCACGTCACAGCTATCGCAGTTTTTGACCAACCCGGGTCCATCGCATATTGAAGCCGTCAACAGGGAAATCCAGTATCTCTACAGCACACGGGACCTGGCCTTACGATTCAACGGGGCCAGCCACGATTCGGATATCAGGATCTATAGCGACGCGTCCTTTGCCGACAACAAGGATAGGAAATCATCGCAGGGATACGTCATCACCCTCTTCGGCACCCCAGTAGCATGGCAAGCCAACAAGCAGTCAACCGTGACGACCTCCACGACAGAGGCCGAGTTGCTGGCATTGACCAATGCAGCTAGGGCAGCCCTGGCCACGCAGCGTCTCCTCAACGGATCAGGCCTGCGGATAGACAATAAATTGACGATCTGGTGCGACAATCTTCAGACCATCCGCCTCGTCACCAGCGAGCTCCCTCGCCTTCATACGGCCCTGCGGCATGTTGATATTCATCAGTGCTGGATCCGCGAGAAAGTCCAAGAAGGAATCCTCAATATTCAATACATCAAGACATCCGAGATGCCAGCCGATGGCATGACCAAAACGCTCACTAAGGCCAAGTTCCTGGCCTTCAGGAACCACCTGTCGCTGGCCCCAGTGCCCTCATCAGACGCCCTCAATGACGAACTGAATCAGTAACCTTCCAAATTTGACTCCAGGATCAAGAAAATGGTGATGGGTTCATTTTCCAGCTCCTGGGGGGGTGTGTCACAACGGGTTGCCTCCCGGATGCCTCTGGGATGCCTCCGGGATGCCTCCCGGCTACTTACGGCCTCTTGATATCTCCACCTCTCCAGGTGACCACCAAGTCATGCGGCCATGATGCAAGATCCATCGTCCCGTTCAATCTTCTAGATCAACCCAGAGCAGTGGTCATGGGGTCCTACCCTTCAATTGACCATGGGATCTTCGGCCGCCTCCGGCCTTCATCCCTGGTACTCAACACGTTCAAAGCCATGTATTTAGATGGCTGGGTTTCCCAGCCAGAAAGCCATTCTTTTAGACAGTCAGACAGCATCAACAAGTCTTCCAGATTGATCCATGATCGCCTGCTGGCTCCCGTCCCATTCTGCGTCAACAGTTATGAGCCCGGTATCGTATTGGCTCTGAAGAATCATCAGACATCCAATCCCTTTGACACCTTCAGTGGACCCACTTTTTCAAGGCCACTGATTGGTTGAATCCAGCAGCACCGTCCCTGGTTTCAATCGTGACTCCTTCCCTCACCTTTGACCCTACCACAACGGGGCCAACTGCATTGAGGAGTTCTTTTTTACGGCTTCAATCGAATCATTGAACCGTCATCTTTGAAGCCATCATCAGCTTCATACAACGACTCCACGGAGCGACCTATCGGCTCCATCAACGAGTCCTTCATCAGCCTCTTTCAACAAGCTGTCCAACAAGCTTGAGCATCGAGCATTCCACGGCCTCAAAACGGACCCATCGACAGTCTGATTTTGAAGCCATCATCAGAGCCAACGCTGCAGATTTCGACGCAGAAAATACAGCAACATCATGGCTTTCGAAGGCAGTCAAGCCTTGACTCTGAGGTCCGCCAAGGACTGGGATCTATGGATCCAAGCCATCGAGTCAAAAGCCACCATCCTTGACGTCTGGCCATACATCGACCCAGGCAAACAAGACGTCCTCATCGAGCCTCTGTATCCGGCGCTTCCTACCGACGCAATCCTTGCAACCGAGTCTGGTCGCATCAAGCTTCAGTATAACCTCAATGTCTACAACAGGAACGCTAAGATCTACCATACCCAACGCAAGGCCATGCAGGAAATGGACGCCCTGATCGAACAGACGGCTGGAATCTTCAGACCGGCCATTCTGGACAAGAAGGGGGCACGGGAAAAGCTCAAGACCCTGAAAAGCAGGGCAGCGCCGTCAGATCTGATCCGTCAACGCGATGCCATAGACAAACTCGACAAGCTGTCCAGGACGGCCAAAACCACGAATATCAACGAGTGGACGATGCAGTGGATCAACGCCTTACTCGACTGCCAGCGCCTGAAGTGCACTGAGGTCACCAGCAATGCAGCAGCAGCTAGGATCTTCCTACGGGCCATCGCCTCGATCGACGACTATTTCTACCGACGGGAAATGGACAATCTGGACGCGAAGCTCGCAGACGACAAGGACGACACTGACGTCAGCCAGCTGGCTGAGCGCTTCAGGATCTCCCAAGGTCACCGCATTATTCAAGACAACAGGACAGCCTTGGCCGTGTCCTTCCAAGGAACTGAACCTGATGGCAAGAAGGTTCAATTCAAGGATCAGAAAAAGCAAGGCAACAAGGCATGCAAGGTCCATGGGGACCAGTCTCCACATGCGACGAAGGACTGCTATTTCCTGTACCCGGAAAAGCGACCTAATGGCTGGAAGGTCAGATCGCCCAGCGCAGCTCGCTTCATCCTTAAGACCAGGGACATCCACAACGACCAAGGTCTCATCAGCCAGGCCGAGGAAATCCTGGCGTCATCCAAGTCCAAGGAAAATCTATCCGAGCATATGACCTTCACAGTCCATGCAAGCCTCTCAACGATGCAGCATGACCCTCAATTTCCCTTGATAAATCACTGGATTCTGGACAGCGGCTCCGATACCCACGTCACCCATAATCTGGCAGCCTTCACCGAATTCACCCCAGGTCGGATTGGGACCATCCAGACGGGCACCCACAGCGCCCCCGTCGAAGGCATTGGTCAGGTTCGGCTGCCTGTCACCGGCCCAGATGGCAGGATGACCCACATCACCTTGACAGAGGTCCTGTATGTCCCTGGCTTCATCACCAACATCGTGTCGGACTATAGGCTGGGTCAGGCTGGATATACGCATTCCAGGATCACCGGATTCGTCACAAGGGACCGGGATAGAAAGCAGTTCTTCAAAACCACGACGAAGCATCGGAAATACATAGTCAGCTTCGATCCATTCAAAATGGCCAGCCAGGATGCACCCATGGCCCTGGCGGCTACAACGAACATTCCAACGACAACAGAAGCTCCACCTACGACAACAGAAGCTCCACTTACGACAACGGAGAGCAAGCCGACGACAATGGCGTCAGCACTCGTGGCATCATCTTCAGCACCGCGGCCCCCTCGAGATGGAGATGCATACACATGGCATCTACGGGCCGGACACCCAAGCCAACGGGCCTTGGAAAAGCTGTTGACCCAAGCATACGGTATCCGAATCAAAGGACAACTGACAACCGAATGTCAGCATTGCATTCTGGCCAAGGCCAGCCGTACGATTTCCCGGCGACCAGCGAATCGCCAGAGCGCCATGCCAATGTGGCGAGTCCACATGGATCTCTTCGAACTGCCTATGTCACTGACCAACAAGATTCGAGCCATTGTCTTCAACGACGAATACACCGGCATGAAGTGGGTCAGCCTACTTCGCGACAAAAAGCAGGAGACCGTCGTAGAGGCCATCACCAACTTCGAGGCCATGGCCAACAGACAGTGGAATCTAGAAGTCAAGATCTTCAGGTCTGACAACGAGTCAGCGCTCGGATCCCAGTACCAGGCCTTCACCCAGGAAAAAGGGATCCTGGTGGAGTCCTCAACGCCAGCAGCCGCTTGGCAGGACGGCACTGCCGAGCGAGCTGGGGGGGTGATATCGGCCACGGCCAGGACCCTCCTGATCGCAGCGAATTTCCCAGCAGAACTCTGGGACGAAGCATGGCAGGCAGCGGTCTATCTGAACAACCGGACTCCTCGGGAGCACAACGGTTGGAAGACTCCCATCGAGACCCTCAACAACTGGCTTCGCACCAACGGCCGCGACATGGCTGTCGCCGAGCTTCAAGACAGACCGGATCTGACCAACCTGTACGCCTACGGCTGCCGCGCCTACCCGCTGAAAACAGTGGTCCTACGAGACGATGAACGAGTCAAACACAAGGTCGAACCGCGGGCCCACATCGGATATCTATGCGGCTACGAAGGAAGCAATATCTACAGGATCTGGGTGCCGCAAAAGGCGCAAGTCATCAGGTCGAGCAACGTCAGCTTCAAGGAAACTGAATTCTTCAACGCATCGGACGAACCGACCCTGGACACCATGGCAGCAGAATTCATCGTCCAGAATGATATTCAGCTAGCCCTGCCGGCCCGGCAGGGGTATGCCACCGACAGCACCAGCGAAAGCGACGAAGACGAGCCTTGGCCTCTCATTGAGCTAGGCACCCCGATCCATTCGCCGGGACCTAGTTCACCAGTCCTCCAGCCTACCCATTCAACGGATCTAGAGCCACTGCCTCAGACAGCTCCGACAAAAAGGACACGGAAAGTCTGGCCAGCCAGGGACCCCACTCAGGTTCGGACACGGGCCCAGACGCGTCACGCCATAACGCCGGAGCCCCAGGGCAATCCATCGACTGCCCAGTCGCCATACTTGACGCCTCAGTCGCAGTCCCCCGACTCAGTTGCCCTAGAAACGCAGACTCCCTCGACGGGTCAGTCCTCTTGGGAGACGTCACCCGGCCGCCCGGACAGCCTGGCGGACGGCCCCAGCGCATTCGCCGTCGCCTTCAACGACGGCAGGCAGCATCGCCTACATCGGGACCGCATGCCACCCTTGCCAAACCGCTGGAAGGATCTTGAACGTCATCCCTACGGCAGTCAGTTCATAGAAGCGGCACAACGGGAATGGGACCAAGTCTTGAAAATGGGCACTGTTCAAATGGTGCCAAGGACTGAGGCATCGACCAGACCCCTGCCCTTGCGATGGGTCTTCAACTACAAATACGACAACCATGGATTCCTGATCAAGTTCAAGGCCAGGATCTGCGTACGAGGAGATATGCAACAGCAGACCGGACGCGACACCTATGCAGCAACCCTGGCCAGCACCTCCTTTAGGGTGCTGATCGCCATCGCCGCCAAATGGGACCTTGAGATCAAGCAGTACGACGCTGTCAATGCGTTTACTAACAGTCCGCTTGACGAGCTGGTCCATGTTGAATTGCCTGATGGTTTCAAAACGCCAGGCATGGTGGGCCATTTACTAAAAGCCTTGTACGGCCTCAGGATCTCGCCAAAATTGTGGCAGCAGCAGTTGACAGAAGCACTCGTCAAACTCGGCCTGCAGCCGGTCCCTGAGGACCCCTGCATCTTCGTCAATGACTGGCTCGTCATCTTCGTCTATGTCGACGACATCTGCATCATGTATCGACCAGAAAACAGCACCAGGGCCACAGCCTTCAGTGAAGCCATCACCAGCCTCTTCGAGATGAGGGCACTTGGCGATCTGAAGTGGTTCCTAGGAATCAGGGTCATCCGCGACAGACCTACTCGACAGATCTGGTTAACGCAGCAGTCGTACATTGAAGGCATCGCTAACCGGTTCGGCCTTAATCGCCCAGGCCTCAAGGGACCATCGACGCCTTACCCATGGGAGCCGCCTGCACCCTTCGATGGAGACGCATCCACAGCCGAAATCCATCGCTTCCAATGCCGCATCGGCTCAGCCCTGTATGCCGCCATCATCACTCGACCTGACGTGCAACGAGCCACGTCACAGCTATCGCAGTTTTTGACCAACCCGGGTCCATCGCATATTGAAGCCGTCAACAGGGAAATCCAGTATCTCTACAGCACACGGGACCTGGCCTTACGATTCAACGGGGCCAGCCACGATTCGGATATCAGGATCTATAGCGACGCGTCCTTTGCCGACAACAAGGATAGGAAATCATCGCAGGGATACGTCATCACCCTCTTCGGCACCCCAGTAGCATGGCAAGCCAACAAGCAGTCAACCGTGACGACCTCCACGACAGAGGCCGAGTTGCTGGCATTGACCAATGCAGCTAGGGCAGCCCTGGCCACGCAGCGTCTCCTCAACGGATCAGGCCTGCGGATAGACAATAAATTGACGATCTGGTGCGACAATCTTCAGACCATCCGCCTCGTCACCAGCGAGCTCCCTCGCCTTCATACGGCCCTGCGGCATGTTGATATTCATCAGTGCTGGATCCGCGAGAAAGTCCAAGAAGGAATCCTCAATATTCAATACATCAAGACGTCCGAGATGCCAGCCGATGGCATGACCAAAACGCTCACCAAGGCCAAGTTCCTGGCCTTCAGGAACCACCTGTCGCTGGCCCCAGTGCCCTCATCGGACGAACCGAACCAGTAACCTTCTGAATTTTCGTCAGGATCAAGAAAACAGAGATAGCCTCATTTTCCAGCTCCTGGGGGGGTGTGTCATAACGGGTTGCCTCCTAGATGCCCTCAGGACACGCACTGGCCTCTTGATATCTCCATTTTTCCAGGACCACCGAGTCCTGTGGCTGTGATGCAAGATCCATCGTCTTCCTCGATCTTCTAGATCAACCCAGGACAGTAGTCCTGGGGTCCTACCCTTCAATTGACCATGGGATCATCGGCCGCCTCCGGCCTTCATCCCTGATACTCAACACGTTCAAGATCATGTATTTAGATGGCTGGGTTTCCCAGCCAGAAAGCCATTCTTTTAGACAGTCAGACAGCATCAACAAGTCTTCCAGATTGATCCATGATCGCCTGCTGGCTCCCGTCCCATACTGCGTCAACAGTTATGAGCCCGGTATCGTATTGGCTCTGAAGAATCATCAGATTTCCAATCCCTTTGACACCTTCAGGTTGAATCCAGCAGCATCACTTGCCTGGCTTCAATCGCGACTCCTACCCTCACCTTTGACCCTATCACAACGGGGCCAACTGCATTGAGGAGCTCTTTCACGGCTTCAATCTCAATCATTGAACCGTCATCTTTGAAGACATCATCATCTTCATACAGCAGCTCTTTCAACAAGCCGTCCAACAGCTTGAGCATCGAGCATTCCACAGCCTCAAAACGGACCCATCGACAGTCTGATTTTGAAGCCATCATCAGAGCCAACGCTGCAGATTTCGACGCAGAAAAAACACAGCAACATCATGGCTTCCGAAGGCAATCAAGCCTTGACTCTGAAGTCCGCCAAGGACTGGGATCTATGGATCCAAGCTATCGAGTCAAAAGCCACCATCCTTGACGTCTGGCCATACATCGACCCAGGCAAAAAAGACGTCCTCATCGAACCCGCGTACCCGGAGCTTCCCAGCGATGCAATCCTTGCGACCGAGGCTGGTCGTATCAAGCTTCAATACAACCTCAACATCTACAACAAGAACGCCAAGATCTACCACATCCGACGCAGGGCTATGCAGGAGATGGACGCCCTGATCGAACAGACGGCTGGAATCTTCAGGCCGGCCATCCTGGACAAGAAAGGGGCACGGGAAAAGCTCAAGACCTTGAAGAGTAGGGCAGCGCAGTCAGATCTGATCCGTCAACGCAATGCTATGGATGAACTCGACAGACTGTCCAGGACAGCCAAAACCACGAAAATCAACGAGTGGACCATGCAGTGGATCACCGCCTTACTCGACTGCCAGCGCCTGAAGTGTACTGAGGTCACCAGCAATGCAGCCGCGGCCAGGATCTTCCTACGAGCCATCGCCTCGATCGACGACTATTTCTACCGACGGGAAATGGATAATCTGGACGCGAAGCTTGCGGACGACAAGGACGACACTGACGTCAGCCAGCTGGCTGAGCGCTTCAGGATCTCCCAAGGCCACCGCATTGTCCAAGGCAACAGGACAGCCCTGGCTGTGGCCTTCCAAGGAACTGAACCTAATGGCAAGAGGGTTCAATTCAAGGATCAGAAAAAGCAAGGCGACAAGGCATGCAAGGTCCATGGGGACCAGTCTCCACATACGACGAAGGACTGCTATTTCCTTCACCCGGAAAAGCGACCCAAAGGCTGGAAGATCAGATCGCCAGGCGCAGCTCGCTTCGTCCTCAAGACCAGGGACATCCACAACGACCAAGGCCTTATCGGCCAGGCCGAGGAAATCCTAACTTCATCCAAGCCCCAGGAAGATCCATCCGAGCATATGACCTTCGCAATCCATACAAGCCTCTCAACGATGAAGCACGACCCTCAATTTCCCTTGATAAATCACTGGATTCTGGACAACGGCTCCGACGCACACGTCACCCATAATCTGGCAGCCTTCACGGAATTCACTCCAGGCCATATTGGGACTATCCAGACGGGCACCCACAGTGCCCCTGTTGAAGGCATTGGCCAGGTTCGGCTGCCTGCCACCGGCCCAGACGGTAGGATGATCCACATCACCTTGACGGATGTCCTATATGTCCCTGGCTTCATCACCAACATCGTATCGGACTACAAGTTGGGCCAGGCTGGATATACGCATTCCAGGATTACCGGATTCGTCACAAGGGACTGGGATGGAAGGCAGTTCTTCAAGACCACAACGAAGCATCGTAAATATATAGTCAGCTTCGATCCATTCAAAATGGCCACCCAGGATATACCCATGGCCCTAGTGGCTACAACGAACATTCCAACGACAACAGAAGCTCCTCTTACGACAACGGAGAGCAAGCCGACGACAATGGCATCAGCACTCGTGGCATCGTCTTCAGCACCGCGGCCCCCTCGAGATGGAGATGCCTACACATGGCATCTACGGGCCGGACACCCAAGCCAACGGGCCTTGGAAAAGCTGTTGACCCAAGCATACGGCATCAGAATCAAAGGACAACTGACTACCGAATGTCAGTATTGCATTCTGGCCAAGGCCAGCCGTACGATTTCCCGGCGACCAGCGAATCGCCAGAGCGCCATGCCAATGTGGCGAGTCCATATGGATCTCTTTGAATTGCCTACGTCACTGACCAACAAGATTCGAGCCATCGTCTTCAACGACGAATACACCGGCATGAAGTGGGTCAGCCTACTTCGAGACAAAAGGCAGGAGACCGTCGTAGAGGCCGTCACCAACTTCGAGGCCATGGCCAACAGACAGTGGAATCTAGAAGTCAAGATCTTCAGGTCTGACAACGAGTCAGCGCTCGGATCCCAGTATCAGGCCTTTACTCAGAAAAACGGGATCCTGGTAGAGTCCTCAACACCAGCAGCTGCTTGGCAGGATGGCGCTGCCGAGCGAGCTGGGGGGGTGATATCGGCCACGGCCAGGACCCTCCTGATCGCAGCGAACTTCCCAGCAGAACTCTGGGACGAAGCATGGCAGGCAGCAGTCTATCTGAACAACCGGACCCCACGGGAGCACAACGGGTGGAAGACTCCTATCGAGACCCTCAACAACTGGCTTCGTACCAACGGCCGCGACATGGCTGTCGCCGAGCTTCAGGACAAGCCGGACCTGACCAATCTGTATGCCTACGGCTGCCGCGCCTACCCGCTGAAAACAGCTGTCCTACGAGACGATGAACGAGTCAGACACAAGGTCGAACCGCGTGCCCATATTGGATATCTATGCGGCTACGAAGGAAGCAACATCTATAGGATCTGGGTGCCGCAAAAGGCGCAAGTCATCAGGTCCAGCAACGTCAGCTTCAAGGAAACTGAATTCTTCAACGCATCGGACGAACCGACCCTGGACACCATGGCAGCGGAATTCATCGTCCAGAATGATATTCAGCCAGCCCTGCCAGCCCTGCAGGGGCATGCCACCGATGGCACCAGCGAAAGCGACGAAGACGAACCTTGGCCTCCTATTGAGCTAGGCACCCCGATCCACTCGCCGGAACCCAGTTCACCAGCCCTGGAGCCACTGTCTCAGACAGCTCTAGA
>Ga0247778_1001303_pt1 | contig 11530 bp, 11 predicted proteins | sample UWRJL049202B5_FD_179939 | JGI IMG/M metagenome (GOLD analysis project Ga0247778, IMG submission 179939) | Plant litter microbial communities from Arlington Agricultural Research Station in Wisconsin, United States - UWRJ-L049-202B-5 | ecosystem: Environmental > Terrestrial > Plant litter >... | reverse complement strand
TACTGCATCTAAGAGGTTCAGAAGCAGAGGCAGAATGCCGCGTTGCCAGATGCTGTAGCAACGTTGCAAGCCAGCGCCGTCTGCAAATGGGCTAACATTCCCGCGTCGAAGGTAGGAGGTAATGTTTGCGGAGGCGATATGACCTAGAATGCCTTCGATAGCTAGCTGTTCTGCCATAAGAGGCATGGTGGAAAGTTCGAGGAGGAAGAGGATGCTGAGCTCGCCATATATCGGATCGCCGTCGACAGCAAGACTGTCAGACCACGAGAACAGGGTCGTAGCCACACGAGGGGTGCCGTTCGCCGCCATAATGGAGACGATCTGGGATTGGCAAAGCTCGACGCCAGGGACCCGCAGGCATGATTGGAGAACACCCGTAATGAGCGCGATGTCTTCTGGAGATGACCCCTCTGCTTTATCGTGGGCAGCGGTGGCAAATTCACGGAAACCCTCCGATACAACGTGCTTGATAATTGCAAGAATGATGGGTATAACAGGCGTCGATTGGGCCATTCGTACTGACGCGTTCATGTTCTCGTTGATTTCGGTAGCGCTAGGTGTGTGAGCTCGGAGTGAGATGAAGAGGAGCTTCAGTAGTGTCCGATAGTAAGGGGCATCTTCTTGGCGGAGGTCTCTTTCGAAGTTATCTCGCAAATCGCGAATTGTCTCCCATGTCCTATTCAGAAGTTGTTTCATATCTGGAACTTTACATTTGGCTTCGACTAAACGCTGTGTCAGTACGAGAGCGAAGTCGGCACGCTGGTGGCAAAGTCGCGTGAAAATCTCTTCTTTGTGTTGGCTTCTCGAGTTCGCGATTAGACAGTCAATCGAGACTTTGGTCAAGGCCTGTTGTAACTGAGGATCTTTTGATAGATCACTGCTAGTTTCTATCGCGAGGACCTTCCAGCTATTAAAAAGAGCCTGTATGTGGTCAGTTGCGGTGTACAAATTTTACCAAGCAACTAGACTTACAACTTGCGCATCGACCAAAGATAAATTGACATTAGCTGTCTGAAATTCAAACTGCAGACCATCATCCCTTCGTCCCAGCCAAGCTTGATCAAATTTAAGCATCTTTTCAGCAAGTGGTAGATCGAAGAAGTACTCCTTGCCCAGGTAACGATCCTCCAACGGGGACAGCTTTAGGTCTTCGGGGGTACATCCAGAATATCGTGCTTCAAAGTTTCTTTTTAGTTGAGTATGCAGAGAAGAGTTCAAATTCGGAATAGCTACAGCAAATCTGATGTAATGTGATAGATTTGCAACCAAGTCTTCGACGTGTGAGGGCGTTCCAACCTGCCTCGAATGAAATAGGTGCATCGCTAAAATTTCAGCAATGAAAGCCGCAATCTTGGTTTGCAAGCAGGCTTCGATTTGGCCATCTAGCCTCACTGAGGGTTGTATGGGTCTGCGATAATAGAACATTAGCAGGACCTTCATGATATATGAGACGTTGGTGTTATTTGACTTACCCAAAAGTTCCAACGTACTCTGAGATGGCTTTGATGAAAGGGCCGTGTTCGGGAGAGTCGTAGACTGTCCAAGGCCAGAAGTTCTGAGACAGCGCTACAAACTCGAGCATTGGTAAAGCTTCGCTCTTAGGCAGTCTATCAATGGTCTGAAGAGATTTCAGGGCAGTAGTAAGCAATGGCTGGTCCAACTTTGATGGATTGTTTTGTTTTAACCCTACTGCATCTCTTGGAGTTTTACCAGTAAGGAGGTAGTTGGCAAACCATTGCTGCTTATTGCTTACAATCTTCGAAAGGAAGTGCCAAATTGCCCTGATATTTGTCTCTCGGGCTAGTGGTCTATCTAAGTTAGAGAGTACGTGGAGGAAGTTCTTGGCGGTATGTTGGCCTAAGTGACCAAGGAGGGACGGAGGCTCCGAGTCATCATTCGCGGTAACAACCAAAGCTTCAAAAAGCACAACGACGGGCATTCTATACTGGATGTTGGAAGCATATAACCGTGCGATGAGGGGCGCAGATTTGAAGATGCTGCCCTCAAGTTGTGAAGTAGGGCGTTCGAAGTAATTGTTGACTCGTATTAAGGTTTTGGAGAAGGCAAGGACCGAAGTTACCTGTATTCTCCACAAATCCAATTCATTTAGAGATGTGGTCAGATATGAGGACTTGAGGCCATCCAGGTATGCCACAAGCAGAGGCTGGAATCGCAAAGAGCTAGACGAGGAAGCCAGAAAACTATCCGCGATGTGCAATGCTGATGGTAACAAAACACCAGTGATTCTAGTGGTAAGCTCGGTTTTCGAGGGAGGGTCAATGGCGTTCGGTGTGGGCCTAGAAAAAGTCAGCATTGGAGAGTATCGTGACTTGCAAGGGAAAATATGGCTTTTGGCTTACTCTGGGTTCTTGACAGGCTCAGGGGCTTCAATGCCAAAAACGTAGAGTAGAACTCTGTCGAGTGTCGTTGAGATCATTCGATTTAAGCGGCGGCGATCGTTCTCGTTAACGAACTTCCAGGAGAAGGAGCTCTCTAGGACGTCGATCAGGTACCGACTATACGCAAGCAGTATTTTGGAGAGCACATTATCTGGCACGCCAGTCCCCACTTCCTCGGTGTCATTAAACCGCGCCGACGTTTTGACACCACTTCTCCTTCTTATCGCATTCGAAACGATGTCTTCGACGAGAGACTCAAAAAGACGCGCACAAGATATAAGGAAGTCATAACGGCCCGAGACAAGTTCCACACCTTCAACAATGGTCGGCAATCTGCCTTCCCCACGGGTGACACCCAACAGGCCACTTCGTGATAACAGAGGCCAAACCCGGCCAGGAGAGATCGGGACCATTGCGTGAAGGAAATGCACACAACTCATGAGCACGCCTAGGGGAACATCAGATCCAGACACGATGGATTGTCTCTGGAGCTCTTCTTCAAATATATCAAAAATCACGGTAATGATATCGCGGCTGCGGTCTAGTCCCGAACTTGCCGTTTCCAGTACGTGTCGAGCGTCATCCTTGTAATTGGCATTGTCCCCGCTTGATTTTGAGATGCTGAGGAGAAGACTTGCGAGTATATCAATGATCTCGGCAGCTGAATCTCGATCGACACTCGAACCGGTAGTGACATCGATCAAATCGCTAGCCGTCAAAAACGTCTCTAACAATTTCCCAAAGTACTTCAACCCAGAGTATTCATGAAACCAAAACACAACCTTGGGGTCGTATGCAATTACACGGCCATGGGTTCCAGCAATGATGCAGAAGTCTTTGTCAACTAATGTCATAGCGAGTGATTGACTTCGATGGGGTATTGAACTTTTTCGTGGCTCAAACAGGTTGATGGGTCTTTTGAGGAGCACGTCGTTATTAGCATCTACCTCTTGCGTTGGTTCAAAGTCGCGGAACTCTTTGGGTAGCTGATATGTGAAAAATCGAACCGTTCTGGGAAAACGGAATTAGAATTCGGAGCTTTCAGTGCCAGAGATTATGAGTTGACTTACTCTAGAATGGTGATTGCAGATTTAGAATTTGGCTCGCTCAAGCACGACGAGCAGGCCGAAATAGCGTGTAGTATCCGCAGGAATGGCAAAGACTCGTATGGGTACCGAGACATGGCCTGATCGAGAAAGGCTGCGACTAGCTCATCGTCCCCCAAGAAGGTTGCTATAGGGTCAAAAGCTTTGCCCAGCTGCTTGGCATCGGCGAGGTCCCAATAGCTCTGGCCACCAAATAGTGATGAGATGAGCGGTTCTACAATCTCAGCCCCATATTCGAGTCCACCAATAGTACTCAGGCTTTTGATGAGATCCAGGATCACGATTCGCATCATTGCCCCAGTTCTGGTGCAAAAGAAGGCTTCTGGTGTATTACCAAGGTGCGACGCAAGCCCGCTCAGGGTCTCTAGGGTCTTGCACCGATTGATTGCTGTCAGGGCTAGAAAATCAATAGGATTTTGGTCATCGAGACTTTGCATAATTGTCTGTATCATATCGTCGTAAGGATCCTGGGCTAACGTGACGTCCGTGTCGTTAGAAGCACGGCGATGAAACCTCTCCAGTTCGAGTTCATCAGCGTGAGCAGATCTGTTCGCAGTAACACGTATATTCAGTGCCTTCAGTATCGAGCTCCAAGCCAGTATAACAGGTCCAGCGGCGATATACTCAGCATCCGCCGCATTCACAAGAATTTCGTTGATTTGGGATAATGTGTGAGTGTTCAACAAAAACTGGGACTTAACTGACGGGTCCGAGGTGATTGGTGCAGCACTCGACTGAGGATCCTCCAAGAAGTCTAAAGCGCTTCCAACGCTGAGAATTGCAAGAGATACCAGACAAGCAACACACAGTAGGGGTGGAACAAGGGGATCGTCCTGTAAATTGATCAGCAAGCTATCACGTGAAAATATCCTGATATGTCCTTACCATGTTGAGACCGTCCAGGAATCCATACGACTGCAGTAGATTAAGCCACCCAAGAACTACATCGGAAGCAGAGAGCTCCTCCTGGAATGAGACGATCTGAAACACTATTTCCATGGTGTGTGTCGCTTCTATGAATTGGGAGCGGGCCCATTCTTCCTCCAGGGCCGGTTTTGGGTCATTTTGATACCATCCACTCCCGGTACCAAGATTTTGGAAGAAGGCTCCAATGGCATTAAAGCATTGGAGAAGAAAATCGTCGAGCGACCCTATTTGAGTTGCTACCGCTCGCCCCGCGGTCTCTAACCATGTATTCGCGGCCGAGACCCCTTTTCCTTTGCTCCCATTTGCTGGAGCTCCTGTTGTTTGGTTTCCTAAAGCAGAGAGCAATAGCTCAACGCATTTTAAGAGGTGCTGTCGCTCTGAAAGGTATGTCAAAAGTATGCGCTGTCGGCGACTGTCCTCTTTGTCGAATTGTGTCTGTATATCTGCCGCATCTTTTCCCCGTGAGGCTAAGGAAACCGTAATTGGACTTGAAAATTGATTGTTTCCTGCTGCCTCCCGTATGCTGGCCAACTCCTCTTCCGAAAGCGGACCCAGAAGCCTTGCAGTTGCTCGAGATTGGCACTCCTCGACAACAATTCTGAGTGCAGCTGTTTCGTCGATCCTAGCGGTCTGACTTAGCCATAACGCATCTTCCTTTACTTCGTTGATATCGTGTTGTAGATTTGTTGGGGAAACAGTATTGATTGCGGAGGTCTTTGTCTCGTAAGCAGCTTTGGTTTGCGCTGATGGCTGGGGAAATGCGTCAAAGGGTCGCGACAGGAGGGCTAGAACAGTTGGATCCAAAAGATATCGCTCGATGGTGGGTTCCCGGTCGCCCTCATTGCTCTCAATGGCAGAAAATACAGTCTTCCAAGATCTAGAAAAGGTTCGTTAGAAATTACCAGGCTGGCTGGGGGAGATCAACACACATGAGAAGCTGTTTTCCGCTGAGGCAGTCAATTATATCAGGGAAATAGCTGGCGGCGGGGACGGGCGCCATAGCTACAGCTACCAGCGTTCAAGGTGACCGAGCCTGGTGCATGGAGAATGGGTGGGTTGAGGAGGCACACTCAGCGCTGAAGTTGCGATTTTCGTTTGGGGAGACGCGCCTGAACAATGCGCGAATGGTCTCAAAAACTGGCGGCCGTACCAGAGTATATGCTATGCCTCCCTCCATACGTGATAATAGTTTTGGCAATCTCTACGAAAGCATTTTATTCTTTCTTAAGAATTTGACCTTAGAAGTAAAAATCTTAGGAGAGCCATCAGTTATAACAGAGAGGTGAATTTTCCCCAATCACGCGCCCTGCATCAAAGGCTTCTATTCAGTCATTCCCGGTTACCGTATAATTTATACTTTCCCCTCGACTTCCCCACGTCCTCACTTTCCGGCAGCTTCATAATCAACACATCCCACCAAAATGGCGGCCCTCGATTTAATTGACCATTCTCCCCAGCAGCCCCAAGCTTCTGCACCTCTTGCAACGGCGTCAAAAGTTGTCATTATCGACAATTTCGATTCTTTCACTTGGAATATCTACCAATACTTCGTGCTTGAGGGGGCGAAGGTCGACGTTTACCGCAATAATGAGATCAGCGTCGAAGAGCTGATCGCGCTGAACCCCACTCAATTGGTTATCAGTCCAGGTCCTGGTCACCCAAAGACTGACTCTGGAGTCAGCAGAGATGTAATCAAGCATTTCGCTGGCAAAGTCCCTGTCTTGGGTGTGTGTATGGGACAGTGAGTCATTCGAGCCATTCCAGCAGGATTTCTCTAACTCCCCTATAGGCAGTGCATGATCGATTTATATGGAGGAGATGTGAGTTATGCTGGAGAGATCTTACATGGAAAGACTTCACCGCTACGGCACGATTCCAAGGGTGTGTACGCCAACCTTCCACAAGACCTTCCGGTGACACGATACCACTCCCTGGCTGGCACATACCCAACTCTACCGGAATGTTTGGAGGTTTCATCCTGGATCGCAGTTGGGCCGGATGGAGGGAAAGGAGCAATTATGGGTGTTCGGCATAAAGAATACGTTGTCGAAGGAGTTCAATTCCATCCCGAGAGTATCCTCACCGCCGAGGGACGAGTTATGCTTAAGAACTTCCTACACATGAGAGGAGGTTCTTGGAAAGAGAACGAGCGTTTACAAGCTGAGGCTGCTAGCCAGAACAAGCCGGCGACGAATGGAACAAACAGCAGCAAAAAAGAGAACATACTGGAGAAGATATTCGCACACCGGAAAGCAGCGGTGGCATTGCAGAAGCAAATTCCTTCGCAAAGGCCCAGCGATTTCCAAGCCGCTTATGATTTAGATATTGCTCCACCCCTAGTATCCTTCGTCGATCGACTACGAAAATCGCCCTTTCCATTATCACTCATGGCCGAAATCAAGCGAGCCTCTCCCTCGAAGGGAATAATTTCGCTTTCAACATGTGCTCCTGCCCAGGCTAGAACGTACGCTCTGGCTGGCGCAAGCGTTATCTCCGTCTTGACAGAGCCAGAATGGTTCAAAGGAAGTATCGATGATCTTCGAGCTGTTCGACAGGCTCTAGAGGGAATGCCAAACCGACCAGCTCTTTTACGTAAGGAATTCGTCTTCGACGAGTACCAAATCTTGGAGGCCCGGCTTGCCGGAGCAGATACCATCCTACTAATAGTCAAGATGTTGGACGAGGATACTTTGACGAGGCTCTACAAGTACTCACAGTCTCTTGGGATGGAACCTTTAGTAGAGGTTAACACTGCTGAAGAGATGACCGTGGCGGTAAAGCTTGGCTCGAAGGTCATCGGTGTTAATAACCGAAATCTCACCAGCTTTGAGGTGGATCTCGATACAACAAGCCGTCTACTCGACCAAGTTCCAAAAGAAACCATTGTCTGTGCTCTTAGCGGCATTTCTGGACCAAAGGATGTCGAAGCATACCAGAAGAATGGCGTCGGGGCAGTTCTTGTGGGTGAAGCCCTCATGCGCGCCAAAGACACAGCGCAGTTCATTCGGGAGCTTCTTGGGGGATCAGAACCAGTTTCAAAAGCAAACCCTGGTGGCCTACTTGTTAAGATCTGCGGCACGAGGAAAGCAGAGGCTGCATCAGAAGCTATCAAGGCAGGCGCTGATTTGATAGGTATGATCCTTGTCCCAGGCAGAGGCAGGCACGTCCCGTACAAAGACGCCATCGCAATCTCAAAGGTTGTGCACGAGTCGAAGACCACAACAGGGACAGTAGCTAGTGATCGTGTTGGCAGTCAAGCGTCTGACTTCTTTGCCAATGCTGCGTCAAATATATCAAGCCACCGCCCATTGCTGGTTGGTGTCTTCCAAAACCAACCACTCGAAGAAATCTTGGAATTACAGAAGGCCTACGAGCTCGATATTGTACAACTCCACGGCGACGAACCTTTGGAATGGGCCAACATTATTTCGGTGCCGGTGATCCGCAGCTTTAAGCCCGGTCATCCTGGGCTTGGGCGGAGAGGCTACCACACAGTCCCATTGCTCGATTCTGGGTCTGGGGGCTCAGGGCAGAGGCTCGACATGAGCGAAGTCAAAGGTGTTCTTACAAAAGACCAGGGTGTAAGGGTTCTGCTAGCCGGTGGTCTAAACCCCGATAACGTGGCCGATGCCGTACGAGACGCTGGAGTCCTGGGTGATAGGATCATCGGTGTTGATGTGAGTTCAGGGGTCGAGGAAGGTGGGGTCCAAAGTGTCTCGAAGATACAAGCGTTCATTAAAGCAGCTAGATCTGTCCGGTGAGGAAGATAGGTAATTTTCAACGAACTTCAGACAATTATCAGTATATACCCCCTGATGCCTTTCTTTCATGTAAAATAACAGCTAGTTGTTTAACCTGAATCCTCACCTGCACGAAATGTGAGCAGGGCTGTTTTATCGGCAATGCTGGGTGAGTAAGGGTGAGGTGAGGGTGGGAGGCATATGAACAAGGGTGAACAATAATGGACGGCGACAGAATCAGCCTGAGCAAGCATTGCGAAGCTATTTGAGCAGCTAAGGAGGCTCCTCGCGAATCGGTTATACTTTCTATATTGTTTAAATATGAAACTTGTTAATGCCTATTAGTCTGGAACACTGCCACTTTTCTAAACAACTACCAAGGGTCCCTGCCAGAGCTGATTTGGATCCTCTGTAGTCTAGTCTCACAACTTACCGAATATCATCAGTTCAACGTCATCCCATACGAGTGTATGACTTCAATTTGATGAGCGCTTATTTAACTTCGATACTGCAAAAACTCACGCTCAAATGTACACACAACTGCCCTGCTATAGCAGGCAACAAATGATTCTGTTCGATTGTTAAAAAAACAAAAAAGACGGCACTACAAATCCTTGTGACCGCAGAGGGCAGCACAGCGTTAAGTTGAACCGGGAAGATGCAAATGAAGCAATTTAATCAATATGTATTAACTATCTAAGGAGAGAAGAGGATATTCTCCAGGATTGGGAATGTGGTCGTGGTTTTAGAGGGAAATTTCATGATGTTTAATCAAGGTAAACTTTGCAGGGGTTGAACCCCTGCACGTGACCTGTCGACATGCGCTTCTACACATCTGGAACCATGGAGAACCATTTGTGTTCAAAGTAACACTCATTCTAATTATTATGCTTGAGGCGTGTGCTCGTCTTCGAGGAGACTTGAGAGGGCAATATACAGACCTTGATTTTACTGACCGGTGGGAATTTAACAGCAGAGAGCTCAGATAAGATCAAGATGCTAAAGGATTGACATTGCAGGTACAGATGTCACGATAAATTGAAGGATCCAGTGAAAATTGATTGATTGACCTTCTAGAGATGGAATATGAGGGATCTAAATAGGTTCCTGGGACTCCTGAATAGCCTCAAAACAGGGGTACCTGAAACACCCTCTTGCGATGCGACGCGAGCTCTTCGCAAGCCCTTGTTCGCACCAATTTATGCTGACAACAGATGAGTTTTGGCGAATCCTTGTGAGAGAACAATTTCACTTTCGCAGATATCTAGTTCGAGGAAAGTGGGGTTGAGCGAGTAGGATGCGCTTGAGCTATAAGGGGCCTTCTGGAAATAGTACCTGGGTATTGACTCGGGCAAGTGCTGGTTGTATGGAAGTTTATGATTGGAGAAGAAGAAGCATGCATTAGTAAAGTGGTTCTGCGGAAGGTCTAAGTACAGGTGGGTGGTCACGTGCCTTTGGCGGTAAGGCCATACCGCAACAAGTTGACTCTCGAGTGCTCTTGCAGTCTGAAGTTGACGGCATCAGATTGTCCCTACGCGAAACTATCTTCAGTTTACTTTTTCCAGAAGCGTAGCATTCTTTAAATGACGCCATGTGTAGTGCGTGAGATTTGAAAGTGTCCCTGTTTTCCTTAAACTCTCGTGGATCAGTCTGCCTTGAAAGATGCCCTGTGGCGTAATGTTTTCAGCTGTCGCAGCAGGGTATGGTAGCCTGGAATACTGCAGCGAGGAAAAATGGCCGCGCAAATGCGCACTTACTTACCAATCCCTTGAGAGATCAGTTTTGTTTTCTCTTTTTGCCTTTATATTTTTTTTAGTTGAAAAGTACAATTTCTGTCCCTTAGCTTCTGGACCAAGCTTGGAGTGAAATAGACATTTGCGTCAGCGGTGCCGCAGGCGAAGCAGCACCACAGCCACAGCGCGCACGGCCCCCCGATAGTGCGCAGTTGCGCAATGGGTACTTGAGCATTTGAATTATGCGTTTTTAATATCCACTGTAGTTCTTACTAAAAGTCAGCTTGATTTTATATTTCTCTGTGTTTTGGACGCTTTCATCACTCAAATTAGAGATTTGTCTTTGTTAATTCTCCTCTACCTAGCCATGGCGACGAAATTTGAGGGCTATCTTAGTTCGGACATGAGTCACCGGAGCAGGGCAACATCGGATTCAGTGAGATCCACTACATCGTTCGACTCGGGTTATGAATCGCTGAGCTGTACACCTTCTCTGCCAAATCGAGAGTATGTTCTAGGGCTTGCGGATCCGGAATACCAAGCAGCACCATCAACTAGTGCAACACCATCAGCTAGTGTAGGACGCGTTGAAAAGCATCCTGCAACTTTCCAGTGTACTGTTTGCCCTCGGCTTTTCACCCATGTATTTAACTTGCGCTCCCATTTGAGAACTCATACTGATGAACGCCCTTTCGTTTGTACCTTCTGTGGAAAAGCGTTTGCTCGTCAGCACGACCGGAAGCGACACGAAGGGCTGCACCCAGGAGAGAAGAAATTCGTTTGTAAAGGAGAGTTCAAGCACGGCCAATGGGGCTGTGGTCGTCGCTTTGCTCGTGCTGATTCGTTGGGTCGACACTTCCGCTCTGAAGCTGGGCGTATTTGCATAAAGCCTCTCTTGGACGAGGAAGCCTTTAAGCACCAGCGTTGTTGGGAAGAAGAACAGCGTACTCAATACAATATACCGAAAAACCAGGAGCTAGTCTCAGCCTTCCCTGTGGACGAGTCTGGAAACTACACTTTTCCGGCTGCATTACTAGCTCAGTATCCCGCACTCGGAATTTTCAGTTGGAGCGAATTGCCTGCGGATGATGGCTATGACGGTGGGCCCAGCGAACCCTCGATCTTCGATACCAGCAGCGCCGAGTATTACAGCGACATAGATGCAGGCTACGCCGCGCTCCAACCGGGTATCGAGGAGGAAATATCGGAAGAACCGACCGTAGCCAGTCTATCAAAAGCGCTTGATATGAACACGGTCTTGGAAGGCGATTCTGCTGCCAAGCCTTCCGAGAAATCAGAGTCGAAACACTCTACAGACGATAATATTGAACCACCGGCTATCCCCGAAGTCAAGGAGGACCAGTTAGTCCTTGACAACAAAGTTTCAATTTCTACATCCGCCGTTTCATCTGACGATGAAATTGATATTAAGTCAAAACCTCTAAGTGACTCTGGAGAACCGTGTACCGATGTCCTCACTAAGGTCTCAGAGCAGGCAGAAGAGCCAGTACGAGAGCCGAACCCCACCAAGAATAACAGGTGCACGGAACGTCTACCACGCGATGAGGTACCGGGTGATTACGGTTACCTTTCAGCTGCTTCTACTACTGAGAGTGACTTTGAAG
>Ga0247778_1001302_pt1 | contig 11542 bp, 9 predicted proteins | sample UWRJL049202B5_FD_179939 | JGI IMG/M metagenome (GOLD analysis project Ga0247778, IMG submission 179939) | Plant litter microbial communities from Arlington Agricultural Research Station in Wisconsin, United States - UWRJ-L049-202B-5 | ecosystem: Environmental > Terrestrial > Plant litter >... | reverse complement strand
AAAGGACGCAAAATATGCATACCGTCGCACCCACTAACTTCACACGCTCCTCGGCGAGTCTGCCAAATAGCTCCGACTTCAAAGCCTGGTCGATGGTGATATGAAGGGAAACTATGCGCACAGTCACCCAGTATTCTTTTTTTTCTTCCAGCAGCCCCAAATGCAACTCGCGGAACTCGCCCATAGAATACCATGGTATACGTTCTTCGAAGAGTTTAGTTGAGAAGGCAGGAGGAGCCTGAACCATCGAAGCCTGCCACATGAAGCGCGGCATTGCGCTGTCGAAATCTTGGATTCCGTCGTTCCAGTCGGGATACCATTCCATACAAACAGTGTCTCTGGTAAGAGAAATCCATCTTTTTTTGAACCAACGGTAGTACTTATGATATTCTCCTCCAAACAATACAGTCCCTTCAGGTGGCTCGTATATTAGATCGATACCGGAACGCTCAAAGGCTATCTGGATCAAGACATTAGCACGGATTTTCAGAAGTAATTCAAGAGGCGAAGATGTCGGGAAGCCTCCGAGTCTCGGCTCTCAATCACCCAGAAACCAGGGTGATTTGATCTTACCAATCGTGATTCAACGCATACGCGCGTTATTATAGGAGGCCGAGTATTGATCCTGGAGGTCGCTTCGAGCTGGCAATGGTCATATTTATATAAGTCGTGGACCTCAAAGACTCGGCTTGGCAGGCAGAATTCCCAGATTATTCGCCGCAGCTCTGGGGGAAGTTTTGGGAAAAGGGTAAAGGTCTGTGGCATAGTGGAGTTCCGCTTTCGTTTTCGATCCCTTCTCTTTTCGTTTCGCTTCCGCTTCCGCTTTTCCAACAGAGCTAGTTGCTTCCGCACCTGCCACACACTGAGGTGAGAAATTGGCATGATTGCTTGCTGGCTGGTGAAGATGTGTTGGTTGTTTAAATGTTCATCGGGACTACAGTAGAACATGTTGTGTGCGGAGGCGGGTCTTTTAGCAAGAACTAGGGTAGCCGCTTTGGGCGTAGCTCTCGATAGAGCCCAGCCCTATTTTTGTGGTCCGCGAGTGATGAAATACAGTATTAAACTGCTGCAGGGTTAGTGCACGGGATTGCAGTTAGCAGACGCACACACGCACAAAATTTGGTGTAGCGTGCGTTAAAATAATCATCATTTTATCATTTTATCATTTTATCAGCGAGGTCAGGATTATAGCGCGCGAAAAAGTGGCAGAGCCTGAGAAATTTCTATCTTGTAATATTGAATATTGAAATCAGCTGGGCACCTCAAAAGACCCTTCTCACCAAACAAGTTTGGTTTCAGGCATATAAAGCGCCCCATTACCTCATCCCCTACCCCACCCTGTGGGGTGGGGGGAAAGACCTCATTCCCCCCCCATGGGGCCCCATTGCGCAGGCTAAGCATTTGCAGGGAAGATTCTCCACACTCTTCAAAAGGTCGTCTCGTGCCGCTTCGAAGCTCATGATGGTTCTGTGGTGCATGTCGTCCCCGGCCTTTTCCGGAGCCTTTCCCGGGCCCTTTCCCGGGGCCTTTCCAGTCTCTTGAATGTCGGCGAAGTATGATTCAGCGTCAGCGACGAAATCGTCCGAACTATAACCGTTTCTTAAAGTATTGATCGTGTCCTCCCACATAAGCTTCGGACCATCTTCTGTCGGGCGGACGACGACATCGACGTCTGTCGCGTGGCCTTTGTTAGCAAAGTAGGCCTCAAGAGTATTTTTCAGCGGCTTAATGTTCTCATCCCTGCGCGTCGTGATCACCCTATCTAAGGCCGACCTCATTTTCACCAATTCGAACGCATCATCCTTGACAGAGTACACCCTGCGAGTCTCTGTGATTTGGTCGCGCACCCACTCCAATACAGATGCAAGCTGGCTCATTGCAGTTGTCGGATCGTCAAGCAGTTTCTTGAAATCGATATGAGCCTTACCAAAGACAGGACCACGACCACCAAGCTTCTTGCTCAATTCGCTTGCGATTGTGTCTATATCTGGTTTGACGTTGGTCCCAATGGCGGTGTCGCCACCGAACCCTGGAGGTTCCCTGTCAGCTTGATCAGTACATTTTCAATGTGCTTTCAAATACATGGCTTAGAGCTTGATCGCTCTTTATTGGTGTGTGACTTATTAGATAGTCATTGCAGCTGGTAAGCAACAAGCCATGATCTTTTGGGTAGAAACGCATTGCAACATCAAAATCAGGACCACTCACTCGATGTATTGCACAAATTCGTCTAGCGTGGCACCCAATGTTGGATCACGAGGTTCAAGGCCTTTCGCTATTGTAACAGCAGCTTCTCCGCCAACCTCCCACTGGAGGCGATACGCGTACCAGAGATATGCATATTCAAAAGGCGCCGCAGCAAGTGAGGCGATAACTGCTGAATTCTAGATGGGCGATCAGTTTCAGTCTTCAGCAGATTCCTCGTCACGGAGCCTTGTAGGGGTAAAATCAAAGGGGTTTCAAGTAACACCGGTGTGTTACTTACCTGGATGCATAAGACTAGCAAAATAAGACGAATATCGATGTTCATATTGCAATGACGTGACAGACAACGAGCTGAAGGAAGTTCCGGCGATAGATGTGGTCTGAAATTTTTTCGAAGTGCCGTTGATGAAAGCTCAGCAAGACTTGAGATGCACCGAAGCAAAGAGTCCGTCGATATATCGTTTTTCGTAGACGATGAACGCCGCTCATAGACCACGAAATCAATCGCACTAAAGACACCTATGGAGGCACAGGCCTACATTGTGCCATTGCTGATTCGGGAGACTGCGACTGGCTTGTACTATCACTACGTAACATTTTGAGAATCCTCTTAGTGGTTCTTCCCAAGAGTTTCTCTGGTTTCTTTAGATCGTCCGGGCTCCGTCACAAATCTGACGATCGGCGCCTTGTGTTAAGATCGTTTGAAAGTTCATATGCTTGGTTAAACCTTGGTACCTAAGTACAAGGGGCCACAGGCTATCACATGCTGTGACTATACCCCACGTTGTAGAGTCCGCGACCTTGCGCGGTATTAGGTACTGGTAGTTGCACCAGCTTTATCCAAAATGATTCGATCCAAGTATCATATGAGCGGATTTCTACGGGAAGTCACCATAGGCCAGCCTAGATCATACAGCTGCTTTAGGGGGACTGGAAGCTCAAGAATGCCACTAGATATTGAAGTAAAGTCTTATTCTCTATAGTTATAGCTAATGGAAACAGGCATTCTTTATAGCAATAAGCTAGTACAAAAAATTTAAGAACACAAACGATTAAAAGAATCCATTTCCGTTAATACTAAAGGCTTCTAAAGACTTGAAGTGAGAGTGGGGCCCTGGCTCAAAGCCAAGAAACACAGTTCAAAATCAGTATTTTGAAAGAAAGTCTTCAAAAAAACTCTGATTTGATTTGATTAAGATCTATTAATCAAATCAAATCAAATCATTTATTACCCTGTCCCCGATGATGTATCGTCTTGTCTATCGAGAGGATCAAATGCCGCAGATTTGGGAATCAATGAAGCTGCGATTCTCCATTGTTCCCTTTCCGAAATATTCCTGAATCGACAAGCTCACGGGGAGGGGGGATGCTGGGTAGATTTTTGTGAGTCTGAAGTTGGCCCAGTTAAACCCACACACTTCTAATGTCTGTACAGTCCGGAACCGGGCGTCCTGCTCGCAAGCTGCAGCGAGCCAGGTATCACAAAAGCGAGGTTGGTATTCATCGATCGTCAATCCGATCCAGGGTATATCTCGCAGCGGGTCGATACAAAGCGCCCAGCCGCAGATCTATACCGCTCTTCCATTGACCTGCCATGCTGTATTCTGTCCAAAACGCAGTATCTACGCAGTGCCTCAGCCCGACTCTCTTGACAGATCGAGAGGGCAATTGGTGGTGGAGGGTCGATGATGATTGGAGGATCTGTGTAGATTGGGGTATTTCACCGACGAGGCCCGGTGTGTCTGCATTGTAGCCGTTGATTAATATTAGCCGGGAAGAAGGGAAGGTATCTCTCCATAACTTGCATCGGATCTCTACAGGCAGTTCGGAGAAGCAAGAGAAGGTTGGCTCGACTGAAGGAGGGCTCGCTGTTGCAGCTCCTCGCGAAAATGCCATGTCCTCCGGTGGGAACTCGAGTGTTTCTTCTGCCCCCTGCCTCTCCTAGCACCGCTGATGAGTTTCCGCTTCCAATTTCCAGTCTATCGGGGGGTATGAACACAGGTAGTTGTGGTATTGGTCTCCTGAGTCTCAGATTAGCTAAATGCTATTCATCTTTATTAGATCACAGTAAGATCTTACCTTCACTCCCTTCAATGAACTCACCTGCCGGCGCAGAAGGGTCCCATATGTGATGCCAGTCCCAGAAATTCGGGGGAGATCGGTTAAGCGTCATCAAGTCTCGCTCATTGTTTGGTGCAATTGACATATTGATTGACGCAATAGTTGATTCCCGGTGTGATAACGGATCTGGTTGACTACAACGTTGTAGTGTGAGCATTGATAAAGAGTTGATACCAAGTCGAGTGAGTTATGAAAATAATGTTAAAGTCCAATTGAATAAAGGAGTTGTGCCCAAGTCAGCAAAATTCCATAGCAGTCCCTAGATCGGGAGCCTATCTGAACACTTGCAGTACCTAAACTTTTATTTGGAGCACTAAACAGTGAAAGAAAAGTAGCTCAAGCTTTGTGTACACCCGGAGCTCATGTTCAGGGGACAAGCGACAGCGAAGAAATTTCCGGAAGTGAGTACAGCACCCTATCAGCGTCTGAGACCATATCCTTGGTATTCCTTAGTTGCAACTTCTTCTCTCATTCTAGAATTATAGCAATTTTCTCTTAAATGAACAACAGCCTCGTGCGTCGTTTTCCTGTTTCCCCGTATCTTTCACCCCGCTGTTTGTTTCACTGCCCACCGAGATTAAGAAACATAGTCGTTCTGGTTACAAAACCTCTGAACTCATGATCATAAAGATGCTTACCTGCGAAACAGCATCCTAGGTCGCTCCAGCGTGTAGCCGCAGCACACTGCTTAAGACACTTAGTAATGAAACGCAGACTCCAGAGCCTAATCTAGAATTAGAAAGGGGCAGGTACATCTGGTGCGCATCCGCTTCTGGCTGTGTGCGTGGCCATGGAACAGATCATGTGGAGAGTTTGTTGCGGACTGGTGTAGCCTGAAGTGCCCGTATGCCATAGTATTGTTTGGCGGAACACTCAGTGTTTCACAGAACATCGGCTCGGAAATTAAGCTACTCCTGTTCCACTGGGAACTCCCATAGCCTCGCAAGATGTTCATATGCTCACACAATAGCTTCACGGAAGCTCAGAATCTCGGCGAGTCCGTAAAATAGCGGATTTCACGACTTCTGCATTTCCATAGAATACTTTGTCCTTCGATCTAGAAGTTGATGATCCACACTCAGTACATCACGTCTTCTTTGCCTTCAGGGCGAAGTTTGTATCTATAAATTCCTAGGATCATGATCAGAAGAAGCACTCTTAAGCTCATCTAACGTCTACCTGAAAGCCATCTATTTGAATATGCGCCTCAAACTGGTGCCAGCTCTTAACCTTTTTGTATGCTTCATATACGCCACAGGAACTTTATGTAGTTCGTTCGAAAACACCTTCCCTCTCTTCAGAAACTTGCGTGGCCATCAAGGACATTATCGCCGGTTACTTCCTCGACAACCATTGTTCGGTACAGATTTTACAGTTTGCCCACAAAATTGCAGTCATGTTGGGGCAGACCCAAATCTTTGGAGCTTCTACCCTGATATTCAAAGACTTTCTGGGTGTCAAGAACCTCTGGCTCTAGACTTTTCTGTTCACACAGCCTTGAACGACTCGACGAAAATCACCCCCCTCAGAGCTTGCGTTGTTGACGCCTCAATTGGCGATAGCAAGTATACTCGCCATACGCAGAAGAACTCTTCTTGCGGTCTGAAACTGAGCGAACTCCATGTTGAGGCGCTTTGGCGGATCAATACTCGCGGAGCATGGGACAGCAATATGACCGGTCATGCTGCGGCGGCAGCACATTACTTCTCGGAAATCTTGGCTTCAAGAAACGGTGATTGCCAACCGATCGCAACATTCTACAGGTCTCCTTGGGTTGCTGCTGGCTTTTTAATCGGTCGACAACTTCTCACTCAAGACGTTTCCACATCTGCTCTTCAGCGAGTTCATGCCCACATCCAGCATGTCGGATTTGGGGATCGCATTATTGGCCAAGTCTGCGACGTGCTTGGTCTTGGTTCGGAATTTACCATGGGGATTGTCATCACCAAGGACTTGGACTTGACTTTTGTTCAGCATACAATCAAGGCATGGGCGGAAGGGAAGTGCGTACCAGTCGATGCAGACGCAGGAACCCAGACGAATGTTACGTTCCTGGTTCCCAACACACACCCTACCGTCAATACGTCGACAACCAACTTGAACTCGACTCTGAGGACTCGCTCTGATTGCCTACCTACCCAAGTGATGCCAGGGGAATCTTGCGATGTTTTGCCAGGAAAATGCGGGATCAGCTTGACAGATTTCCTTAGATACAACTCATTCAGATCCGACGACTGCTATAAACTTCAAGCTGGCCAGCATGTGTGTTGTTCTGCCGGCTCTTTGCCAGACTTCTCCCCAAAGTCGAACCCTGATGGATCCTGCGCATCTTATATTGTGCCTTCACTGCATGACTGCTCAACAATTGCACACGACATGAGTATTACAATTCAACAAATTGAAGATTTCAACAGTCAGACTTGGGGCTGGAGGGGCTGTGAGAACCTATGGAGTGGCTTCAACATGTGAGTAGAACGGGGACTCTTTCATTTCCTATCCAGGCGAATTTCAGGAAGTCTTGAGATTGTCTCATGCTGTCTTGCTGTTCTTAAAACTTTACAAAAGAGTTTAAACTAACTCACCGTTCTTCTGCAGGTGTGTTAGTTCTGGCTCCCCACCCATGCCCGCGCCTCTCAATGGCGCAGTATGTGGGCCTCAAGTCCCGGGGACGAAATGGAATCATACCACCAAACTCGAGGAGCTTAATCCTTGTCCCCTCAACGCATGCTGTACCGTCTGGGGACAGTGCGGGTCAACACATGATTTCTGTACGGACACCAAACGAGCCAATGGTGCCCCCGGAACCGCAGCCAACAATACTAATGGATGTATTTCGAATTGTGTACTCGGTGTTGTGATTTCGAATCCGCCGGCAAAGTTCTTGAGTATCGGATATTTCCAAGGGGACAACGGTCAGCGCCCGTGCGATAACATGAACATCAGCAATGTCGATTTCACGAAATATACACATACCAGTATGCCCTTCCCTCTTCATTTCCATTCATTATCTACCTTGTTTCTGTGTTTCCACTTCAAAACAATAGAAAATTACTTGGTGCTGCATTTATTTCAAATATCGCAGATGTCAACTCCCAAAGCTAACTCGATATAGTCATGTCCTTCGCAACCATCACGAGTGACTTCAAGTTGAATATTTCTGATATTCAAGATCAATTTGAAATATTCTTGACGATGAATGGCACCAAGAAGATGATTTCTATCGGTGGCTGGGCATTTTCAACGGACCCAGCCACCGCATCAAGATTTCGAGACAGTATGTCAGCGGCAAATCGGGCTACCTTTATCTCAAATCTCGTTCTATTTCTGGAGGCACACTCTTCTATTGAGGGATTTGACTTCGACTGGGAGTATCCGGGAGCTGATATGCCGGGTCTTCCACCTGGAACTCCACGAGATGGAATAGACTATTTGTCTTTCATTCAGGACTTACGACGCGCATTGCCAACCAGAGCTTTATCGATTGCGACCCCATCAACGTACTGGAATCTACAGCACTTTCAGATTAGGGAAATGATGAAGTATCTCGATTTTACCCTTTACATGACCTACGACTATTCTGGACAGTGGAACTATGGAGAGAAAGATTCAGTCGAAGGCTGTCCTAATGGCAACTGTTTAAGAGCCCATGGCAACCTAACCGAGACAGTTCAGTCTTTGGCCATGATCACCAAAGCAGGAGTTCCATCATACAAAGTGATTCCTGGACTGGCGAACTATGGTCGCTCCTTCCAAATGACGGACCCAAACTGCAACGGCCCGATGTGCACTTTCACGGGACCTTTGTCGGTAAGATCGCTGTTTCCTTAATGAACAACCACAGTCTAATTAATAGACAGGGAGCAATACCAGGCGAATGCACGAACACTCCCGGTGTTCTTTCCAACCAGGAAATTGTTGACAAAATCAACCGGGATCCCACAGTTCACGTGATCAATAGCAATGGCGGAGACTACGCGGGTTCAGACGTCATGATGTATGGCGGTGACCAATGGGTAGGATTTATGAGTCCTGCTACCAAGGCCTGGAAAACCGACTTCCTACAAACAAATTTCCACGTCGGCGGTGTTTTCATCTGGTCTATCGATCTTGAGAGCAATGACAACTTTATCGACGATTCGGATGACTCGGAAGATTCCGCTCCAATTTGCGACCTCAGCTTGTCTTTCAAGGACTTGGCTGATGTTGAACGCAAGGCCAGCCAGTATACTCCATACTGCAACCAAATATATGCGGTCAAAGCGCTGGAAGGGGAATTGGACATCATCGGAGCAAACTTTACATCTCTCAACTCGTCTTACGATTCCTCCTTTAGGCTCTATGAAGAGAACTTGCGAGAAACTCTCGACGGCAGACTCCAAGATTTGATGCTGAATAGCGGGACTGGAGTTTTGACCTACAACGGGACATTGAACCAGTATTTCAATTGTACGGCGGTGAACTCACATGGTCAAAACGTGTCTACCACCAGATGTCCTTTTTTCACTTCAGACAAAGTGCAAAGATATGATGTGTACCATGTACTCATTGATCCTGACGGGTTCTATAATGCAACTGAGCAGCAGGGAGTCCTGAAAGACTGGATTGCATTTGAAGATTTCTTGCCCCCAGTGCGGGAGATCCTTTGCGGTCGCCGTTGTACGCAGCACTTGCAAAATCTGCATTACCACGGCTTCCCACGAGAGGCCGCGAATTTCAACATTCCTAATCCTAAAGACCAGTTCTTACAGGCTTGGGACAAGGTGCCAAATCTCCGAATCAACATCCAAATTACGTATTTGGACAGGATCTTTGGGCAGTCCGACGAATCAGGCCTCGATGAGCTACAAGTCTTGAGTATGCCAATCAACATGCTCGAGGAGTCTTTAGAGGCTATGAAGAATGCCAAAGACATTGGAGTCGCGATAGAGAAAGAAAAGAAAAAAGCACTGATCGAGACAATCTTGTCGGCCGTTTTTGCTATCTTGCCTGTCCTGGGAGAACTGGCTGACGTGGCGGATCTGGCTGTTGTGGCAGATCTTCTCATCACTTCCGGTGACATTGCTAACTTTGGGATGGCGACATACGATTCAGTCCAAGACCCTTCAAGTGCAGTTCTGCAAATTTGCGGCGCACTTATGGGCGGGGTAGGAGGCATCACGCGAGATGGCAAGAGTTTTAAGAGCTTAGCCACCAAACGGCGTGAGATGACCGATGAAGAGACGGCAAACTTGGGAGGCTTGGGGACAAGGATTTTAAAACAGGCGGCTACGATCAAGAAGATTGTCAAGAGCTGTGAAAAGGAGTAGCTTGTTGAATGTATTGGTATCACCATCCTAGCCATAATGATCCTACAAATTGACAAGAAACATTTTTGAGCCGGACTTCCTCTTGATTGAATATTTTTCAAAAAAGCGAATGGACGTATATGAAGATCTTTAGTTGAAATCAATGTGGGCCTTAGAGGCCTACCCAGCAGATTTCAACTAAACCTTTGATCGGAACCTGAGGTCTGTCACGTGGCAAAACCTAACTCTTAAACCAAGGTTGGGCCGAAATAGAAAGATGTGACCGCGGCTAGGAAGATACGTCTGACTTGGATTGCATGCAGGCAAGAGATGTCATAACCGGACGTTGCCAAGGTGAAGGTGAGAGTAGGGCCACCCCCTAATAATGCAGAAAGGGGCTTAACCGAAGTTCCCCGCTCTCCACGTGAGGCCGCCGCAAAAGTCTTCGCCAACAACTTGAACCATATAGACGCGAAACTCCCCGTACATCCTCTTCAGACCATTCATCCTAATCATACTAACTTTTCTCTCTCCCAATAAGCAATTCAACCTTATCCCTATTCATTCCTCCTCACTCTCCGAATCAGAATCCTCCGCTCGCGGCGTAGCACCCACTTCCATCTCATCCCTCTCTCGTACGTGAGATGTCTTCCAACGTACTTTGGTTCGTATGTTAAGAATTTTACTTTTGAATGGGACTGCGCAGATGCGCGACAGGCTGGCGACGACTCGATCACAGGTGATCCCCGTGATTCCCTGGAATATGCTTTTGAGGATCGAGTATCAAACGTGGTTCCTAACTATCTCTGGGACGAAATTGAAATGGAGGAACGGCCTTCAACCTCAAAAATTTTCACTCAGGTGTGCTATATTGCCCCGGTGTCCAGAATCAATCCCAAATCCTTACTCATAAACCTAGGTCCTGGTGGTCCCGACGGAAACAGCTTCATGAAAGATATTAATTAAGTTGAAGATGCGGAAAAAAACTTTTTTTCGACATTTTGAATTCTTACTCAAATATATAATCCTTTTATTAAAATTTTGGATACTAACAATTTCTTTTAACTCCTATCGAGTTTCGGGGTCACTTTGCAAGCGCCTCGCTAAAAGCGCGATTTGCAAGGGATATGAACATGATAATCGGCCTCAGCAGGGTCAGTTCGTGTAAATCTCGTGTCAAATGACAAAGTGACCCCGAAACCAGATAGGAGTTAATTGAAGTATGCCTGGAACTAAACTTGTTTAGTGGGAAGGGTCTTTTGAGAAGGGAGCTGGAGGGTGCTCAGAGCAATCGGCCAAATGCTTATAGGGTCCAAAAAACGTAACTTGGTTACTTGGCGCCGAACTCATATTCGCCGGCCCCCCCTGCAAACTTTTTTGCATTAAAGGTAAATTATAAATAAAATAAAAAATAGGCTATTATTGGAGATATATATTATATTCTGAATTCAGAATCGGGAGTAATGTTTTGTTTAGGAGGGATTATCGAACATCCACGGTTCAGGCGTCATTCTAGCATACAATCGGCACGTGTGCTCTTGGGTCTGTTTGCTTCGCTACTTCGAAAGAAAATCTGAGTGAGCAACAGATCAACCCAGGGGTTCGGGCTAGCAGCGTGCCGATCCGAGCTACCCTTCAACTAAAGCATAAGCTATCTACTTGGCAGGCTTCTGTATCCTAGCAATGATACGTCATGAGCCCCTTCGTTTATGATTTGGAAAGTTCTCTAGCTGATGGTATACTCCACACAACGGGCAATGTCTGCTGACAGTGATTCATATCCGATCATTGTCAGATCTTTTTTTTTTTTTTTTTTTTTTTTTTTTTTTTTTTTTTTTTTTTTTAAAAATTTTTTTTTTTTTTTTTTTTTTTTTTTTTTTTTTTTTTTTTTTTTTTTTTTTTTCTATTTTTTTTTTTTTCTAAATTAAATA
>Ga0247778_1001301_pt1 | contig 11543 bp, 5 predicted proteins | sample UWRJL049202B5_FD_179939 | JGI IMG/M metagenome (GOLD analysis project Ga0247778, IMG submission 179939) | Plant litter microbial communities from Arlington Agricultural Research Station in Wisconsin, United States - UWRJ-L049-202B-5 | ecosystem: Environmental > Terrestrial > Plant litter >... | reverse complement strand
GCTGAATATACGGCTGGCCTGTCTGCCATGCAGGATCCGATCTTGTTCTTCATTTTCTCTTTGCTCCAGGGCAGCGTTATCTATGCCCGTATTGTCCCAGGATGAGCCTTCCCGGTGACAATAAAATGTATAGACTTTTTGCTTGAACTGATAGGAGGGCATGTTGTTCCGTTTATACCCCTTCATCTTTTGAAGGAGGCCTTGCATTTCGCCCTTGCTTAAAAAAAGGCTCAGGAAAAAGACCCGTCCATCCTGGGTAATAAATTTCCGTTCTTTGAATAGGGGGAAATCGGCCTGCTGTTCAAAATACAGGCTCGCGTCAGCCGTCTTTTCCTCCATAAGTTTGGCGCAAGCCCGGACATGCCGGTCTTGTATGAAATATTGAAGCTCCGGATCGAAGGCCATCATGGAATTCTCATGCCATGCGTGGCTGTAGAAATTACGTACCTGTCTTAGCTTGTCCAGCAGTTTCGTAATGATCCGCCGTTCTTCTTCCCTTAATTCATAGCCTGCTGTATTTTTATTTTCGGCATTTCCCTTCCATAAATATTGCCGTAAGTAGGCATATGTTTTGTCCTGCAGCTGGTCGGTATTGCTTAGCGGGTCTTTCAACGGCTGCAGGGTATTAATGTATTTCTCAATGTTGTCATAGGCAAGGTTGAAGGCGATGGTTAATTCCGGCTTTTTACCTTTTGTAAACAGGTCGAAAGGATCAGGTGATCCGTAGAGTTTTCGGTTCATGTTTATATTATTAGTGATTAATTTCTACTAGGTAGTTGTAACGGGTGGTTCTATAAAGAGCCTTGAGATATGATACCCGTTGCCTCTTGGATGCTGCCAATAAAGTAAAACTGGCAGCTATAAGGAGAATGAATCCAATTGCGATATAATTGATATTGTGGATAAAGGATCCAGGGCCGGCAGCTGCAAACCATTGTCTAAGTAGCATGAGTAGCAGCATAGCGATAGAGCAAATTAAAAAGGCCAGGGACAGATTCCGGAAGAATTGATATTTCTCCTTCAGCATTGCGACTTCTTCATATAATTTATGCTTGCGAAGGTAGAAAGCTGCAAAATGGTCGAACTGCGAGAAATTGTATTTGTCCAGTTTTTTGCCGTTGATTTCCCCCACCTTGGGAAGAAGGGTAGTGCTGTTAAAATCATAGATATGGAGCTTCATCTTTTCAAAGTATAATTTATCCAGATCTTCTATCCAGTGGGGACTCTTCTCAATGGCGGCCAGTCGCGGATCATGCTGCTGATATTTGTATAGTTTCTGTTCGAATCTTGTGGCGAGATAGTGAATGAAACTACCGACAACATACGATCCCGTAATAATGAGAAAGATCGAAAATAACTCATAATCTTTTATGTAATGGAAATGGCCTGGAAAGAAAAGAGATGTTATTCCTCCCATAAATAGTAGGATCACTACACCCGGAGAGATAAGAGAGGCAAGACCGTTGATTGAAAATTTATGTAATTCAGCATCCATTGCTAAAATCAAAAATAGGATTTTTTAGCATTCTAAAATTCCGGTGTTTTCACGGATTATTTTATAGAATTTAAATGCTAGAAATATGGCTTTTATTTTTAATATGTTGAAGATGAAATAGTTCCGGGAGTCGTGCAAATTGAGGGCTTTTACAACTCATTACAGTTATCCGTGTGCGATGACCTTGTTGTTTCTCCCCTACAAAGTGACGCTTCTACAACCGGAAAAACCGCCACGTAATTCTAAGCATAGGTGTTTATTCCCCACAAAGTGAGGGCTTTCACATCCCTAATATTCGAAATAGACGACCTCACTTATGTTGTTTCTTCCCTACAACGCGAGGGCTTCTACAACGGGATTCTCACGTCTGGCACAGGTAAAGAATGTTGTTTCTCCCCTACAAAGTGAGGGCTTCTACAACTGGTCAATGTGCGCTACCAGTTTTCCAACAGTTGTTTCTTCCCTACGAGGGGAGGGCTTCTACAACGAACTAAGATAAAACGCTTACAAAGCAAACATTTATATCTGATATTTCAACAATTTTCTATCCCGCGCAACCTCATTCTTTCCGGATCTTCCTTAAACAACCGACCGGCCCATAATCTGTGAAAATTATGCTAAAACCAATCTGCTCACAGAAATATGCACTAAAAAGATTGCATTTTTAGACCCAACCCAAAATCAACAGTCAAACTCGCCAATATGAGATCCGCATTCATACTTATCCTGTTCTTTTCTTCAAATATCTCCATCCACGCGCAGCAGAAATATACCATACGCGGAAAAATAGACCGGCTCTCGAAAAGCGAAAATCTCTACGTCGATCAGAATCGGACCACGATAAACAGCGACGGCAGCTTTGAGATCAGCGGGGAGGTCACGGAACCGCATATGGCACTTGTTCATACCGACAGTTCCGGCGCCGACGGCCTATGGCTTGAAGCCGGAACATATACCGTCGATTTCCGCGAAACCATGCCACCAGCACTTAGATCCATCTTATTCAGGGCGCAGGTAATGGATGGCCCGCGGAATGCCCGCCTGTTAAGCGATTTTCAAACCCACATCGCCTATAATAGTAAAGGGGGACAAAAAGAATTGGCAACAAGATTTTTGGATAGCGTATTTCAATATTTCCCCAATGCAGGACCCTTGCCCTATATCCTGGTAGAGGCCCAATACTATTTCAGCGATACTGCCATGGAAAGATATATCGGTAAGCTTACACCGGAAATGAGAAATAGCGACGAGATACATATGATCGAGGGACAAATAAAGAGAAATACTAAAATAAGGACGGAAAAGTCCTTCGAGGATTTTTCCATGAACACCCCCGACGGTGGAACATTTCGACTGTCCTCTTTAAAAGGAAAGAAAGTTGTGCTATTGGATTTTTGGGCAAAGGAATGTGCGCCCTGCAGAGCCGCCCATCCCGGTTTGATAGCATTGTATAAAAAATATAAAGACAAAGGCCTTGAAATAGTCAGCGTCTCCCTCGATACCGAAAGGGACGCCTGGCTCGATGCCATAGAGAAAGACCGGATAGGGGCCTGGATCAATGTCTCGGAATTAAAGGGCTTCGAATCCTCTCTTGTAAAGGATTATTTCATACCATATATACCATTCCGCTTTTTACTGGATGGAGATCGTACAATCATCCGGACAAATGCCGGCGGAGACCACGTATCGAATAGAGATATCGAGGAGGCCTTGAATAAAGTAAAATGACTTTACTGATGGTTTCCGGCTTTCTGAATTAAAAATGAACAGGCAATGACCGGAATCGAACAGTTTCTCCTACCGACCTCCTTTCAAATTGTTGATTCATAGTTAAATATAAGAATGGCATTGTCGTTGGTCCAAAACAGGGATCATCCGGCCCTTCTTAATCTATTATAAACTAATTCTATGAGCGCAATCCTGAGAAGCTTTCTAAAAATGGGCTGGAGAAGCCTTACAAAAAATAAGATCAGCTCAATCATCAACATCAGCAGCCTGGCCGTTGGACTCACGACCGCCGTTCTTCTTATCCTCGTCATCGCCAATGAGTTTAGCTATGATAAATTCCATGCCCATCTGCCCGATATCTACCAGGTGATGAAGAATCAGCGGCACATGGATGGCATCTCCACCGGTTCGTCAACACCAGGCCCCCTGGCCGCAAGCCTGCGAACAGAGATGCCGGAAACAAAATATGTCTCACGCGTTTGTCATAGCGAAGAACTGGTCCGGTCCGGCGATAAGAGCCTTTTTGAGGCCACCTGCTATGCCGATCCCGACTTCTTCAGGATCATGACCTTTCCCGCCCTACAGGGCAACCCCCTCACAGCCCTGGAAGATGTCAATACACTTGTCCTCACCGAAACTACCGCCAAAAAGATCTTCGGCGATGAGACCCCGATGAACAAAATACTGTTGCTGAATAATAAGAAGTCATACAAGGTGGGCGCCGTCATCACAGACCCTCCGCCCAACAGCACCATCCGGTTCGGCATGGCCCTGCCCTTCGCATCTTTCGAAAGAGATAATGCCTGGCTGAATAAATGGGATGACAACCGCATCGAAACCTGGGTGCAATTGAAACCATCGGCCAATACAGCGCTCTTAAACAACCGGCTCACAAAGCTGGTGCAGACCCGATCAAATGATTCGATGGTCTCCATGTTCGTCTACCCGATGGCAAGGCTGCGGCTCTACCGCAACTTCAGCAACGGAAAACCGGCCGGCGGAAATATTTATGTTGTCGACATGCTGGCAGCACTCGGGTTATTTATCCTGCTCATCGCCTGTATAAATTTTATGAACCTTGCTACAGCCCGCTCCGAACACCGGGCCCGGGAAGTCGGTGTAAGAAAAGTCCTCGGCGCCTCAAGAAAATTGATCGCTTTCCAGTTCATCGGCGAAGCTATGCTGATGGCATTGCTGTCTTTGGCAGCAGGTATCCTATTCGCGTCGCTGCTGCTGCCTGTTTTCAACCGTTTTGCACAAAAGAATATTACCTTCGATCTATGGAACTGGAAGATCGGTCTGGGGTTACTAACCGTAGGCCTGTTCACCGGGCTGGTAGCCGGCAGTTACCCGGCGCTTTTCCTCAGCCGTTTCCAACCGGTCAAAGTATTAAAAGGAGGGATGACCGGAAGGACAAAGGGGGGCGGGTTGCGGCGTACGCTGGTAACCTTCCAGTTCGTGCTATCTATCTTCTTTATCATTGCCACCATCGTGATCTATAGAGAAATCGATTATATACGCAACCGGCCCCTTGGATATGACCAGGAAAACCTGATAAAGATCACCGCATCCGGCGATTTGGCCGGCAAATTCGATGTCTTTAAAAATGAATTATCCGGGATCAGAGGGGTCAAAGAGGTTTCCGCGGGTTCAGACAATATATTACAATTCGGTAGTGGCATCTCCGGTCTCGACTGGACGGGCAAACTACCCGGACAGGATCTGTCCATCCTCACGACAGACGTGGAATATAACTGGACCGCGACGATGGGAATAAAAATGGTGGAAGGCCGTGATTTCAGCCCTTCCTTTGGCTCGGACACTGCCCACATCCTCCTCAACCAGGCCGGGGTCGATAAACTGGGTTGGAAGCCCCCCTATATTGGCAAAGAACTGGGCGGCCGAAAGGTCATCGGCGTCTTCGCAAATTTCGTTTTCAACAACCCCTCCGGCATCATTGCTCCCATGATGGTTTCCCTGAACAGGGGCAGGCTCTCCAATTTCTATGTCCGCATCAGCAATGACGGGCATTGGCAACAAACCCTTGACCAGCTTACAAAAATCACCAAAAAGCTCAACCCGGATTTTCCTGTCGATCTATCCTTTACAAAAGAAGGCTACCAGGAAAGATTTGAGGAATGGTCTTCCCTGAAAATGATAGCAACGATCTTTGGAGGCATGGCCATTTTTATCTCCTGTCTGGGTCTTTTCGGTTTGTCAGCTTTCCTGGTAGAACGGCGTGGCAAGGAAATGAGTATCCGAAAGGTACTGGGCGCCAGCGCAAGGTCGCTGTGGTTGCTCTTATCCGGCGATTTCCTCAAACCAGTGCTGATCGGGATGATGATCGCCATCCCTCTTGCATTCATGGCCATGCAGACCATACTATCCAATTTCGTCTATCGTATCCAGCTGAGCTGGTGGATATTTGCATCGGCAGGCATCATCACTTTCGTAGTTGCTTTGCTGACAGTCAGTTTCCAGGGTATCCGGACTGCCCTGGAAAACCCTGTAAAAAATCTGAAGGCTGAGTAAATAAAATTTTGTTCAACTCATCCATGCGTTCTTTCATCCGGATAATCTGGATGCAACAGGAATTCTATGAAGGATTCGTTTTTAATAAACGCAATGCGTTGAATACGACCAGTAGGGTAGAGCCCTCATGCGCAATCACGGCCGGCCCGATGGAAGCCAGGCCCAACAGGGTCAGCGGTATCAGGATTGCCACCATTCCCAGGCTGATAATAAGATTTTGCTTAATGATGGACCTAGCCTTTCTACTTAATTTGATAGCAAAGGGCAATAAAGACAGATTATCGCTCATTAGCGCAATATCCGCTGTTTCCAGCGCTACATCGCTGCCTGCAGCACCCATCGCAATGCCGACCGTACTATTGGCCATAGCAGGAGCGTCGTTTACACCGTCGCCTACCATAGCGACCTTCTGTTCATCATCCTTTAATTTCTTTATGGCCGCTACTTTCTGCTCGGGCAGCAGGTTTCCCCAGGCATCAGTAATTCCGGTTTGCCTGGCAATCGCATCTGCCACTTTTTGATTGTCACCCGTCAGCATGACCATACGCCTGATGCCTATCTTCCGCAATTCATCCAATGTTTGTCTTGCCTCTTTACGGGGAGTGTCCATCACCGCTATAATACCGATATACTCGTTATTTTTGCGCACCAACATGGTCGTATTCCCCTCGTCCTGCAGCCGGTCTATCCTGGTTATCAGATCTCCGGGAGGTTTTATTTCGTCAAATGCCTCGAACAGCGCCGGGTTTCCCACAAAAATGGTGTCACTTTCAAAGACGGCTGTAACCCCTTTGCCTGAAAATGACTGGAGACCCGTTGCGGGCGAAATAGTGACATCCCCCAATTTTTCCATCCCATCCCGCACAATGGACCTGGCCAGCGGATGATCGCTCAACGTTTCCACGGCGATGATGATCCTGAGTAATTGCTTTTCATCCAAGCCCTGTAACGGTATGATATGGGTTAACCTTGGCCGCCCTTCTGTCAGGGTCCCCGTTTTGTCGAATGCCAGTGCAGTGAGCGCACCCAGGTCTTCCAGCGGCCGGCCTCCTTTTATCAATACACCCGCTCTGGCCGCCCTGGCAACACCACTTAAGACAGCGCTTGGCGTTGCAATAGCCAGGGCACAAGGGCTCGCAGCCACCAATACAGCCATCGCACGATAAAAGCTATGGCTGAACGGCTCTGGAATGACCATGAACGCAAAACACAGCAACACCACCAATATCAACACCGCCGGGACAAAATATTTTTCAATCCTGTCTGTAAGCTGCTGGGTAGGTGATTTCTGCGTTTGTGCCTCATTAACCATTTTCACCAGCCTTGCGATAGTAGAATTCCCGGCAAGTCTGGATACCTTGATCTCCAGCACCTCATTTCCATTAATAGAACCTGCAAATACTTTGTATCTGGCGTCTGCTTTGTCGGCTTGCGCAAGGGTTATACCAGGATCTTCTACCGGCGACTTATCGACTGGCATGCTTTCGCCCGTAATGGGCGCCTGGTTGACGCTACTGCTCCCACTGACGACAATACCGTCGGCAGGAATGGTCGTATCAGGCTTCACCATGATGATGTCCCCTGGTTGGAGCGCTTCCACCTTTACCTCTTTGGTGAGATCCCCGGTCTTGAGCAGTGCCGTTTTAGGTGCTAATGCTGTTAGCGCCGTAATAGATTTCCGCGCTTTTTCCATGGCATAATGTTCCAGGGAATGCCCCAGACTGAAAAGAAAAAGGAGTAAGGCGCCTTCTGACCATTGACCCAGGACGGCCGCACCGATGGCAGCCACCAACATTAGAAAATCGATCTCGAACCCCCCGTGAAAGATCGCCTTCACTGCCTCCTTGCCGGTAAAGAAGCCGCCGAAGAAATAGGCGCCGATATAACACAGCAGTGGCGCCCATGCTGGGATGCCCCCAATAAAAGACAGCCCAAACCCCAGGCCAAGTAATGCCCCGCAAAGAAAGCTGAATAGGATCTCCGTATTTTTCCCAAAGATCCCTCCATGAGAATGCCCATGCTCCTGGCTGCCATGCTCATGTTTCTGGTCGTCTTCGTGTTCTGACCCTGTTTTTATCTTTTCCATTGAAGGGGTATTTATTGTTCTTCTTCTCCCGTATTCGTCATCTTAGCCAGGATAAAGAATGCTCCTTTGATGACCACTTTGGCGTCGCCGGGTGTTTTATTCAACAAAGTGATCTCAGTATAGCCAATGTCCGAGGTACCCCTGGCCACAGGTATTCTTTGAAAGGTAGTCGTCGAGTCGGATTTGCCGGCATGACCCGAGACGATAAATATATAATCCTGCCCCTGGTAATTTACGATGGCGTCTGTCGGAACCGCCGGCACCGTTGCTTTTTCCAGGCTGATAATGGCGGTTATATTCATCCCCTCGATCAAACCCGCCTTATTGCCTTTTACCTGCGCATGAACCGGAATGGCCTTGGTCTCAGCTTCAAAGGCGGTTCCTATGGAATAGATGGTCGCATCATACTCCTGGCCGGGGTTATTGGTGAGCGTAAAATGAATGGTCTGTCTGTCTTTTAGTTTGGGCAGGTCCTTTTCGTAGACATACAGATCTACATGCAGCTGGCTGTTATCCACCACTTCGGCGAGTATCGCACTGGCGTCAATATAGGTTCCGATCTGGGCGCGTACGCTGCTGACCGTTCCCTTGATAGGGCTGGTAATATTGATGGTGGATATTAGCTTGCCCTGGCTTATTCCGGCGGGTGAGATACCCATCAGCTGCAGCTGCTGCACCAGTGACGCTAACCTCCCCTGCAATGTCTTTAGCTCTGTTTCTGCCTGCTGCAGGTTTTTCAAGGCGCCCGCATTGCCCTCGGTCAATTCCTTTTGGCGTTTGTACTCCAATTCAGCCAATCCCGCCTTGCCGCTAACGGTAAGGAATTCTTCTTGTAACTGTATGAACTGCGGATTGACAATGGCGGCAACGACCTGCCCCTTATTCACGAGGCTTCCGGGTTGCACCCGCAAGGTTTTAACAGTGCCGCTGTATAGAGATGTAATGCTGGCCTTATTCTGGTTCGGTACCTTTAAGAAGCCGTTGGCCTTCAGGGAAGATGTCAGTTGCTTCTCCTGGATCGATCCCAACTGCAGATCGATGCTCTTCAACTGCTGCGCCGTCAGTGTCGCCATCTGCGATCCAGCCGGCTCCTTTTCAGCAGCGGGCCGCTCTTCTTTTTTTTCAACGGCACCCTTCTTTCCCCCGCAGGATGCCAGAAATACCACGGCCGCGACCATTTGCGCTATATAAAATATTTTCCTCATTGGGTGTACTTTAACGATTGATAATATAAATGAACTGGATGGCGGACTGGTTATATTGATTCAGATTTTCCAGATAGTTCTTCCTGATATCGATGGCCTGGGTCAGGTACTGTGACAATCCCGCATAACTGATTTCCCCGGCACGGTAAGCCAGTGAGGCCGCCTTGATGATGGCATCTGCCTGTTGCAGGCCGGTACCTTCATAGAACCTCAGCAATACCCGGTTCTTTTCCAGTTCCCGGAGACCATTGATGTATGATGTATTCAGCGCCTGAGTCTCATATGATAATTGCTCTTTTTGTACCCGGCTCTCCAACTCCGCCGCCTTTATTTTGTTGGTATAGGATCTGCCGGCAATGGGCAGCCCTACCGTGACTGAAAAACCCGCGTAGGGAGGCGTAATCCCGTATAGCCGTTGCGTAAAGAACCTCCCCTGGAGATCCGGCAGCATCATATTACGCTGCAGGCTGATATCCGCCTTGCTGATGGCAATTTGCTGTTGCTGCAATTGCAAAACCGGATGATTGCCTATATCTGCAAAAGAGTCAATGCTGATTTTCGCCAGGGACCCATTTCCCGGATAATAGGCAGTTGTTGTATTCAACAGACGCCGGAGATTCTCTTGCATGATCTCGATCTCCCGGTCGATCTGTATCAGTTGCGCCTGCAACTCTCTCCAACGGGCATTTGCCGCGATGCTGTCCAGCCCTGGACTGTCACCGGTCCGTACTTTCAGGATGGCAGCCTTCGTCAATAGGTCATAGACACTATCCAGACTCTTGTACAATTGCCGTCGGTCCTGTAAATACCAGAGCTGGTAATAGACCGATCTTACCTCTCTTTTTAATTCCAGGACAGTCCTTGCCTTGTTGATGCCGGCAATCTTTTCCTGCTGTTGGTAGAGGGTTTTCCGGACACTGTAAACGCCGGGCCAGTCCATGCTCTGGGACAGGCCGATCTTTAAGATCCCCTTTTTGTCCTCAGGATTCAGATCCTCATTTTCGACGAAGATCCCGGTTTTGGGAAGATCGAACGAAGTACCCGTTATCCGTTTTGCCTTTTGGATCTGCCATTCATTTACCTGTAAGAGGAGGTTATTCTTCAGGGCTGTATCCAGGGCGGCCTCCAGGGTGATAGATTGTGTGATGCGATTGGCCTGGGTAACCTCCTGCGCCCTTGCTGCAGGTACACTCGTGATCAGCATAAAAATCATGATGGTTGCCACCGCCGTACCCGGAATTTTATTCTTTTGCCCGGGCTTAGTGAAGATAATATACAACAGGGGCAGGACCACCAGGGTCAAAAGAGTAGCAGTCAATAATCCCCCGATCACAACCGTAGCGAGGGGTTTCTGCACTTCGGCACCGGCGCCGGACGAAATGGCCATCGGCAGGAAACCCAGGGAGGCGACCGTAGCCGTCATCAACACGGGTCGCAAACGGAGCCTGGCTCCTTCCAGAACCCGTTGCATCACATCTTGCATACCCTCCTTTTGTAACTGGTTGAAAGTGCTGATCAGGACAATCCCGTTCAATACCGCTACGCCAAACAAGGCAATGAAGCCAACACCCGCCGAAATGCTAAAAGGCATTCCCCTTGCCATTAAGGCGAAGACACCGCCAACGGCAGCCATCGGTATCGCCGTAAAAATAAGGGTGGCCTGTTTTATGGAACGAAAACTGAGGTAGAGCAGCATAAAGATCAGCGCCAGCGCCAGCGGCACCGCAATAGCCAGCCTGGCCGACGCTTTTTGCAGGTTTTCGAAAGCACCCCCATAGGTATAATAATATCCGGTGGGTAATTTGACTTTGGCGTTGAGTCTTTGCTGTACTTCCGTGACCACCGATCGTACGTCTCGCCCGCTGATATTAAAACTGACTACGATCCTTCTCCGGCCTTCTTCCCGGCTGATCTGGGCAGGACCATTTTGAAAGGATATAATGGCGACCTGTGACAACGGTACCTGGTTCCCGTCGCTGGTTGGAATAAATAAATTGCTCACATCTTCTATGGAGGTCCGGTAGGCGCTATCCAACCTCACCACCAGGTCGAACCTCCTTTCGTTCTCATACACGGTACCGGCCGTTTCACCGGCAAAGGCAGTACTGATGACATGGTTGACGTCTTCGATATTCAATCCATAACCTGCCAGCCTGGCCCTGTCATAATTGATGGTTATCTGCGGCAGCCCGCTGACTCTTTCCACCTGTGGCTGGGTGATCCCTTCAATTGGACGTATCGTGGCGGCTACCTTGCCCGCATAACTCATCAGCGTGTCCAGGTCCTCTCCAAAGATCTTTACGGCTACATCCTGACGGATGCCCGTCATTAGTTCATTGAACCGCATCTGTATCGGCTGGCTGGGCTCGGCAATCACCCCGGGTATGGTCGACAGCCGCTCACGCATCAGATCTCCGAGTTGATAGAAGTCATGCGTCGATCTCCAGTCTTTCTTATCCTTCAATATCACCATCAGATCGGTGGCTTCCGGCGGCAT
>Ga0247778_1001300_pt1 | contig 11549 bp, 6 predicted proteins | sample UWRJL049202B5_FD_179939 | JGI IMG/M metagenome (GOLD analysis project Ga0247778, IMG submission 179939) | Plant litter microbial communities from Arlington Agricultural Research Station in Wisconsin, United States - UWRJ-L049-202B-5 | ecosystem: Environmental > Terrestrial > Plant litter >... | reverse complement strand
ATTCTGCAGATAATCGAACGCATCCTCACGGGTATAGCCATTCCATGTTACCAGTTGCCCGGCAATGGATGAGTTGAAATTCACCAGGCCAGTAATTCCCTTTACGTCGATCACCACTCCCTTGGCGCCCATGTCCGCCAACTTCTGAAAAACTGTGCTCATATTGGCGGCGGTGCCCAGCCGCGAAAAATTGGCGGCAGCTTCAATCCATACGATCACTTTTGCGCTGTCAAAAAGACTGTGCTTACCGGATGCCGTATCTGTGTTGCCGGACGAACCACCGCCGGGCGGTAGTACGCTGTTCTCGTGCTTACAGGCCACTATCAGCCCGGATAGGGCCAGCAGCAATATCCATATTGTTCTGGTCATACGCTTCATTTATTGTTTTACACAGCTTAGTTCATATGCCACGACGCCGCCGTTGGTTACCAGGAAATAGACGGTCATCGTAAATCCATCCGCCGAAAGAGGACCAACCGCGATATCGGCAGTGACATTCCAGTTGGCCGATGGACAAGCCAGATAGTCCGCCGACCCGTCAAAGACATGAAAGGCAGCATAGTTCGCATCCGCAGATGAAGTGGAGATCTTTGAAGGATCCGACACATCGAATATATGCATGGCGCTGCTATAGGCGCTGGCATCCACAACAGCCGCATAACCCGCATTGTTGAACCGGAAATAAGTAAGGCCCGGCGTATTCCCCCTGGGGCTGGCAATAAATGAAGGGCTGAACGTGTACTGTACCGCATTCGTAGACCCGCTGACATACGTCATGAAACTGGGCGAATTGGAGCAGAAGAAGTAATCACTCGTCGATTCCGGTCCGGCCGGAGAAGCCTTTGCAACATAATCATAGGAGGCCGGGTAAGTGATCACCTGGGGATCCTGGGAGACGATCGTCCCTCCTTTCACCGTCCATTTTAAGATATTATTCGCACCCCCCGTATTGCTTCCATCGGTAGTAGCCATAATGACCGCATCGCCGGACAGATCACCGTAGATGGCGATCTTGCGACCGTAAAAGCCACCTGCAACACTGCTCCAGTCTGTCGTCCTGGCTAATAATTTGGGGGCGGACCCTACGTTATCCCACTCATAAAGACAGACATTGTTACCCGCATAAATGCTGTTGATGCCCACCACCTTACCATTGCTGTCATTGGCGATGGAGTACAGCCGTTCAACGCCGGTCGTATTCAGGCTGCCGGCGTAGGCGCCCGTCTTACGGGTGTAATATTTGACCTCGGACCCACTCGCCCATTCATTGGAGGTCGGCAACAGGAAATGATCCCCGCTCACCGCAATGGAGATCTGCCGGTAATCGGTAAAACCCAGGTCACCCGCAGACCTGGACCACAGCATTTTGACGGTGCTCAGCCCCTTATCCACCTTCAGCGGCGTTCCTAACAGTACCGTGTATACTACCTTCGTCCCGTCATCCGCCGTCACAGTGTATTGAACGGGATTGGAATAGTCGTGGGCGACAGAAGGATCAGGAGAAATGCTCGCATAGTTGGAGAGCTCAACAGTTGCCGTCTGGCCCGTCAGCGTCGTCCCTTCGTAAGGGATGGTAATGGTATCCCTGACGATCACCCCATTGATATCCGCCTCGTTGAGCTTGAACGAAGTAATGGCTGCTTTGCTGCTTTTTTTCCGTACGACCGTGATCGTAAATTGCTCCTTTGCCCCGTTCTGCGCCGTTAGCGTATATGTTTTCGGGCTTGTAAAGTCGGTTAGTCCAAAGGCAGGCGACATATAAGAGCTATTGGGAATGGATCCAGAGATCAGCAGGCTGTCCACCGACGTTTCCGTATAGCTGCCATCCGGATAGTACCAGGGAATTTCGATGGTAATGTCGTTGCTGTATGGTGCTGACGTGGTGGGGCCGTACCCGCCCGTCCTGTCCGCAAATGTCAGATATAGGGCGCTCAGCGTCTTTGAATTGCTCTTAACCGTGAAGGCAGGATCAACCTTGGCGCAGGAGCTTACCAGCAAACCCATTGCAGCCAGGAGACATATAGCGATATAATTTTTCATAATAGTTTTATTTGTGTTGTTCAACCATCATTCTACCATCCTTCAATCTGGAGGCAACCCGGGTTATTCACCAGCTCCGTGGACAAAATCGGCAGCGCATACAGCTTAGCCGGAAAAACACGCGCGGCATCGTCACAGGTGATATAGTCGTATGAAAGTACCCCTCCCGCATCAGTTGTTTTCAGGCCATGGAGATAAAGACCCGTCAGAGTGGCTACCGCGTCTTTCCATCTCCTCAGGTCCCAATAGTGCTGACCTTCCCCCGCCAGCTCGATGGTCCTTTCTTTTTTTATCTGAGACAACAGCGCATCCCCTGAGAGAGCCAGGGAAGGCAGACCGACCCGGCCACGAACGGCATTCATGCCGGTATTTGCATCACCAGCCTTGTCAAGATGATAGGCGGCTTCCGCATAATTGAGGTATACTTCCGCCAGACGTATTTCCACCATCGTCTGCGAACTGGCGATATTTACCAGGTCCGTATGGTTCTCATCAAGATTCTTCTTCAGGAAATATCCTGTTTCGGAGGCACCCCTGTTGCTGCCACCGGCAGGAGGATAAGAGATCCAGCCATCCGTACCGCCGGCAACCGTTTCGATGGTCCGTCCTTTCCACGTGCTGCCATTGTACAGGACCGTGGCCTGGAAACGAGGCTCCAACGAAGCCCAGGGAGGAGTGGACGTAACGCCCGTATTGTGCCAGGGAGACCAGTCAACAACACCGCCACCTGCCAGCTCATATAGCTCCACCAATTCCTGCGTAGGCTGGATGTCGCCCCCGAATGCAAACAATGCATCGTCCCCGCCGGGACTGGCAATGGCGTCATAACTGTGTGTCAGCTTCGGATAGCTATAAGCAAATTCCAGAATGGCTTCCCTATTGCCGCCGGCATAGGACCCAAATGCATTGCCATAGGTAGCATTCAGCGCATAGGTCCCACCCGATACCATCGTCAGAACGGCAGATGCAGCATCGTATGCCGATTGCCAGCGTTCCGCATACAGCATGGCCCTCGACTTCATCGCATACGCAGCGCCTTTGGTGACCCTTCCGGCATTCGCACCCGTCCAGGTGGCCGGTAGATTTTCAGCGGCATAATCCAAATCGGATTCCACCAGGTCCCAGCATTCGGCAGCAGGGCTTCGGGCATGGTTCTTTTCCGACGACAACTCGGTCAGCAATATGACACTGCCATGATTTCTCATCAATAAGAAATACAGGTAACCCCTGAAAAATCTGGCTTCGGCAGACAGACTGGACTTTGCCGCATCGCCCAGGCTGCTGCTTTGCAGCCCGCTGAGGAACCCATTGATAAGCCGGATATAATAATACGCGTTGGTCCAGACATCGAGGGAATTCTGATCGGGCGTGATCTGACCGGGCGTAGTGGCATAAATATTGGCGATGGCCCCACTCGTACCGATCGTGCTTCCTGCCGTCTTGATGATATCCGTCAGCCCATCCGTATACATGTTCCCGCCCAGGTAGGCCGACCCGAACAACCCATAATAACTGAGCACAGGATAGAAAGAATTTACGTATAGCCTGGCGTTCGTCTCGCTGCTGAAGGCGACGCTTTCGGCATACTTATCGGTCGGGTCCGGCGTAAGAAATTTATTGCAGCCGGCAAGGACCAGCAACACCGGCAAAATGATCAGGTATAATAAATGCTTTTTCATGATCGTGATAATTTGGAAATGAATGTTAAAATGTCACACGGACACCCATACTATAGGTTTTCTGCTGAGGATAATAACCGTTATTGACATTAGGGGCTTCCGGGTCCAGGTATTTAAAAGCAGAAAAAGTCAATAGGTTCATGGAGGCTACATAGAACTGCGCATCAAAAGGGACACCCCTGGCGGAAGATGTATGGATATTGTACGCCAGTTGGAGATTCTTCAGTCTTACATAGGCGCCATTGACAATCCACATCGTGGAAGCCCAGTTGTTATTGGGTCTCCATTGATTGTCCAGCCTGGGATATTTGCCGGATGTATTGGAAGGCGACCAGGACCCCTGCACCAGGTATTTGGGCGTGTTGCCGCCGTTATAAAAATCCCGGGTGAACTGGGTGTCATCCCAGCCAATGCCATCGTAATAGCCCATCAGCGCATTGTCACAGATAGCCGTGCCCTGCACCAGAAAAGACAATTCGAATTTTTTCCACGAGCCGGCATAGTTCAGGCTATAATTCAATTCAGGATAGCTGTTACGCCCAATAATGGTAACATCCTGGTCATAGGTGATCTTTCCATCTCCATTGAGATCCTTGTACCGGATATCTCCCGCCTTGGCAGTGGAACTGACGACCGGTGATTCCGCGGCCTGGACATCGGTCCGGAAAAGTCCTTGTGCTATCAAACCCGTTTTAGCCCCCATAGACCGTCCGACCAGGCTCAGGTATTCAGGTATATCGGCGGACTGGTCCATATTCAGGATCCGGTTATGCGCCCAGCTGATGCTGCCTGTTAAAGCATAGGAAAATTCTCCCACTTTATTCTTGTGCCCGAGCACGAGCTCAAACCCGCGGTTATCCACTTTTCCCGAATTGACAGTGGTGGGATAGTAGCCGCCCAACGAAGGCGGGTACGTACTGGAAACACTCGTCAGTATATTACTGGTTACTTTGTAGAATGCATTTACATCGGCGCTTAACAGCCCCTTCCACCACTCCACCTGCAAACCCAGATTGGATGTTTTGGATCTCTCCCAGGTCAGCTTCGTATTGGGGTAAGAGGTAGGCAGCAGGCCATTCACGTTCGAACCCCCGAAATTGGCGACCGGGCTGGTGGAAAGATTGAAATATTGCAGGTATTGATAGGCGCCGCCCGTGGCATCGTTGCCCAGGAGCCCGTAAGAAGCCGTCAGTTTTAGGTTGGTGATGGAACTGTGAAAGTCTTTGAAAAAATCTTCTTCCGACACCCGCCAGCCGGCGGAAAAGGAAGGGAAAAAGCCATACCGGTTACTCTTAGGGAAATTAGTTGACGCGTCCAGCCGGCCGGAGAATTCTGCCAGGTAGCGGTTATCGAACATATAGTTCACCCGACCTACCCATCCTGCCCTGTTGGTAGTGCCGCTGCTGCCGGACGGTTTATTGGGATTGTCTTTTGCAAATGCGAATTCGCTGAGATCGGTCAGGTCAAAGTTCTGGGCCGATACCCCCAGGCCGGTATAATGATAGCCCGACTGTTCCGCCACAACCAGCGCTCCCACCGTATGTTTATCGAATACCCGGTCGTAATTGATATACTCCTGTAGAGTCCAGCGACTCGACTGCGTGTAGCTTTCACTCAGCATAGCAATCGTACCGTACGGCGATGCCGTCTCATATGGGGTAGCGCTGGACTGGGTGGGATCGAGGGTCGCCAGCGTATAAGGGGTATAGAAAGACTTGGTATGAAAATAATTCCTATCATAGCTGGCAACCGTTTTAAAGGACAGCCCTTTTACATAAGGCAATTTGTATTGCAAGGTCAGACTGCTTTGCACGACGCTGTTATCATTGTCATTGTAGCCCGACAGATCTCTTGCCGCCATCGGGTTGTCACCGGGTTGCAGGGCGGAACTGAGATACAGCCCGTCCTTCGTCCTGGGATTCAGGTAAGGATGAGCGATAATGATCTGGTTCATCAGGTTCGTCGTCACGGAATTGCCATTGCCGGTAAAATTGGAGATCTGGGGACTGTTGGCAACTCCAACATTGCCCCCCAGGTTCAACCCGATGGAGAAGTCACTGGTCACATTGGCGTCCACATTCAACCGTATATTATAGCGGGAATAATCAACCCCTTTGATAATACCCTGTTGGTTCAGGTACCCAAGGGACATAAAATATTTTATGGACTGATCGCCACCGCGCAAAGAGATATTGTGCTGCATGACAGGCGCCGATTTCAGCAGCTGCTTCTGCCAGTTGGTGTTGCCATAGATGCCGTCCGGGTCACCTTTTGTCACTTTGTCGACGACCGCATCCGGGAAAGAGTGCGACCTGCCATTGATCTCGTCGGCATAATTATACCATTTGACAAATTCCTGCCCGTTGAGATATTCCGGCATCCTGGTGTTCTGGCCGATCATGTAGGATCCTGTATAGGCAAAGGACGGCTTGCCTGTCTTTCCTCGTTTGGTAGTCACCAGGATAACGCCATTGGCCCCTCTTACACCATATACGGCAGCCGAGGCCGCATCTTTCAATATGGTCACCGACTCAACTTCTGAAGGGTCGAGACTGCTGATGGAACGCTCCACCCCGTCCACCAGGACCAGCGGCGCATTGCTGTTCAATGACCCGAACCCCCGCACATAGATATTTACCTGGTCAGAACCCGGGAGACCCGACTCCTGCCTGGTCACCAGGCCAGGCAGCTTGCCAACAATGGCCTGGGACAAATTAGTGCCGGCCCCCTTCATAATATCCGCGGATCCAACGGTAGACACCGCCCCCAGCAAGGATACCTTCTTCTGCGTCCCATAACCTACTACTACCGTCTCGTTCAGGTTGCTCACCTGCGTTTTCAGGGTCGCCACGATGTTTGTTTTCCCTTTCAGCCTTATTTCCAATGGCTCCATATTTACACCGCTGACGACGAGGGTTGCATTCTCGTCCACCATTTTCAATTCGAACTCGCCCTTATCGTTAGTAAAGGTCCCTTTTCCGGTCTCTTTTACCATTACGCTGGCGCCAGCCAGCGGTTTTCCCTCTTCATTATATACTGTACCACGAATATCTGCTTTTTCAAAGGGGGGGATCTGGCCGGCCACCGGTACGGACGCCGGTTTCGGCATGGACCTCAATCTTACTACGATGGTTTTTTTCACGATGGAATACGTCAGTTGCCTGCCGCTGAAAAGCTTTTGTAAAGCCTGCTCCAGGCTGGCATCTTTGACAGAAAGATTGACGGCTCCCGCCCCTTCTAACAATTGTTGATCATACCAGAACTGATATCCGCTCTGGCGTTCAATAAGGCCAAATACCTTTTCCAATGGGACATTTTTTTCAGAAATGGTAATCTTTTGAGAATAGCCGCGGGCGCTGACCTGAAGGCAGACGGCAAATAAAAAGATAGCGGTAGTTTTCATGATCCGCATAGTTTTGGTGAATCCCGCTCCGGGCGGGATGATACAATGAGCCTTACAATCCATACCTTTGATTTAAGTTTGGGTTAAACAATAAGCAGTCACTATGCAGTTGCAGGCATTTACGCCCGCAACCATTTATTGGGTTAGCTCAAGCTACTCGCCGGGAGTGACGCAACCACTTCCGGCTTTTTTTTGACTACCCATTATTTTTTAAGGCCTGACGATAATACGCTGCCCCTCGATTTTAAAATGAACGTCGCTTGCCTCCAGCACGGCCAGGACCTCGGATAAATTATAGTCCCTGCCTACCTTCCCTACAAATCGGTGCTCCGGGATGGCCCCCTCATAGCTGATCTCCACATTATACCAACGGCTTAATTGCCGCATGACAGTCTGCATCGACGCACCTTTGAACTGGAATGTTCCATTCTTCCAGGCTACCACCGCATCCATATCCACTTTATCTATCTTATCCAGACGATCCGTCCTGCTTAGCTGAGCCTGCTGCCCCGGTTGCAGAATGACAAATTTTGTGCTGCCACTGAGCTGCGAATTCACCTTCACTGACCCCTGCAGGAGGGTGGTATTGGTAGTAGGCTCGTCATCATAGGCATTGATGTTGAAATGCGTCCCAAGAACTTCGACAGTGGTATTTCCCCTTTTGACCCTGAAAGGCTTATTCTTATCCTGTGCTACTTCGAAATAGGCCTCTCCCGTGATCTCCACGATCCGGTCTGAACCCGTAAAGGCTACAGGGTACCGGAGCGAAGATGCCGCATTTAGCCAGACCTTCGTGCCATCCGTCAGCGTCAGCGATACCGCCTGACTGCCGCGGGGATTGGTAAGGGTATTATAGACCAGTTCGCCATTTGCCAGCGCAGCAGCACTCGTCTCGTACGCCACCTGGCCGCTGGCAAGTTTCACCACACGGGCACCCCCCTGTTGCGCCAGTGCCCCATTGCCGGCGCTGTCCAGGTATACCTTCCGGCCACTTCCTAAGGTTATAGTGGCCCGGTTGACGGCCGGGGCAGGAACATCGGCGGATTTCGCGCTCTGTGCAGTCCGTGGCGCCGATGCAGGCTGCCTGAAGAAGATCCACCAGACGCCGGTACCCAGCACAAAAAATATGACTGCAGCAGCTGCCACCCGCACCGGTCTCATGATCCACAACCGCCCATCCCTGTTCGGGATGCCAACGCTGTTCGATGCCCCATCCCTGTTCACTGAGCCTGCCCTGGTCCTTCGGAACAGCTCATCCGCCGCCTCCGGCTCCATGACATGCCGCACCGGCAGGCCCTCATAGGCATCATCAATAAGGTTCCTGCGCATCTCATCCAGTTCCGGATCGGCCAGCAGCCTCAGCCATTCCGCCTGGTCGGCCGGGCTAAGTGTGCCCTGGAGCTGTTGATCGAAAAGTTCCCTGAGTCTTTGTTCTTTCATGAAAAGTGAAGACGTGATTGCCGTCTCTTATAGAAGGACAAACAGAAGAAGAAAAAGAGGGGGTGCCTACCAATAAAAATATACCATGACCGAAATGACCAGCAAATCCAGCCGGCCATCTACATATTGCCGAATGGTGGCCAGGGCCTTGCCCATGTGCTCCTTGACCGTATAGATGCTGATGCCAAGCTTTTCGGCGATTGCCGCATTCTTAAGACCTTCCGCACGACTGAGCAGGTATACCTCGCGGGTCCTGGGGGACAGCCGGTCGATGGATTCTTGGAAGAGCTTCCGGAAATGCCCTTGTTCCAGGGCGGCGTCCGTGCTATACTCCCCCCTTGGCTGGTCATAGGCGATGCGTTGCAGGATCATGCGCTCGTGGGCCATGCGCTTCAGGTGATTGTTCGTTGTATTCCGGACCATGACCTTGATATAAGCAGGAAAATTGCCGATCGTAGCCAGGGTATCGCGTTTTTTCCAAAGCTTTTCGAAAATGTCCTGCACCAGCTCCCCGGCCATATAGGTATCCTGGGTAAGATACATGCCCAGGGAATAGATCCGGGGGGAATACTGATCGTACAGGGCACGGAAGGCCTTTTCGTCTCCTTCCGCCACCTGCTGCAATAAGAGGTGCTCTTCGAAGGACGGTTTAGGCATGGGTATCGCGGTATGAATAGCTAAGATAAGGTTAATAATGCCAGCACACAAAAGCTTCCATATCTGCCGCCAATCATCAAGGTTAATCGAAAGATAATAAACCAAACATAACTGGAATTGCCCAATCCCTACTTTTGCAGCACCATGAATACACTACGCCTTGTTTTTATCGTTTGCCTCGCTACCCTGACAGCTTCCCCGCCGGTCGCCGCTCAACACGCTATTCTCGTCGTCGCCCACCGGGGCGACTGGCGCAATGCACCCGAAAATTCAGTACGGGCGTTTGTATCAGCCGCCGATATGGGTGTGGACATGGTAGAACTGGACCTGAAAAAGACAAAAGACGGAGAGATCGTGATCATGCACGATGAAACCATCGACCGCACCACCAATGGCAAGGGCAGACCTGCCGATTATACATTGGAAGAACTGAAAAAATTTCGGCTTAAGAACGGACTTGGCCGTGTCACCAACAATCCTATCCCTACATTGCGCGAAGTAATGACCACGCTGAAAGGAAGGGTAATGGTCAATCTCGACAAGAGCTATGATTATTACAACGAGGCATACGCCATTTTAAAGGCAACAGGCACCCTGAACCAGGCTATCTTTAAATCAGAAGCAACCTATCCTGAGCTACAGGCAAAATATCCTTCGCTATTAGACAGCATTATCTATATGCCCGTCGTCAATCTCGACAAACCCACAGCGCGCGATATCATCAACGAATACTTGCAGCATATGAAACCATACGCGTTTGAATTGAATTTTAAAAAGGACAGTTCATCCGTTTTATTGGACAACGCATTTATCCGGCAACACGGTTCAAAAGTGTGGATGAACTCCCTGTGGGCGTCATTAGATGCGGGTCACGACGACGATATGGCGGTGGAAGAGGGCAATACCACAGATAGCTGGGACTGGCTGATAGCCCACGGCGCGGCCGTCATTCAAACCGATCGGCCTGCCTTATTGCTGGCCTGGCTGCGGTCAAAAAGATTGCATCGTTAATCCGCAAATGGCCCGTCATCAACTGAACAAATACGCAATATCCCCTTCCGTCAGCGACTTAACAAACCCCTCGTCCTCGGACACAAGATCCTCCGCCAGCTCTTTCTTACGCTCCTGCAATGCGATGATCTTCTCTTCTACGGTGTCCTTGCAGATCATCTTATAGGCAAATACACTCTTCGTCTGACCGATCCGATGCGCACGGTCGATGGCCTGCTGCTGGACAGCCGTATTCCACCAGGGATCGAACAGGAATACATAGGACGCCGCCGTCAGGTTCAGCCCGGCATTCCCAGCCTTCAGGCTGACGAGAAAAACATTGACGGAATTTCCGGGCTCCTGGAACCGGGCCACCATCTCCGCACGTTTAGCCGGCGGCGTCTGCCCGTCAAAATGATAAAATGCAATCCCATGCACCGTACACGCCCGCGCCAGCAGGTCCAGCATACCGGCGAACTGCGAAAAGACCAGCACCTTATGATCCTTCAGGTTATCGGACAACTCGCTGATCAGAAGTTCCGTTTTTACCGAATCCGTACAGGTTTGTTCCTCCACCGGCAATAGCAGCGGCGAATTGCAGACCTGTCTCAACTTTAAAATGCCCTGCAACACCGCCAGCTTGCTTTTGTTCAGACCTTCTTTCTTGATGTTCAGGAAAAGGTTGGTCCGGATATTGTCCTTGATTGCATCGTATTGTGCTTTCTGGGCAGGAGAGAGCTCACACCACATCACCATCTCCGTCTTAGGCGGCAGGTCGCCGGCCACCTGCTCTTTCGTGCGGCGCAGCACAAAAGGAGCCGTGAGCTTTTGCAATTGCCGTATCTTTTCAGGATCATGGTCACGATCGATGGCGTCGGCATATTCCCGGCGAAAAAATTCGCGGCTTCCTAACAACCCCGGCAACAGGAAATCGAGCTGCGCATACAGATCAAAAGTATTGTTCATCACCGGTGTGCCGCTCAGCGCAATCCGGACCTCCGCCTGCAACCTGCTCACGGCACGGGTGATCTGCGCCGCGGGGTTCTTGATATTATGGCTTTCATCCAGTACGGCAGTATCCAATGCCAGCTGAGATAGCTGTCCCATATCCACCCGTGCCGTGCCATAGCTTGTAATGATAACGGCATATTGCTGGTTTCCCAGATCGGCCTCGTTACGGCCAGGACCATGATAGACGAGAGTGGACAGCGTAGGAGCGAATTTTTCCAGCTCTTCCTTCCAATTGTAGATCAGGGAGGAAGGGCAAATGATCAGGAACCTCGCGCCCGCACGCTGTCCCGACCGATACGCCAGGTAACAAATGGTCTGCAGCGTTTTCC
>Ga0247778_1001299_pt1 | contig 11563 bp, 4 predicted proteins | sample UWRJL049202B5_FD_179939 | JGI IMG/M metagenome (GOLD analysis project Ga0247778, IMG submission 179939) | Plant litter microbial communities from Arlington Agricultural Research Station in Wisconsin, United States - UWRJ-L049-202B-5 | ecosystem: Environmental > Terrestrial > Plant litter >... | reverse complement strand
AATATAGCATCGAAGCTTCGTTGATCCGAAGGGTCACCACATTCTGCACGGAATAAGAACTATCGATCTGTCCCGACAGGGATGGATCGAAGAAGGTGGAATCCACTACGGTCCGCGACGAGTCAGCCTTGATCTGGCGGAGGCTGCCATCCAGCACGACCATCGCCTTGATCGAAGGCCCTCCCCCGCCGGCCAGGAGACCCCGATCTGCCAACCCGGTTCCGGCCTTCGCTATATTCACAAGCAACAAGATACCCGTCAACAGAAGCATACATGGATTACTACAGATCCGCAACTTTTGCATAAATCAGGATTAAAGGTTTGTAGAGGCTAAAAAAACATGGTAATCTTTGAACCGTTCCGCAGGCTCGAACGTATCGGCCACCTTCCGGACGAACCTATTTTCGTCAAAGACGGTCTCCCCGAAACTACCGGTCCGGTAACCGCCGAAGATTACGTCCACCTGGCCGTCCGGCTTATACAGCCCCCGATGACCGGGCCTTTCTATCATTTCCTGGCCTACCAGGCTCGCTGCCTGTAGCTCATAAGTCGCCTTCAAAAGGAAACCCGTCTTCTCGTCGATGACCATCCCGATCTTCGTATATTGTCTGCCAGGAGGAAAACCGATATCCAGCGTCGCCATTCCGTCCTTATGCTTAACATCCGCATGTATCCCATCCATGTGCGCCAGCACACTGTCCAGTATGCCTACCGGGTCCATCGTAGAAGAATGCTTCGCCTTCGAGAGGTAGATCGTCTTTTCCTGGCGCAGCACCTGAATGGTATATTTATCCGTCACGAGCATCTCTGTATTGTCTATGAGCAGCCTGCAGCGGCCCTTGTCCGTCTGTACCCTGCCCAGTAACGAATCCAGGGGCTTGTCAGGAATATCCCTGTTGGCATAATAATAGGTGATATGGAAGTCCAGGTAATTAGATTGCAGATACGCCCGCTGCATCTTCAGCAAGAGTTCTCTTACTTTTCCCTGGCTATCCTGCGCTGACGCCCCCGAAAGACAGCCAGTCAGCAACATTATCGCCGCCAACAGCATCCTTCCATAATTCTTGCAAATCATTCTGTTCATAATTATATTTTTATTGATCTTTTAATAGCCCGTTCCTCACTTCTTTAATGGTCTGTACTCCCCTCTCCGTCTCCTTCTTTAACCGGATCAGCGCCCCATCGTCGTCGTATTCGTACAGGGTCGCGTAGTTGTTTTCATCCAGCTCGGCCATGAGGCGCAGGTTCAGGGGATTGTAGACATAGCTTGTCATCTCGGCGTTGAATGGCAGTATCCGGATATCGTCGAAATAGGTGGTGGAAGAATCCGAGGCCTGCAGAAGTACTGTCATCCCCGTCGCATTCGAGGGAATATCGATCACCGCCTCATAGCGCTGCCAACCCTCGATAATATTTCCTGACGGACTCAACATGATCGTAGAATTCCCTGAAGACCGGGTAAAGGCCAGTTGGATATGATCCCGGGTATAGTTTACGCAATGACAGGTATTATCCTCCTTCACCCAGGCGCTGAGGACAATCTTCTTCCCGGCAAAAGGACGAAAACCGGGCAGGATGATACTGGTATCGGCATGGATACCGTCCCAACGACTGCCCAGACAGGCATCGGCAGAGACTTTATTATTCAATTTTGGATCTCCGGTGTTGGTCATCGGCTGGATGGCTGCGGCCATGGTCACCACACTATCCTTTCCGACACGCAGGCTGTACAAACCTGTATGCGCCTCCGCCTTTGTGATATTGGCCAGGTAAGGGGAGAAGTCGAATGGCCTCGTCTCCTGGCAAACAGTATCACAGCTGCTGGATACGAATCCATAATCCTCAAACCCGTCGAAAGCAATCTCCTGGACACGGCTATTCCTCGCAACGGCCGTCGGTATCGACAGTCCATATCCATACAATCCCGCGTTATATCTTCCCAGCGGGTCCATGTTTTCCATCGCAAAACCCTTTCTGTTATACAATGTGCGCCTGATCGTCCAGACCCAGCGCGATGTATCGTATGCAGGCTGCCATTTACCTGCCTGCAGGGACCAGAATGGCGCAAACCCGCCGATCGTACCATTCTTCCTGATATCTGTCTCCTGGAAAGGATCGGATTCGGCGCGGTGACCGTAATAGCCATAGCTGTTATTGGCTCTGAAATTACCCAGGATCGCATATTGATACGGGTTTACCACCGTATCGGTAATGGCGCTGTAACAGGACCTCCCCGCCACGCTGGTACAGGACAAAGTGGAATTGTACGCCAGCACGGCTCCCATCGTATCGGAGAAAGGCTGTGGCGTCACATATCTCACCCGGATGCCCGGCCATTTGCCCGCATCGGCATAGCGAAGATTGTAGAATGTAGAATAGTAGTTGCTATAGCCGGTCAGCAGGTAACCCGGCACTTCGTCCTTGGCCACCAGGGCCGAATCATAGTGACGGGTATGCATACCGCCGGATCCTTGTGTCAGGACGAAAGAACTCGATCCATATTTGCCATCGATATAGTCGGTGAGATAGGAGAGCACATTGACCGTGTCGTTCTTTAAGCTGTCCACTTTTTTCGCTCCTCCGAACCACTGCGTGAAATAAGCCTCGTACAACATCGTATCCAGGGGTTGGTAGGGGAACCATCCTGCCGGCGCTACCAGCGAGACACCCAAGGTGTCCACAGGATTCACGGAATTGGCGTTGGGCCATTGCGGAGGATGATGCCCGCGCTGGTCGGCTTGCAGGATCAGGTCCGCAGACAGGATCGTCGCCCCGATGGGCACTTGTCTCTCCGGCCTGTTGAAACGCAGTACCGAAACGGCATTTCGTTCGCTGCTGTCGACAAAGAGGCTATTCTCCACCAACAGGTGATCCGAAGTCGAATCCACGAGTGTCAGGCTGTCCGGCTGGTCGGGACAGACCGGTCCCACCGACAGCAGGTTGACCGTGGAATATGGATAGATGATCGTCGTCAGCGTATCCGGCGGGGGCGTCACCAATCCCGGCGTCTTGAAGATAGGATGCCCGCCCGCGTCGCAGGAATTGTTCGTCATCGTATATAGATCCATCGGCATACCCGACTGACTGTGGATATCGATGATCGTCCTTCCTATCTGTGCCCTGTACAATCCACTGCCATTGTTGGGTGTCAGCGAATAGAAAGGCAGGTCGGCATTGGCGTTCAACAAGGGACAGGATGCCAGGTTGATGGAATAACCCGCTGCATTCGCACTTTCCACCAGCCCGCGTACCGTCTTGCGCAGGAACAGAAGGTGCGGCTGGAACAATTTATGGCTCGCGATCAGGTAGGCGAAAAACGGCTCCAGACAGCTGCACCCTTCGGCCGCAGCCTCAGCACTATCCTCCGAGTTATACACGCAATTGGCCAGGACATCAGACTTTTTCTTATCCTGTACTTTCCAATACTCCTGCATCTCATGGGCGCTCGCAGACAATACGCGTGTCGTGCTGTCGAAGGCCAGGTGCAACATTCCCGCACCATCCCTCACCAACGGGCTGCCCAGCGAAGTCACCGAACCTACATTCTCATTAAGGAGATTGCGATAGCCGGAACGAAGGACCTTTATATTCACATCATTCCCCGAGAAAGGTATTCCATATTGATCCACCAGGAACAGGCGTTTGGGCCCTCCACTGACCTCGTTCGTATCAATCACCCATACCTTATAGGCATCGGGGAAGGTCGCAAAACCGTAGATACATCCCACAGTATCGATGGAGAGCTTGCTGTACACTAGTAATTCATCTCCCGATCGCAAATACACCGAATCAGGCATCGGCAATCCCTCGGTAATCTTGCCCGACCGGATCACCAGATGGCTGAGGGTCGCTCCGATATTCTTATATGCAGGACCGGCGCCCGGATAGGCCCAGTGGGCCGGGTAATCGAATGTAAAGACCGGATCATTGAATTCGTTCTGCGAACGTACCAGTAACGGATCGCCCGTTTCGGCATCGTACAACAGATTGTGCGTGGTCGTCTTACTGCCCCGGTCTATATGCACGACACTGTCAACGATGCCGTAACGCTGGATCACTTTCGTGATCGCCACGGACCTGAACTGATTCGTCTCCTTCTGGTAGAGATTCAGCAAGGAGGGCAGGATGACGGGCCAGATCCCGGCGATGAACATATCCCCGTTGATGTTCACATTCCCCCCGATGGCGGTGGTGGTCTGGTCACGCATATCCGTCATCAATTCGATATCCTTGCCGATCGTGGCCGTGGTATCGATATTCCCATATGCATCGATCGTCGTCACTATATTGCTGAGATGCTTGGTCTGCACCGATGCATTGTCGACCTTATAGAAATATTCCACATAATTGACAGGATGAGCGGCATCGGTCTCCGAATAGGAAGCCTGTGAGCGAATGCGTCCATTCATATCGTTCAGTTCGACCTTGAATCCCTGCGACAGGGTGAGGTAGTTCATAGCATTGATGCGGAGGAAATTATTCAGGATGGGTTTATATCTCTTTTTCGTGTCATTGTCCAGCATCGACCAATCCCATGTGGTGGGGAAGTCATAGCTGGTAAAGAAATTGGTCTCCGTATACCCGTTGGCCGATCTCGTCTTATCCGTATGAATGGACCTCACCCGTACCTTGCTGTACCCGACCGATGGACCCGGAAAAAAAGCCTCGCCCAGGGGCTCTTCCGTGTAAAGGGTCGCAGCCGGCGCAAGGATCGATACTTTGTCGACGAAATCTATGGGCAGGTGGAATGGGTTTTCATCGCCGCCAATAGCAGGCTCCCAGGCGGCGACCCCGCTGCTGACAACAGTCGGCTGGCCGTTGATCACCTGCGTCATCGTATAGTCATACTGGTTCCCATATACCGCCTCTCGCTTCTGGGCCATCGCCTTCCAGTTGTCATAATTGAGAATGCTTTTAACCCGAAGACCACCCCCATATTTTCTGAGGATCGGGCAGTTCAGGCGGAGGACCGATCTGCGGAGATCCACGGCATTTACCCACCCGTTATTGTGCGCCGTACCCGTAAAGCCGTTGATCAGCCCTGCGATATTCCCGCCCAGTGAAGCCACGATCTTGATGGCGTCCGAGAAATTGAGATCGTCTCTGACCTCCGATCCCGGGTATGCCTTCGAGGGCAGGTTCAGGCGGAGGAAGTTGATGGCCGTCTGCGCCAGGGGACTGTAATTTCCATCCTGGTCTCCCGTTTTGTTAACGCCCTTGACTTTCACCCAATCGTACTGTCATTGGTGATCCCGTACCAGTGTGCGGCATTGACATCAGGATCGGCGTAGCCCGGTACATATTCCGATCCGCCGCCGAAATCGTCCGTAGGCGCCTGTACATAGATATGGAAGTACAGTTTGGTCAGCCCATCGAGATACCTGGCGTAGAGATCAGCATTGTTCTTCGGCTTGTAGGGCACGCGGATGTAGATATAGAGATGGTCTCCCTGCCCCTCGTATAAATTACTGTTATAGGTGCCCGATCCGTCTAGGCCGAAGCCGGCGATCTTCAGCATCTGCGTGGCGCGGCGATTCTGCACATAGCCATAGTCGTCGCTCTCGTAGTTGATCTTCATTCTCCCGCCGGTCGGCAACTGCATGCTATCCAGGTTCCAGGCGCCGGCGTTATAGGCCGCCACCGCACTATCCTGCAGCGAATAGGGATATTCCGCATTCGACAGAGGGTCCACAGTTGTCGAGCCCGGGTTCTGATAGGGGTCCTTATACGTCCCCCATTTGTCGGCCGTGTTGGAGATATAGCGGGGATTGTTCGGGTGATAGTGGAACACATAGGGATTCTTTGGCCCCTTGTCATTGCCATTATAAGAATACCAGATCCTTTTCAATGTGAGCTTGCCCGAATCATTCAGAGGCTGGTTGATGCCCCTGCAAAGCTCATAGCTGTATTCGAAATGCACCGTCTTGATAGGGATGGCGGCGGGACCATTCGCCATAAAATCCGACTTCATATACAGATCGATCTGTTTCAGACACATGCCCTTATTCGTATTCAGGCGATGCCCCCTTTCATCGACTTCCAGCAAGTCGGCCCTTGGCTGCAGCGTGAAATTGGCTACCATCGTCTTGGATTCGATAGAATGCAGATACCACAGTTCTTTGCTCCCATAGACATAGTGCGCCTTGTCGTCACGGTTATAACTCCTGAACCCTTCACTGTAACTGGCGCTATCCGGCAGGTTGGGCGCCCTCCATCCATAAGGGTTGGCGATACCGCTCGTCTTGGAATAGTCGAAACGCACGGCATCGCCGATGTCGTCATCGCTGATACCGTCACCCGTGACATCCACATAATCTCTCGATAAGATCCCCGTCAGCAGGAAGGAATGCGCATAAGCCGACATCTCATCGCGACTGTAATACCCGTCCTTCCCGCGGTTGTTCAAAGTACTGTTGTCCTGATCGTCAAAAGCCGTCATCCCTGTCCGCAGGTTCCCCCTGCCCGGGTCAACCGAAAAGCTCACCTCCTTCTGCACGATATTATATATCGGGATGCCATACACATAGCGGCCGCCATCCTGGTTCAATACGTCAATCTCTGAAATATGTCCCGGCTTCCTGAAATTATTGACACGGTCCTCCCGCGTAAGGATTGGATTGACAGCCATCGTATCGGTCGATACAGGAGGGTAAAGGAATTCCTTGGCGATCGTATCCTTATTATTAAAAGGCACCATAGGCACATCGGGTCTTCTCCATCCCAGCTTGCACAGAGCTTTGCCGCCTTTCTCGAAATATTCTATGCGGATATCGTACATCCGCCCCCCTACAAAACTGAGATGGCAGGTGTCCAGCTTATTACCATGCACGGTCCAGTCGTTGATGACCATCGAATCGTTGATCCACATCCGTACCCCATCGTCGGAGTAGGTTCCCAGCGTATAGACCCCCGATGCCGGCGCGCGTAACCGGCCTTTCCATCTCGCAGAGAAATGATCCCCGGAGAGAGTCTTGTCTAACAGTACTTTTACCCCGTCGTCATCATGCCAGACAGGGGATCCGCCGCCCCAGTTGAAATACAGCAGGGTGTCATTGCGGACATATTTGGGTAGTCCCTGCAAGGCCTCGTTCCAGAAATAGCTGCCTTGCAGTCCCGTGCCCTTACCGGCCGTCTCGTCCGTCACGGAATTCTCGCAATAATGTCCGAATTCGTTCACTGCATAGTGGTTAATATATTTATCCAGTCCCGTCAGCGAAGCCTCGGCTGCCGTTAGATAGGATATCACCTGGGCTCGTTTGTCCCTATTGCTGCGTATCGCCGAAGCCGCCGTCATCGTGTCCGCACCGACCTTCTTTTGCTTGCTATACCGGTTCAGGATATTCGAGGCTATGATGGAGGGGCTGCTGTTGCCAGCCTGGTCCAGCGTCGCGGCTACGACATCGTCATCGCCCATCGCGTGATAAAATGCGGTCGTATTGATCGCCTTTTCGCTGGGATTGCGAAAATAGGCGGCCTCGTAAAGGCCATTGTTGTTTTGGAATGCAAGGCTGTTCTTCAGCTTGTTCTCCGTCAGCCAGGGTCCCGACTGCGTGACCGAATAATTTGCGTTGAGATCGACCCCGCCATGTACAAGGTTGCCGCCCCCGAAATCGATGCTGGCGGCGCCGGTGATGGTCTTGTTGCGGATGAGGTGATCGGCGATAAAACCCACGTCCCCGCGATAGGCACGGAACATGCCGCCCGTACCCTCACCGCTGATGGAGAAAATATCATAAGTATAGGAGGGGACAGCGATATGCGGTACCGGCGGTTTTTCGCGATAGGGTGTCTCCTTCTCCCGGTTGAAATCCGACAGAGCGGCCCAGTTATTCCCCATCTTCTGGTAATTCAGATAGCCGAATGCAGGCAATGACAGGCTCGTATCCGCGGCCGCGATATATTCCCGGCCGAAATATCCGCTCAGGAATATGTTCGGGTGAAAGCCGAAAAGTGCCGTTCCCACTTTGCCAGTTAGCGAGAAATTGTAGTTGGTCATCGGCAGCGAGATCGTCGGGGTATAGGTGTTCCAGGCAAAGCTGATCCCTGCCATCTCGGAGCTCCACACCGGCTGATCCCGTTGATTGCCTCCGTTCCTGAGGATCGTAGAGGTCAGGCCAAGATGAATATCTCTCAGACCTGTCCTGGAATTATAGGGCGCCGACAGGCCCAGTCCGAATGCAGCACTACCGTTATTGTTCGCCGCATAAGTACCCAGCCTGGCCGAAAGACTTGGGTTGATGGTGACCCCATTCTGGGAATTGTCTGTAATACTCAGACCGCCCGAAAGAGGGCCCCCGGATTTATTGCCTGCGTTGAGCGATGCATTCAGACCCAGTTCCATCCCCCAGCCGGTATAGGTCGTATGAAAAATGCCCAGGCTGCCTCCTACCGACAGGATCGGCAGGCCGACCACCTCCGCATCCAGCCCCAGAGTAGCCCCGATATTGACATTAGGCTTGATATTCGCCACCTTTTTCACCGTGTCGCTGCCACCGCTGAAATCATCCGGCAACCCCCGCATGTCCCTCGTGATGCTGCCGGGGTTGATATTCCATCCCAGGCCCACCCAACTGGCCTCTTCGGTCGTCGACCGCCCGCTGCGATAAGATAAGTTGACGGGATAGCCTCCTACATCCAGTAACGGAATTGAATAGGTAAAGTCGCCGGTGAAAACGTCCACCATATTTCCGCCCGGCGATACTGACTGCGTTTCAGGCTGGCCGGGACCAGCATCGGCCTTCGCATCGACCTGGCTTTTTGCGTCGGCATAGGACGCCGTGGCGGCAAGTCGACTTGCACCATCCGCATCCGGGATGAGATCCGTATGCAATTCCGATCCATCCCTTGACGGCAACGCTGCCGCCACCCGCGCCCCAACCCTGCCGGTCTGCACTCTTCCCGTATCATAAGCCCGCATGGCCACCAACATTTGCGAATAAAAAACACTGTACAACAGCAGCGCGATCGGCTTTCTGCATCTAACGGCTAAGGATAATATCATTGTAAAAAATTGTTAGTAGTTAAACTTTACTGTCCATGATTCATTCCTTCCATTCACCAGCCTGAAGAGGTAAATATTCCCCTTGCCATATCCCCCCGTCCTGCTCAGCGCCAGCTCCAGCAGGTTATTGCCTCCACGCAAGGCCAGCGTCCCCGCCTGCACTACCGCATTCCCCGGATCGCTCAGCGACGTGATCGTATACTTCACCGCCGTATCCGCCGCCTCATTGTTATACACCATCTTCAGCGAACCGCTCACCGTCGCCACCGAGGCATCCAGCTCCCGCTTCAGGAAGAGATAGGACCCATCCTCCTTCCTTCGGCCGGCCGGCAGCGGCGCCGCCACCTTGAATGTCCAGATATCGCTCATCGCCGCGGGTTGCCCGTTGTTGAGCGCCACGATCCGCCAGGCATAGGTCTTGGCCGTATCCAGCGACCGGTAAGAAGCCGGATAGTTCATATACAGGTTCTTCACAAAGCCGGCACTATAGACCGGGATGTTCTGCTGCACGGCGTCCGCCTTACCCTGTCCAGGTAGGACCTCCACCACGACCAGGTGATAGCTCAGATCACCGAACAGGCCGATCGGCGTGGGCGGCAGCCAGGTGAACTGCGGGTAAGGCGTGTACAGATGCCCTTCATCCGCCGGCGTATTCAGCAACGGCGGGCTCAGCGGATCCACATTCAGCTGGATGCAGTTTTCCACCCGGATCCCAGCGAACTTCTCCACGTTATAGACCGTATAACAGGCCAGGTAAGAACCGACCGGCAGCATGCCATTGGGATCCTGGTCCGCATGAAAAGAAGGTCCATTATAGGTATACTGTATCGGGCCCAGGTCCTTCGCCTGCAGCTGCCGCGCCCCCTTTGCCAGCAGGACTGGCGCCGTACTGGCAGTCAGGACAGGCTGGTTGGTCTTTTGATCCAGCAGGGTTAGCGTACAATTGACCATCGTAGATCTGCCCGAGTTGACCAGCAGCATGTTCCACAGCTGGTTCTTCACCAGCACCCCCGCCGGCGGCACCTGCAGGGTCATACTGATCTGGGCCCTGGCGACCGTAACACCCAGGAACAGCCAATAGAGGATTAACTTTTTCGTATGCATAGTGGATCTTGTTCAGAATGTTTTAAAATAGGTGAGCCGGCCCGTGTTATCCGGCACCAGTTGTTTGTTCATACCGGGAACGAATCCCTTATCCGCCGAGAACTGGATCTGGCCCAGGTGCGGGATACGCAGCATCGCTTCTGCGGAGTATCCCAGTTGTTTGATATCATATACAGATTGTTTAGTGTATTTTATGCCGCCCCCCAGCGTAAGGACCGGGCCGACGGCATATTGCAGCTTCCCTTCCAGGGTATACAGTTGGTAGTCCTGGTTGGAAGCCCCTGAAAGATTCAGCTGTAGGGTGACCTTATTCAGGAAGACAGACTGGCTCAACAGCAGGTTGCGGGTATTGAAATAGGTAAACCCTGAATCCGACGAACGGTTATAGAACTGCGTAAACACAAGGGTGGTATTCATCATCAGCTGGTGATAATTGTAAGAGTGTGTCACATTCCCCGTCAGCGTATAGAACAGGTTCTCGATGTACTGGTTATTGCCCAGCTTCGTGATCTGGCTGCTCGGGAAGTAACCCAGCGAAATGACAGGCCAGGACCTTTTACGCAGGGTGGCCTGGATGCTTTTAAATACCGTCGTGCTGCGATATTCCTGGCTGATAAAGGGATTGCTGAAATCATTGGTGTTGGCGCCCAGTGTGATATCCAGTTGCTTCCGGAAGAACAGCTGATCGATATTCGCGCTCCATGCGCTCTGGGCCGACCCATCGGTAAAAATGCTGAAGGACTGGTAATTCACGGCCAGGTGCTTATATGTGCCGCGGATCCTCGTCTGGGTCTCCGGGAAGAAGGCATTCAGTTTTAAAGACCAGGCCTCATTGCTCCGGTCACTCATCGAGAATAAATGCGATCCGCCCCCCTGCCCGGAAGAATCACCCATATACCGGGGACTGGAAGATTTGGCGATCTCCCCGGTCAGCAGTACATTCTTATTGATATGGTAATTCCCTTCCAGGGTCAGCCCCATCAGCGAAGATGATGGCACTTTTACATTGCCCGTATCTGTCGTCGCAGCATTGTACAGCTGCCGGCGCCCGGTGAAATAGGTCAGGATAACACTATTCCCATCCTTCAATCCTTTGCCCATCCGAAATACATTCAGGTATTGCCGCGCCTGCCCCGGCCCCTGAACCATAAAATCCCGGAACCGGTAATCCACAGTGCCGGAAGCAAAGGCGTAATAATTGGAAGGGTTGTACTCCGCCTGTACCCCGTTGATGGAAATATTCTTGGCAGACAGCTCCGAATAATTCACGACGGTCCGGCCCAGGTTGAAAGATTTAATGGCCATGAGCGTCTTGTACCCTTTAGGAAGTGATGAGTCGCTGAGACCCAGGGTCTGCATCTCTTTTTGCAACTGTGCCGGGTTATCCAGTTGCTGTATATGCTGCAAGGTCTGATTGACTTCCGTCCCAGACCGTTTGCGCGTGGTCTGCAGCAGCTG
>Ga0247778_1001298_pt1 | contig 11579 bp, 7 predicted proteins | sample UWRJL049202B5_FD_179939 | JGI IMG/M metagenome (GOLD analysis project Ga0247778, IMG submission 179939) | Plant litter microbial communities from Arlington Agricultural Research Station in Wisconsin, United States - UWRJ-L049-202B-5 | ecosystem: Environmental > Terrestrial > Plant litter >... | reverse complement strand
ACACCCCGACAGGTCGCCGAACAACTCTCCCTATCCCGCCAGACCGTTAAAAACCAATTGTCCGCAGCCCTGAGAAGAATTCGCGAAGGATTGGACGCCAGCGGCTTCATCCACCTGCTCTTCCTTAACATTCACTTAATATACGCGCTTAGTACGATCTGATCCGGCAATCGATAAATATAGCAGAGACGCTATTTTTTATCCATTCAACCAGCAATATGCCCCGATCGGAAAAAGACCTGAAAGAACTACTCGATAAATATGAAAAAGGAACCTGCACCCCCGCCGAAAAGGCCCTGCTGGAATTCTGGTATCATGTTTACGAGACCTCAGCCCCCGGCGACACAGCCCCCGGCAACATCCCAAAAGACCTCAGCCTCATCTGGCAGGGCATCGAAAAGAAGATAGCCCCCCTACAGATAGCCCCCCCACAGATCGCTCGACCAAAGATCGTCAGGATGCCTTACTTGCGCATAGCCGCTGCCGTAATGGTTCTCCTGGTCGGCGCCGCTCTCGTGTTTCGCCAATCCCACCACCCGCATGGAACGATGGCGCCCGTCTACCTCAGCATGACCACCGCCGCCCGCCAGGTAAAAGAGATCCACCTGCCGGACAGTTCCATCGTATGGCTCAACGCATCTTCATCCCTGCAATATTCCCAGAGCCTGGCGACCGACAGCATCCGCCGCGTAACACTGACGGAAGGCGAGGCGTTTTTTGACATCCGACAGAACCCCGCACATCCCTTTGAAGTCGTGACGGCACGCGGCATCCGCACCACCGTACTGGGCACCTCCTTCGATATCAAGGCCTATGCCAACGACAGGAACGTCTCCGTGGCCGTGGTCACCGGTAAAGTACGGGTCGCCAATACGACCACCCTCAGGGGCCAGGACGGTATATTGACGGAAGGGCAGGGGCTCTCCCTGACAGCAGACAGCAACCTTGCCTATGACCGCTATACCACCAACCTGCGTATCGCCGGCGGCTGGCGCAACGGACAGCTGGAATTCGACAACGCAACATTGGAAGAAATAGCCCATACCCTCGAACGATGGTATAAAGTACCGGTAACCGGCCTTGTTCACGATGCCCGTTACAACGCCCGCTACAATGCCCGGTTCACCAAGGGAGAAACCCTGAAAGAAGTACTGCGGCTGCTGAGCCTCACCAAGGGATTACATTACAAGACCTCCTCCGATACCACATACTTATCCAAATAAATAATAGGAACTGACCCGCTCATCCGCCAAAAACAGTAGAATGAAAAAACTGCGAATCGCCCTTCATGCACTTTTGATCGCCTGTATCTTATTGTTCGGCACCTGGACCCCGGCCTGCGCCGCACCCGGCCACCATGCCAAAGACTCCCTTAGCCAGGACGAAAAGATCACGGTTAAGCTGGACCACACCAGCCTGCTGGCTTCCATCAAAATGGTGGAATCACAGGTTAAATTGAATTTTATCTATGACAACCAACTCCTGGGATCCTTCCACCAGGAGATAACACACCGCTTCGACGACGCCACCCTGCACGAAGTATTATCCTTCCTCCTAAAGAATACCCGGCTGGAATACTTACAGGAAGGAAAAAATATCATCCTCCGCCCCAAGCCCGCCCAGGCCCGCCCCGGCAGCATCCGGGGTAGGGTAGTGGATTTTGAAAATGGCAATCCCCTGGCAGGCGCCACCGTTAGCATTTCCGGCAACCCGGGCGGCATGGTGACCAACGAACAGGGCTATTTCGAAATAAAGAACATCCAGCCGGGAACCTACATCCTCATCTTCTCCTATGTCGGCTATCAGACCAGCCGGCTCGCCAATGTCAAAGTAACCGAAGACAAGACCACCGTCGCAGACTTCAAATTGCAGGCCTCCAGCAAACTCGATGAAGTGGTCATCCGATCAGGCCCCAGGCGACGGGCCGTCGTCAATACCACGGACGAACAGCTCGTACACGAACTCTATACCGCGCGTACTGTCGTCTCGGGTATCTCCAACGAACAGATCGTCCGCAGCACAGATGTGGACGCAGCCGAAGTAGTGAAAAGAATCTCCGGCGTCAACGTCACCGACGACCGATTCATCGTCGTAAGAGGAATGAACAAACGCTACAACGTCACCTTCCTCAATAACAATATCGCACCCAGCACGGAACCGGACAGCAAGGCCTTCTCCTATGACCAGATCCCCAGCAACGCCATCGACCACATGCTGGTCTATAAATCCCCATCCCCCGACCTCCCCGGTGAATTCGCCGGCGGCGTTGTCAAGATCTATACGAAAAAGAGCATGTTCACACGGCAGCTGGATATCCAGATCTCGGCCCAGTACCGCCCGGGTTCAAATTTCACCGATGTCCTGTCCTATCCCGGCAGTAAAACCGATTGGCTCGGTTTCGACGACGGAACCCGCAAACTCCCCGCCGGCCTTCCTTCCACCCTGGGTTTTAACTACCTCAGTACCCCAGACAATGCCCGGCTCTCGGCAGCTTTTAAAGACAACTACCAGGCTACCCACTATCACTCAGACCTTGACAAACGCATCGTCCTGAACTATTACGACGCCTGGCGCCTTGGCAGCCGCCATCTCAATAACCTTACGTCCGTCTCCTTCACCAATACCACCACTAACTACCTGATCTCCACGCAGCGCAACGCCGGACTCAGCAAAGGCTTCATCGAACAAGGTAGCTTCAACGGCCGTATTGGCCTCATCCAGACCAACAACATCAATCTCAACAAGAACCTGACCCTGGAATTGAAGAACTTTATCAACCAGCAGGGTACCAAAGCCCTCTCACGCATTAACATGCTGAGGGACGCCGATTATAGCCAATACCAGCGCAATACCAACCTGGGCTTCCAAACTAAATTCGTATACAGTGGCCAGCTCAGCAGCTACCTCAACTGGGGCAAACTCCATCGCAACGATCTTTTCATCAACCTGGGCTATACCCGGGCCAGCTACTCGGACCCCGATCTCCGGCAGATCCCTTACAGCAAAATTGTCAACGACAGCGTGGCGCCCGTGAGCCTGCAGCAGAATATGCTGGACGACCGCATCCTCGGCCCCTGGCGCCTGGGTAACTCCTCCGATCCCGGCATGCGCCGCCTCTTTACCACCGTAAAAGAAAGGTCCTACCAGGCCAATACCGATTTCGAACATGCTTTCTCCAATGAATTCCATATTAAGGCAGGCACATACTGGGAATTTCGAACCCGCGACGTATCCCTCCGCTCCTTTGACCTGGCGAACAACATCTATGACCCGAACATTACTACTTACGGTTATACCAAACCGGGAGAAGATGGAATGGCTGTGACAGAGGAACGCATCAATTACGTGCTGAGGCCCGAAATGTTCCGCGCCGACGGCTCCGGCTTCCACTACGTCGACAGGTCCGAACCGGGCGACAACTACCTGGCCGAGAACAGGAACATCTCAGGATACCTTTCAATGGACCTGCATTCGCATGATAAAAAATGGGAAGCCTTCGGCGGCCTGCGCGTGGAAGACAACCAACTGCGGATACTGGGCGCACAACAGACCGGCCTGGCTCTCTACCCGATCGACATAAAACACCCACTTACATCCTGGCTGCCCTCCGTCAACATATCCTGGCGCCCAGACAGCGCCCTAATCCTTCGCGCCGGCTATGGCCGCACCGTGAACAGACCGGAATTCCGCGAAGTCGCGCCCTTCTCCTACAAAGACTTTCTCAATCTTTACAACTATACAGGCAACCCCGAACTCACTACCGTCAATATCCACAACGCCGATCTCCGCCTGGAATGGTACCCGCGCAGCATGCTCCGCAACGAAATGTTCAGCGTCGGCCTATTCTACAAACACCTGGATCATCCCATCGAACAGATCCTGTCAAGATATATAGAAGACGAGGCCCTCTACTGGAATATCATCTTCACCAACTCCGGACCAGCCAATGTCTATGGCGCCGAGGCTGAGATTCGCAAGAGCCTCTCCTTCGTCAGCGGCCGCATCTTTAAAAACCTCTCGGTGGTCATGAACTCCACCCTCATCTACAGCCGTGTCAATTCCCCCGGCATGAACCTCACAGGTAACAGGACCGGCCGAAAAAGACCCCTTCAGGGACAACCGCCCTATATCGTCAACATGGGCCTGCACTATGAAGACCCTGCAAAAGGAAGGAAACTGGCGCTGATCTACAACCGCAGCGGGGACATGCTGACCCTCCTGGGTAACAACGACGGCGATCTCTACGATGTCATGCAAAGAGGCCGTGACCAGCTCGATGCCACCTTCACCCAGCGCATCAATAAATTCCTGCACATCAAGGCCGGCGTACAGAACCTGCTCAATGCTCCCCTCCATCAGTACGAAGACCGCAAGCGAAATTACAAGTACGATGGCGCCGCCGACGCCGAATACCGCAACTACAAGACCGGGGCCTACTATTCCCTGGCCCTGAATTTTATTTTTTGATAACCTGAACCGACAAACAACCATGACCATAATGACGCAAACCCATAACAAGATCCGGACGACGCTATGTAGCCTCGCCATCCTGCTGACCTGCCTGTCCTCCTGTCGCAAACTGGAGCACGAACTGGCCCTCCGCGAACAGGAATCCGGTATCATCCGTGCAGTAGATATCTCCGAGAACGCCTTGGTACTCGGCCGCGACGCGGCCCGGATCAGCGATACCGTCGACGTAGTAACCAAGATCGGCCTGCCCGGTGCGGATGTGAAAATCCTCCTTGGAGGCGACGAACTCAACATCATCAGCCGGCGTTCCGCCCTGGATACGCTCATCGATCAGTCTACCTTCAGGATCCGGGCGATCCTCCCCGTAGAACATTTCTACCTGCGGGTCCCGGCAGACTACCCGATCGGCGCCACCCATTTCTCCCTGCTCGTGAAAGGCGAAAAAAAACTGGCCTATGCCTTCACCATCGTGAAACCGACCCTGCTCTTTGCCGGCAAGGTCGTCGTATCGGCAGCCCTGATCACCCCCCAGCAAAAAATAACGGATGAAGCTGGCCAGACTATTTACTACAATCCCCTCTTCCTGGCCGATGGCCCCACGGGAAAATACACCAGCAGCCGCGTCATCGATGTAGCCGTGGACAAGAACACCGGCGTCCTCTATTTCCTTGACCAGGTTCCTGCCGATACCAGCCAGGGCATGAATTCCGAGAGAACTGTGGGCCCGATCGTCCTGCGTAAGCTCGAAGGCGGTACCGTCACGACCATCGGCGGAAATGGCAACGACCCCAACGCCGCCAATATCAGGGACAAAAAATTCTCCTTCATTACCTCTATGAAGATCGGCCCCGATGGCATGATCTACATGGCTATGCTCGATAAGATCCCTCCGACGGCACAAGGCGCATTAAGTGCCTTTGTCCTCCATGCACGGATCGTCAGGCTGGACCCCGGCACAGGCATAATGACCAACCTCATCGGCAATCTCGTCAAGGCGGATACCCTCGGCGCCATACAAGGACTCTCAGACGGGAAGGCCGATACCGCCCGGATCAATGCCCCCTGCGCCATCGACTTCGACCGCCAGGGCAACCTGTATTTCCTTGACGGAACATCCAGTGACGGATCCTCCGCCGGCTTACTGCGTGTCCTGACCACCGACGGCATCGTGAAAACAGTGATGGGACAATTCACACTGACGCAGCGACGTGTGCGGCTCTCCGACGGGACAAGGATATATATCCCTGCATGGTCGCTTACTGACCCAGGCAACCACGTAGACGGATTTTATGCAGAAGCAAGACTGGGTAACATGGTGGGCCTGGCCGTCGCCGGCAATGGCAAGATCTACCTCGTAGAGAACGGCGGCGGCACTTATATTCAATCCATCCGCGAAGTGAACCCCGACACCCGTGAACTCAGCACGATCATCGGAAGAGCGGTAGCCACCAGTACTACCTCCACCACCGGCAGCTTCAAAGAGATCGACCTGTTTGGCCGATTGGTTTCATCCATCGACGTGGACTTCGACGGTAACATCCTATATGCCACCAATGACTACGGAGGGATCGGAGGCATGATCTATAAAATGGACCTGACCGCCGAAACCGTCTCCCTGATCGCAGGCGGTGGAAAAGCCAATGAAGCGGACAATCTGCAGACCCCTCTTCCCGGAACAGCAGCCTACCTGTACACATCCCGCCGGATCGTCTTCGACCAGACCGGACAGTTATATGAAGCCGACGACATAGGACGCGCCGGCGTGACCATCAAAAAGATCAGCCTGCAGCGTAATTAAATAAACCCCGCCAACCATCAACAACATGAAAAAATATTTTCTTATTTTGATAGCCGGATGGACCCTGATAGGCTGCAACAAACAGACTGCCATTCCTTCCGTCCCACCCATGTCCTCCGTAATGGTATACAACAGCGCCCCGGAATTTCTCGGCGTGAACGCATCCATCGCCTTCATAGACAGCACCGGCCATATCGACTCCCTGGTGGCAGCCTACAACACCATCGCTATCAGTGAAGGCAATAACCCATATGGAGTAGGGGCCGTCGCCAGCGCACACTATTATAGTATGTCCCCCGGTACCTATCGCCTCTCCTTTACAGACAGCAACCGCAACCCCCTCATCGGCGGCCTGCTGCAATTGCCCCGGGATGCCCATCGTACCATATTCCTGGCCGATAGCCTGGGCTACTTCTCCACGATCACCACCAACGACGATGTCACCCGCACACCAGGCAGCGCCACCGTCCGGCTCATCAACCTCAGCCCCGATGCAGGCCCGGTCGACCTGGCCCTGGACAGCACCACCGTCACAGGCGTCACCGGGATCGTATACGGGCAGATCAGTAACTTCGTTACCGTACCCGTGACCGAGAAGTCCGGAATCCGCGTGTCTACCGCCGCAACCCCCGCACAACTGCTGTCCCGCAAATCCTTCCCGCTCGAGAGCGGACATTGCTACACCCTGATCCTGCGAGGCTATATCAACCCTCCTCCCGCAGAGGGAGAAACAGAGAGTAGCCGCCTGAATAAAACGATCTCATTATCTGCACTTATAAACCAGTAAAATCCCGAACATGTCTATCCGACCACTTATAATCGTACTCAGCTGCCTCTTGCTGGCCATCGCCTGTAAAAAAGACCAGCAGGCCGCCAAACCCCTGCCAAAACCCACCATCACATCGATCGATAAGCCCCGTGTCCAATATGGTGATACCCTCCTCATCTCCGGCATGAATCTGCAACGGGACACCCTCCGGCCCACGGTCCTCATCAACGGCCGCACAGCCACCGTCCTGGAATCAACCCCCGAAAAAGTCAGGGTCATCGTACCTCCCCTGGTCAGGAGTGGCTCCATCCTCCTGATCCTTGGCAACGCCAGCGTCACCGGCCCCGACCTCACCGTAGTCGCCACCCCCATCATCACCGGATTCGAACCCAGATTCCTCATCAAAGGTGATACCCTGCTGATCCATGGCGAACATTTCGCAGACCTGCCCGCAGATAACCAGATAATGGTCGGCGGAATCCAGGCAAGGGTAGTGTCCTCGTCATCCATCCTCTTGAAAATACTGGTGCCGGAGAATACAGACACCGGAACCCTGTCATACCAGGTATATAATGGCCCCAAGAATAACTATAAAGGGGATCCGGTACTGCTCCGCAACCGAACCTATCCCGCTCAGTCCATCCTTGAATATATGCGCCTGGATCCCGGCTTCTCCTTTATGGCTTACTACATCGATAACACCCAGGCCGGCCTCACAGGCCAGGTGGGCCGCGATACCCTGATGCCCTACCTCACAGGCGAGAAAAAAGGCACCCTTTTCATTCCGAATAATAATTTTGCCTATACCATGGGCATTAATACCCCCCCACAGGCAGTCAACCGCATCCCCTGGTATGGACTCTACTGGGGCCTGCTGGGCGTCACGTATAACGCACCGGTAGACTATACATCCCTGCAGACCGGCATACAATATCCATCCGAATTGACCGGCGATGTCATCATCGGCTGGGTCCCCGGTACCCGCGACTATTTTTCCATCTCGGAAGCCAACGGCGAGAAATTCGTATCGCCCCTCTCTTATGGCTACCCCATGAACACCTACAAGATCCTGCGCGAGATAAAGATCAACGGTAGTATCCTCTATGAGATAGACGCACTGCCAGTCTTTGAGGGCCAGCCCGGCCCATAAGCTAATACCAAGGCTTCGCCCGAACCCGGACGAAGCCTTAATATTCTGATAATATTAGATCGCTACCTTGCCACCATAGTATACCTTGCAACCGACCATCGCACATATTCCACGCACCCTGGTAGCCCGCCTGAGATCCGGCGACGAGACAGCATTAAAGACAATCCTGGACCTGCTGGGGCCCAAAATAGGTAATTACTGCAGGCGACATGGCATGGACCCACGGGACGCAGAAGAATTGCTGCAGGACACTTTTCTAAAACTCTGGCAGTATCGCGAAAAGTTAGACCTCTCCGCAAATTTCGAGGCTTTTGTCTTTACCATCGTCCGTAATTCGATCCTGAACCTCTCCCGCAGGAAGCTGGGCTATGAACTGACACCAACCGGCAACCTGGAAGAAAATGCCATTGCGCCCGCCGCATGGGATACATACCGCATTAGCTACCAGGAACTCGTCCGCTCCTATCTCAACATACTGGAACAAAGAGGGGATAAGAGCCGGGAAGTCTTCCGGCTGAGCCGCGAAGAAGGATTATCCCATAAACAGATCGCCGAAAAATTAAATATCTCCGTCCGGACGGTCGAATTTCATATCTCCGGCACTTTGAAGGTCCTTCGCACCGAACTAAAAGGCAGCTATATCCTGCTGGCCCTTTTCCTGTTTCGCTAGGAGTTCATATTAAGTTAACATAGCGCCGCCCGTGTTCCCTTCCTTTTCCGTGTATATATAGTTGAAGACATCCATCACCGCCTTCACACATACTATACACCTATGCCCGACAAACCGTATAACATCCTGCTGCGGAAATTATTGAACCACACAGCCACCAAAGAAGAAAAAAAGGAGCTGCGCCGCCTCTGGGAACAATCCAAAGGAAATCCCGACCCCGAAGACCTGCTGCCCTATGAAGACTGGCTCGACACCCCAATCGATGGCGCACTGCCTGAAGACCTGCGCCAAAGAACAATGGAATTCATCCTGTCCCACGACACCGTTGCCGCAGAGACAGGCAGGAGAAAACATCCCCGCATCATCCGGTGGCTTCCGGCCGCAGCAGCTGCAGCCATCCTGTTTGTAACGGCAGGAATATGGATTTTCCGCAGCACCCGTATAAAAGAAATTCCCATGACCACGGTCTCCACGGCCTACGGCGAAAAAAAGACCCTAAGCCTGCCCGATGGTTCCACCGTCTATCTCAACGGAGGCAGCGCACTGCACTTTCCACAGGAATTTTCCCTGCACGACCGCACCATTCAACTGGAAGGAGAGGCCTTCTTCGATGTCAGGTCCAGCCCCGGTCATCCCTTTGTCGTTCGCACAGCCGGACTGTCGACGACCGTACTCGGCACCGCATTCAATGTGACGGCCTGGCCGGATGAAACAAATACGACCGTTTCGGTAAGATCAGGAAAAGTGAGGGTCGCAGCGGCCGGTTCCAACAACCCCGCGGCCATCACCGGAGATGACAACCCCCGGGAACTGGAGCTCACGGCGGGCTCCCGGGCCATCTATACAGGTCAGGACCACCGGCTCGCCCGGTACCGGATAGCATCCGCAGACGCCGGTAGCTGGAAGGACAACCTCCTGATCTTCGATAACGCCGGTCTGCTTGAAATTTTCCGCGCACTGGAAAGAAAATACAATGTTCACTTCGCTCCTGCGACACCAGACCTCCTTCAATACCGCTATTCCATCAGGTTTGAAGGTTTGACGATCCGGCAATCCCTCGATAAATTATCGCTGCTCGGCGGCCTCCGTTTTTCCTGGAAGGACAACCTCATTACGATCAAGGCAAAACCCTGATGAAAGACCTGTAAATAAAAAGGCCATTCCGATGGTACCGGAACGGCCTGAAGAGCCATCAATTATTCATCAATGACTAAAAGCACAACAAATTTATGCAATTGAGCGCAACAACGCCGGGGAAAAAGAAAAAACACTCCGGCCATTCCCGAACGATCGGTCTTATCCTGGTGACCGCCTGCTGGCTGAGCAGCCAGACCCCAACCATGGCACAGGACGCAGCCACAACAAAAATTACCTTACAGATCCGGCAGCAAACCCTGGCCACCGTATTCAAAGAGATCGGAGAAAAGACCGGACTCACGATCGAATACCGCCACGATCTGGTGGATAAAGACAAACTGGTCAGCATACAGGCAACGAACGAAACCCTGCAAAAGATCCTCAACCGGCTGTTAGCAGGTTCCCATACCCGGTATATCCAACAGGGGAAGAGTATCCTCATCCTAAAGGACGATCGATCCGCACCTGCAAAAGATAGCACCGGAAAAAGAAATGCGGCCGGCATCCGGGGCAAGATCGTCGACGGGGACGGAGGCGATCCCCTGACCGGCGCGACCGTCCGGATCGGCAGCCAATCAACCATCAGCGACATGGATGGCATCTTCACCATGAACCTCCCCGCAGGAGAATACACCGCCGAGATCAGCGCAGTCGGCTTTGGGAACAAAAAGATCACCGGCATAACGGTCAATAGCAACAGCGCCTTCGAATTGAATTGCACCATGCAAAGACAGAAGGACCAGCTCGCCGGCGTTCTCGTCACCGCCACGGCAAAAAAAGAGGGCGTGGCTTCCCTCTTTGCCCGGCAAAAGAACAGCGCCGCCATGACCAATGGCATCAGCGCCGAACAGATCGCCAGGACACCGGACAAGACCGTCGGCGAAACCCTGAAAAGGATCAGCGGCGTGGCAACCATGGATAACAAATATGTCGTGATACGAGGCCTTAGCGAACGATTCAACGGGGCGATGCTTAACGGCCAACTGATGCCATCCACGGAACTCAATCGCCGGCAGTTTTCCTTCGATATCATCCCCGCCGGCCTCATAGAGAACATCGTCGTCTACAAGACCATCACCCCGGATATGAGCGCCGAATTCGGCGGTGGACTGATAGATGTCACCACCCGCTCCATACCCCATGAAAATTTCCTGACGGTCACGGTAGGCGCATCCTATAATGACAACACAACCGGCAAAGCCTTCAAGGGCCTGCCCATAGAGAACAAAGAATACTTCGGCAGCCTGCCTGACAACCGCAAACTGATGGGCCACTCCGATTGGCAGAGCAGAAGCCAGATCATAAAGGGATTTACACCCTCCTCATTTCCCAACAACTGGGCCATCTACAACTATACCCCCAAACCCTCTCCGAACTTCCAGCTCACAGGAGGCCGCATACTCCCGCTGTCCGGAGACCGTAAACTGGGCTTCATAGCTTCTGTAAGCTATCGCAATACCTGGCAGACACAGGATGTCCGGATGACAAGAAATGGATTTGAAGGAGTCGGATCGGATACGACCGACAAAGAGACCAGCTTCACAGGCAAGCGATACGGCTTCACCGTCAATATCGGCGGTCTGGT
>Ga0247778_1001297_pt1 | contig 11588 bp, 9 predicted proteins | sample UWRJL049202B5_FD_179939 | JGI IMG/M metagenome (GOLD analysis project Ga0247778, IMG submission 179939) | Plant litter microbial communities from Arlington Agricultural Research Station in Wisconsin, United States - UWRJ-L049-202B-5 | ecosystem: Environmental > Terrestrial > Plant litter >... | reverse complement strand
ATGGTTCATCTGGCGAAGCTGCGCCCGGGTCATCGTCGCCGTCTCGTCGGCGGCGTCAGAGACAGGGGTCGGCGCCTGCTCCCGCTCGAGGTTGCGCTCGTAGCGCTCCGGGTCGGTGAACGCCATCTTGAGCCTGTCGCTCACCGCACGCTTCGCCTCGTCTGGATTGCGGATCAGCGTGTAGCCCTTCGGAAGCTCGCCCTCCGGCACCTCCACTCCCTCGCGGTACAGCTTCTGCACCGCCTCATGGGTGGAGAGGAATCGGATCCGGTTGCGGAGCAGGTTCCCCAAGGTGGTCGGGGACATGTCGACCATCCCCCGCTGGAGAAGCTGGAGGTCGTTCTCATGGTGGTTGAGGATGTAGTCGTTCAGGTTCGGGCCGTCCACGATGGGGCCGTTGACGCCGTGGCCCCGGCCGACCTCCTTGCCCCCTGCCGACCACATCGAGTAGTGGGGGAAGTAGGCACCCCCGGCCTGCTCCTGGGTCAGGATCCCCCGCCGCACCATCTCCTCCCCGACTGCGCCCTGGCGCTCATCGAAGATCTGGTCGACCAGTGCCTGCTCCTCCGGCGACTTGCCCATCTTCTCGATCTCGCGCCCGGTCTCATCGACCCACTCGGCAAGGGCACGCATCCCGGCGACAGCGCGGCGGTAGTGGCCCTCGTTCTTGGGGTGATCCAGAGCTCGGCGCAGGCTCGCCATCTGAGCCTCGACCAGATGACGCTCCACCTGGGACAGCGGAGTAGAACGTCGGGGGTTGGCGACCATGCCGTCGAACGCCTCATCGAGCGCGGCACGCTCGTCGGCGAGGAGCGCGTCGGAGGACTCCTGCCTGTCAGCGAGCCGATGCTCCCTGATCTGCACCCGGCGCTCGGCTGCGTACTGGTTGCGTCGTGCGCCGTGGAGGACGTTCTCGGCCAGCCCCTCGGTGTGGGCGACAGCGAGGTCTCCTCTCCGCATCTCGTCCCCGAGGTCGTGGCCCCAGGCGAGAGCGTCCCTGAACTCCTTGCGCTTCTTGGCAAGCTGGTCGGCCTTCTTCTGCAACTGGCGGGTGGCGGTAGACAGCCCCTTGTTGCGCTTCGAGGGCGGCATGTTCGGGCGCGTGAGCAGATCCTCGATGTGGGTGGAGAGTTCGTGATGCTCGCGCTTCAGCTTCTCCAGATCCTGCTCCAGCTTGGCGAACTCGGCCTCGCTCCTCTTCACCGAAGGGTTCAGCTTCAGACGCTCGCGGATCGCCTGCCGCTCCTCCGGGGTGCGCCGGGTCGCCAGCTTGACGGCCAGTGCCTCATGCGAGTCGGCCGTGCGCTGCGCCCTCTCGAGGTCGTTCGCGTAGGCGGCGAGCTGGCCGTGCTGCTCGTCGGTGATGTCGTCCATCTGCTTCTCGAGCTGGTTCCCCAGCTTCTCGATCTGGGCCTCGGTCATCGCGGAGGAGACGCCTCCGGTCAGCGTCGACTCGTGCAGCGCGATCCTCGCCTTGACCGCCTCCTCCGGCGTCATGTTCCCATGCTCAAGGGCAACGATGATCGAGTTCATCACGTCCTGCTGGCGCTCGGTCAGCGGGGCGTCATTGGCTGTCTGCCAGCCCCTGCGCTTCAGCGCCTTCTTCAGCAGGATCTCGACCTGGGTGACGGAGTTCTCGTCCCGGCGTGCCTGCCGCTCGACCGCCTTCGCCTCCGCTGCCTGGGCCCGGGTCGATGAGGAGAAGCGGCTCTCCGGGTTGCGTGCGTCGACCATCTCGGAGCCTCTGTCCCAGAGCGCCTGGAGGTTTCGGCCGAACTGGGAGCGGGAGCGCATCCGACCCTCCGCCGTCCCGTACTGGCCCTTGATGATCCGGGGGCCGATCCCTCCCTCGAGACCCTTGCTCTTCGCGTAGCCGGGGTGGTTGTACTCCTTGCGTGCGATCTTCCTGGCCTCCGACAGCTTCATCCCAACGTTCGCCCTCTGGATGTCCTCGGCCAACTGACTGACCTTGGCCACCTTCCCTGCCGCTCCGACGATGGGGACGAAGGCCAGGGGTGCGTTGATCGGATCCTCTGACCAGAGGGCGCGGCCGCGCTTCTCCTTCTTCAGGTCATCGAGGACGGACTTCGGAGCCTCCGGCAGGAACTGGAAGAAGTGGCCCCTGACACCGCCCTCGCTCGTGTTGCGGTAGAGCTTGCCGTCCTTGCCCATCACGATGGGGATGTCGGAGGGATCCTCCCCGAGGGCGCGAGACCAGTAGTTCAACTGTCCTGCGCCAAGCTGGCCGACCAGGGTGGTGGAGCGGGTCGGTCGCTCGAGCCCCTTGAGAGGCTTGTCTCCGTGGATCAGGTTCGCTGCCACCCTCGCTTCTACGGCAGGAGGGAGGACGTTGGCCGCGTCGTGGGCCAGCGCGCCGACGACCATCTTCCCGGCAGGGAGGAGTCCGGTGACGTTGCCCGTGATGTCGCCCCAGGCGCTGCCGAGTTGCCGCCTGCCAGGGGGAGCAGGGATGTTCCCGATGTGGGAGAAGCCGAGGGCGCGGCTCAGGAAGCCCATCGTCGGAACCTAGCTGACCTTCTTGGTGCCCGACCCCGCGCCTTGGTTCGGGATCACGGCTGCTTGCGTGTCCGGGGCGACAGCCGCCCAGGCAGCGTGCGGATCCCAGGACATAGCGACCTTGTTCAGCCGAGAGCGGAGGTACTTCTTCGCCTTCTCCTTGTTGCCGAAGGCGATGTTGCCCTCGATCATCGACCAGAGGTTCTGGAACATATGCTCGCGGTAGAGGATCCTCTGGTTCTTGATCCACTGCTGGTGCGAGTAGGGGACGAGGACGGCTGTCCCGTTCGACTTCTTGATCACCGCTCCGGTCGGGCCGTACTTGAGCAGCATCCCACCCTTCCACTTGCCCGTCTCCTTATCGAACACCCCGTCGTCCCTCTTGGGGATGTAGGTGTTCTGCACGTTCTGAAGCTCGTCCTGCAAGACCGACGAGGCCTTCTGCTGGTAGGTGCCCGTCGAGTACTTGGCCTGCCCCGAGGAAGGATGGTGGGCGCTGTAGTTGGAGGCACCCGCCTGGGTGGCGTTGGCGTCGGCGTTGATCTTGTCGATCTGCCGATCCATCTCGTTCTCCTTGCGCTGCCACTCGAGCTTCTCCGCCTCGGTCTTCGCGTTCTGGGCGAGCTCGGCGTACTTGAACTTCAAGTCCATCGCGGCCTGGAGGTTCCTGGCGTGAAGCTCGGCCTTGGCAATCGTGTTGCTGACATCGTTCTGCTTCTCGGTGGCGAAGAGACCGCGGATCGTGGCGTAGGTGTCGGGGCGCTTGGCCGCGAGGTCAGCGAGCGCCTGCGTCTGGTTCTTGAGGATCTCGAAGTTCGTCTGCTTCATCGCGGCGAGGGACTCCTGCTTCCCCTGCTCGGCCAGCCCGATCCCCGCCTCGTTCATGAACTGACGACCGATCCCGCCAAGCTGGGCGAACTGCCTCCCCGGGAGGTAGCCGCCGTAGTAGGACTCGACCCCGGCCTGGGTGGTCGGGTCGTAGTGGGTGGCGGGAGCGCCCATGTTCGCCAGCGCCTGATCCGTCGAGGCCACGCTCGCCTGCGTCTGCGCGCCGATCCCTCCGGTCAGCGCACCCGCGAGACCCTGGACTGCGGAGCCAGCCTCGTTCCATCCCTTCTGCACGTCGGCACCCATCGCCGCGTTCGTCTTCGCGGCAGAGGCGTAGGCAGCCTGATAGTTCGCCTGCCGTGCTGCGGCCTCTGCCTGAAGCTGGGCGGCCTGCGTGGCGATCAGGGATTCGGCCGGCTTGTAGAGACCGCCGACGATGTTCTGCACCCGCTGGTCGAGGGTCAGCGGAGTCGCCTTGACCGGAGGCGTGTATCCCGGGATCGCCTCGGTGTGGTAGCCCTGGTTGGCGACGTACTTGAGCCGCTGTCCCTGCGGAACCTTCCAGCCTCCCTTGACGGGGGAGAGACGGTGGAAGTTCGAGAAGGTGGAGGCGACGGTCACTGTGCCGCCAGCTTCGCATAGGCAGCGGGGTTCGAGATCTTGAACTGGGCCAGAGTCCTACCGCGCACCTTCAGCCACTGGTTCAACTGGGCGAGGTTCGAGACCGCGCCGTTGTCCCAGGTGTACTTGCCCGTCGCAGCCGGGGGAGGCGTGACCCCGCCGCTCGTACCCGCTCCTGTCCCGTTCGGGTCGGTGGTGGTGTCGACGGTGGGCGCGTTCGCCGCTGCCCTTCCTGCCGCGTTGCCGCGAGCGGTGCGGATCATGTCCCGGGCCTGCTGCCCGATCACGCCGAGGTTGTTGAAGCCGGAGACCGCGCCGCCCTGGAAGGTGCGGAGCCCTCCCCAGTCGGCCTGCTCGCGGTTGAAGAGGAGGTTCTTGAGCGAGTTGACCGTGTCGCCCGATCCCGACCCTCCTCGAGCGGCCATCTCGGCGTAGGTCTGCTCCGAGTTCTTGTCGTAGGCCCTACGATCAAGTGCCAGGGTGGAGAACTTGTTGGCCTGCGCCGCCTTCACCGTCTCCGGGTCGATGTACTGCGCCCAGTCCCCGAGGTCTTCCCCGGCTCCGCCGTAGTCGATGTACGCCTGCCGAAGCTGCTTCTGGAAGGCGGTCGCCGCATCCCCGGTCAGCTTGTTCGCATCCGCTTGGGCCTGGATCGTCTCCCAGTCGTCGGCAATCGCCTTGTCCATGTCGTAGCCCGTCGAGGTGGGAGGAGGGCTACCCGCTCCCGTGGTCGTTGGGCCACCGCCAGGGGCGAGGTTCGGGTTCGGCTCCTCGTTCGTCGGCGGCTTGTTCGACGGCACCGGGTAGGAGCCGCTCGCCTTCGGGGGAGCCGGGATGTCCTCGCCGTACCACCCCTTGCCTGCCGCGAACTTGGCCACCTGACCGGGCTTCAACTGCAAGGTGTTCGTCTTCGTCATCGGCTGGTTGGCCAACGACCCCTGACCAAGAGGTGCGCTCGAGACGGGGGTCGGCTGGTAGGTGAAGTACTTGGTCGCCGGGGCCAGCTTCGATGGGTCGGCAGTCTTCATCGTGCGAATCGTACAACGCTCACGAGATGGCACCCGTCGTGATGACGTAATGGACACCCGCATACGCAGGCGTGTCCAGCACTCCACCGCCCGAGATCGATCCCGACACCGTGTGAACGTGGTTGCCGTCAGAGGCGATGGTGTGGCCGTGGCCTCCGTCGCCGCTGATCGTGATCGTGTGGCTGTGCAGCCCGTCGACCGATGTGACCGGGGCGCTGCCTGACACGATGTACCTGACCGACCCGCCTGTGCCGAGGGCCGCGGTCGTCCCCTGCGAGGTGGCGAACCCGTTGTCCACCGAAGGCCCGTGCGCGTGATCTCCCGCCATGTTCGCGCTCCCGGTGTGGGAGTGGCCCCCTCCGCCGACGCTGCCTCCGTGGGAGTGAGACCCGGCGCTGTTTGTCCCGCCGCCGCTGAAGGAGTGCGAGTGCTTGGGGCCGCGAGTGCCGAGAGCGCCGAGGTCTGTCTTCGCCATCACGACCGTGGTGCCGTGGCCGTAGAGCGATCGGTCTCGGAGGTCGGGGAGGTTGAAGGTGGTGGTGCCGTCCCCCGCTCCCCATGTCTCGTGGATCGCTGCGAAGAGCTTGGCGTAGGTGAGCCTTGACACCTCTCTGCCGTCGCAGAGAAGGGAGTAGGTCGGGGTCGAGCCGAACGCCAGGGGAAGGATGATCCCCGGCATCCAGACGGCGGGGTTGAATCCCGACGAATCCCCCGGGCCTCCACCGGAGTCGATGGCCTCCTGCTTGACCTCGTCGATGATGAAGCGCTTGAGCCAGTTGCGGAACTCGAGCGGGAACTCCGTCGTCTCCGCGAAGATCCGCTGCATGAGCTGACGCTCGTAGTCGCTCGCGTAGTTTCCGGGGAGGTCTCCCCCTCGACTAGCCACCTAACTTGGAATCCCAAGTTGTCACGAGGTCACCTTGCCCCTGTCCTGGGCACCCGCGTTGACGGCGATGGAGAAGATCCGCGAGACCCGCGAGCCGGAGATGCCGGAGATCCTGACCATCAGACCGTAGCCCCGCTTGCCGATGGGGAGCTTCTTGCGTGCGTACTCGTCGTTGTTCGGGAGGTGCCCCGCCGTCTGCCACTCAGCGATGGAGGGCACGTCGAACTCGAGCGCGGTCGGCGGCGAGAGACGGTACTCGACCTTGACCCCGTCGACGTTGTCGGGGGTGATGTAGGACTGGTGGTGGTAGGAGGTGTGGATCGCCCTCAGTCGTGTCATCCCCTCGTTGTTCAGCTTCTTGAACCCCGTCGTGATCGACCCCTTCACGTCCTGGCCGTTGCCGTCCACGAAGTCGGGGGCCGGGATCGCTCCGACGTAGGGCTCACCGAACATGGTCGAGAGGATCGACATCCGGTTGTCGACCTGGATCCCGCAGTAGATCTCCTCCCGCGTCCCCTCGCCGGGGATCTGGCAGGAGGGGGCGAAGTTCGTGAAGCGGAACCACGCCCTCTCGTTCAGGTCGCAGATCACGAAGAAGGGCTGGGCGCTCGTCGTCGTCAGGATCGAGACCAGCAGGTAGTCGAGGTAGACGGAGCAGTTGATCGACGGGCCAGCGGCGCGGTAGCGGTAGGCCTCGCGCCAGAAGTCGGAGACCCCGCCCTGCTCGGTCAGGCTCTTGATCGAGGTGCCGTCCGTCAGGTAGACCCCGCGCTCGTCGGCGAAGATCACGTTCTCCCGCCAGGGCACGATGGTCGAGGGGATCGTGCAGCCCACCTGATCGGAGAGCGTGTCGAGGGAGAGGTTGCCGTCGACGTTCGTGGCCGGAGCGATGGTGCCTCTCAGCCGCTCGATCATCGAGGTGTGGAAGATCAGGATCTGGCCCTGCATCGGGGCGAAGCCCTGGATCGTGTCGCTCGTCGGCCACTCGGAGGAGTCGTCCCACTCCGCCAGCGGCCCGTTGTCCGGCGCCACCCCGGCCTTCGGCAGCGGTGAGAAGCGAACGGTGGAGCCTTCAGCGAGGACGAGCCTGTCCTTGTAGACGCAGCCGACCGCAGACTTCGGGGCCGAGGCGGGGATCTGCTTCGTGACGAGCGTCCCGGCCCCGGCGTTGTAGACCGCGGTCGGGGTCTTCGCCCCGGTGCTGTCGAAGAAGTACGCCTTGTCGTTCAGCTTCTCCGCGTTCTGCACCATCTCCGCAGGGCCACCCCCGGGGACGATGGTGTGCGCCCCGGTGTCGTGGTTGACATCGTGGATCTCCGATCCGGCCGCTACGAGGAGGCGATCACCGATCGGACTGTTGAAGCGGCAGTCCCTCCCGCCCCAGATCCTCGAGCCGAAGGTGGGGCCGAGGAACGACCAGTTGCCGCGCACGTCGACCCGCGATCCCTTCCGGTTCGGGATGAAGTCCGTCATGTCGTAGACGAACCCGTCCGGCATCTCATCGACGGCAACGTCGCGGATCATGCCCTTGATCTGACCGAAGATCTCGACGGGCTTCATCAGCCGCCGATCAGGGAGCCAGCATCCGAAGGGATGCCGTGGTGCTTGACCATCGCCCGGTGGCGGTTCGCCTGCGCGGTGACGCGCTTCGACATCACCCGCTTGATCCTGGCGATCTCACCGCCGTTGCCGTCCTGGCCCTCGTACTGGGCGTGCCACTTCTCGCCGTAGCCCGAGCTCTCATGCTCGACGTACTCGCCGCCCTTCCAGAGGCAGTAGGTGACGATGGCCGAATGGAACTCCTCCGCGAGGTTGCCGTACAGCGGGTCGGAGGGGGTCTGACTCCCGTCCGTCATCTTGCGAGGGCGGAAGACGCCGAAGACGCGGAGGGTGACTGGCTCCGGGGTGATCGGTGAGATCCAGAGCAGCGGCTCCTCCCAGCAGTAGCCCCTGCCTCCCTGGGCCTGGATCGTCTCGATGTCCTCCCGCGTGTAGCGGTCGAGGAACCCCCTGTCGTCGGAGATGTCGAGCAGGGAGATGATCGCGCCGACCGAGAGGTCGTGCGTCCGGGTGTTCTCCGTCGTCGTCATGTTGATCACCCTCGCGCCCGTGCGGGTGCGCGAGGAGATGTCGCAGATCGCCTCGAAGATCAGGTCGGTGATGAAGTTCGTCTCGTTGAACGTCGTGTCGTCCTGCAACCCCAACGTGAACTTGATCCTGTCGGCCATCTGGTCTCGCGTCATGGCAGCACGATCTCCTTGTCGGGGACGACGAGGCCGTTCCCGTTCCCGTTCGGAAGCGAGCCGTCCTCGTTACGGACGATCCCGAGCCTGCCTTCCAGATCCTTGATGTACTCGTCCCGCGCCTGGATCTCTAGGATCAGGGCTCGACGTGTGACCTCGAGGTCACCGATGGCTGCGAGCGTGATTGTCTGGGCGTCCATCTCTCTCCTCTAGACGATGAGCATTGGGCCGGAAGGAACGGGAGCCGGGGCGACCGTGGTGCCGAACAACTCACCGACACGGCCACTCGCCCAGTCACCCTCCTGCGCGGTCTGGTACTGAGGGTAATGCCACGCGAGCTTGCCCGTCCTGATCAGGTGAGGAGAGACTCCCTTGGCGAGGGCCATGATCTCTTCCGGCGAGAGGATGTCGTTCCAGTAGGCCGAGTTCTGGAGCGCCCCCGGCCAGCCACTGGTGCCTGCCGTGTTGTTGCCGAGGCGAACCTGAATCGGGTCAGTGGCGACAGCGTTGTTGCTGCTGTCGTAGGCGTTCAGCGCCACCGCAGCGCCGTTGATGTAGATGACGGGAGCGGTGGAGGTGCTAGTCGTGTCCTGGGTGTAGGCGAAGTGGCTCCAGACGCCGATGCCCACCGTGAACGGTGCCACCCACGATCTCTGATAGTTGCCTGCGGCGTCGTAGCGGAAGAGCCGATAGCCGGGGAACGGCCCCTGGTTGCTGTTGTTGTTGGCCCCCATGATCAGGCGCTGGTTGACCCCGCTCTCTTGGAAGAAGCGCAGCAGCGTGGTGGGGTCGCTCGTTCGCATGACCCATGTGGCGAAGGTGTTCCTGTGGGTGTACGGGTAGAGAGTCGGGCCGCTGTAAAGGATCCGATCCGAGCCGGCCCCGGTGTAGTTCCTCGACATCAGGAGTCGATCTCCAAGTACGCCTCGTAGAGGATCGTGTTGACAGCGAGGGTGTCGGCGGCTTGCAAGCCCTCATGCGTGATCTCCATCACCAGAATCTGATCGGCGGAGGGTGCTGGCCCCACCGTGATCGGAATGGTGCAGCGCACGGTCGCGTAGGCACCGGGGAGGGACACGTTCTGCGCCCCCTGGTTGGTGAGGGCCGAGTTGAAGCCACCGCCGTTGGTGGCCGTGAGGAACGTCTGGGCGCTCATGCACGTCACCCCGGCTGCGCTCGCTCCGAGGACAAGGACGATCTTGGCGTTCGGTGTCGCGGCCACCGACTTCGGGATCAGGATCTGGCCCGTGACCCGGCCCTGAACGTCCTTGACGAACTCCCAGTGGCCGAGGTCATAGGGGAAGGACATGACCGTCCAGAAGGCGTTGCCTGCCTCCGACTGCGAGCGCGGGTTCATCAGCTTGATCGGGTACTGGCGGGTGCGGGTCGCGTTGCCGATGGGGACGCCGTTGATCCCAAGGACACCCGGCGCGAGGCGAGAGAGGTTCGTGTCCTCGGCAGCGTTGCCGGGGCCGAAGTAGATGGCCGACCCAGTCGAGTAGAGGCCGAGCCGCATGTTCGTGTCCCCGGCCAGGATCCCGACGTACCCCCACCCGGCCCGAGAGTAGATGCTTCCCCCTGCGTCGATCCCGCCGCCGAGATTGAGCGAGCCGTCCGTCTTCAGGACACCGGGAGCGGAGCGGTAGAGGTTGGTGTCGGGCGCGTTCGTCCCGTCGCCCCAGCGGTGGTAGCCGCCGTAGTCGATGTAGAAGCGAGGGTTGGGTTCCGCCCCGACCTGGGTGAGGAGGGCGATTCCCCCGGCGGCGTTCGGCTTGAACCAGAAGCCCGTGCTGGGGTTGACGATCAGGAAGGTGGACTCCGTCTGAAGGCAGGCGGCGAAGGCACGGGAGAGGGTGGTGTCGAGAGCGGGGCCGAAGTAGAGCCTGCCACCCACGTTCGTCTGATCGACCACCAGGGACGTTCCGACGCGCAGACCCCCTCCCGTACCAAGTTCGTTCGCCCCGGAGCGGTAGAGGGTGGTGTCCTCCGCTGCCGTCCCGTCGCCCCAGAGCAGCCGCCCTCCAGCCTCGACGGCGAACCGCTTGCCAGCCTCGCCCGTGACGGCAACGACGAGGCCGTAGTTGGTCGTCGCGGAGCGGTAGATGCGGAAGGAGTCGTCGGTCGCAAGGATGTCTGCGCCCTGGCGGTAGAGGTTGGTGTCCTGGGTAGTGGCACCATCGCCCCACTGGTGCTTCCCGGCGTTGTCGAGGATGAAGCGGTACTGCGTGTCCCCGGTCGCCCTGGCGATCAGGGCGAAGTTGCCAGCCGCCATCGAGTTGAGCCGAAGGTACTGGCCCACGTCGAAGATGCCATCCGTCTTTAGGACACCCGCCGCTGCGCGGTAGAGGGTGGTGTCCTGTCCACCACCTCCATCGCCCCAGTACAGCATCCCATCGTTGGTGGCACCCCAGCGGAACTGGGGGTTGCCCGTCACCTTGGTTCCGAAGCCGAAGTAGCCTGCGGTGCCGACAGACCCAAGGGTGGAGTTGGTCTGGAGAATCCCCGCTGCCACCCGGTAGAGGGCGTTGTCGGGCGCTGTCGCCCCTCCCGGCCCCCACTCCATCCTGCCGTCGCCCTTCTGCTGGAAGGCAGGCTGGGCGTCGGCGGCAAGGAGCTTGGATCGGTAGAGAGTCGCGGCGGCGGTGGCCGAGCCGTCCCTCGGAACCGCTCCGACGATCCCCGCTTCGATCTTGTCGAGGTGGGCCTCATCGACGGGAGTGACTCCATCGGCCCAGTCGGTGGGGACGTAGTTCGGCATCAGGCTCCAGTATGGAGAGGCCGGAGGATCACATGTCCCTCTCGGTAGTGGGGACGAGCAGCCAGTCCTCGTCAATCGTCGGCTCGAGGATCCAGTCGACGGGACGAGTGGGCACGGCAGACTTCTCCTTGCCGACAGCCTTGGCCCCGTTGAGGAAGAGCTCGGGGATCCCCATCACGAGATCCTCGGAGATAGAGAGCAGGATCGGGACACCGTTCAGGTTCAGGCGCGGGGTGCCGATCTTCGGCCCGGGCGGGAAGCCCCCGGTCGCGGCGCTGCCGTTCAGCTTCAGGATCGGCCGGCTCATCCTCGGCCCCGGTGGAGGCCCACCCAACGTCACCTTGCCGATCAGGTTCAGCCGGGGCGCGGCCATCGAGGGCGCGTTCCTGACCATCGCCCCGCCCCGAAGGACGAGCGAGGGGGCCATCATGATCGGGGTGTCCGGCCCTACCGCGTAGCCGACCAACGCCTCCCCGCAGAGATGCTGGCCGCAGATGTGGTAGACGACGGCCTTGGGGGCCATCTCAGACCGCTGGGCCTGCCTGCACCGCCAGGACAGCAGAGGAGAAGTCGACGGTGAAGAAGCCGTTGACCACGTCGTACTGCTGGCCGAAGTCGAGGATCTCCCAGAGCCGCTTGTCGACCGTCGCCTGCTCGTAGACGATGCCGTGCCGAACCGAGAAGCTCGCCCCCGGCCCCCAGAGAAC
>Ga0247778_1001296_pt1 | contig 11594 bp, 14 predicted proteins | sample UWRJL049202B5_FD_179939 | JGI IMG/M metagenome (GOLD analysis project Ga0247778, IMG submission 179939) | Plant litter microbial communities from Arlington Agricultural Research Station in Wisconsin, United States - UWRJ-L049-202B-5 | ecosystem: Environmental > Terrestrial > Plant litter >... | reverse complement strand
TAACCCGGAAGAGCTTGTCGGTATTGCAAGCACGAATCTACGAAAGCCATTACCCATTCATGAAATCATAGCACGTATTGTGGATGGGAGTGTTTTCTCTGAGTTCAAACGGGATTATGGAAGCACTCTCGTGACAGGGTTTGCCCATATTTATGGCCACAAAGTTGGTATTATTGCGAATAATGGCATTTTATTCAGCACATCATCACTAAAAGGAGCACACTTTATTGAGCTCTGTTGCCAACGGCAGATACCCTTAATATTCCTCCAGAACATCAGCGGATTTATGGTTGGAACAGATGCAGAGCGAGAAGGAATCGCCAAGAACGGAGCAAAGCTAGTAACAGCCGTAGCCTGCGCGAATGTGCCCAAGTTCACGGTGGTAGTAGGAGCCAGCAACGGAGCTGGAAACTATGGCATGTGCGGTCGAGCATACAGCCCTAGATTTCTGTGGATGTGGCCAAATGCAAAGATTGGAGTCATGGGCTCAGAGCAATTGACAGCGGTGATGGAAACGGTGGGGAAGACTGCGGATCCGGAATTGAAAGCTAGGATTGATAGAGAGAGCGAGGCAGTGTTCTCTTCCGCAAGATTATGGGTGAGTTCACATTCTTCTTACGAGAGACTTCTTGCTAATTCAGACAGGATGATGGCGTTATACCCCCGAGTCACACACGGAGAGTGCTTGGTTTGAGTTTGATGGCTGCATTGGGTGGGAAGAATGAACCTGTGCCTACTAAATTTGGCGTTTTTAGAATGTAGAATGCCTCCAAAGGCTTAAGATGAGGCCGATTTAAACAAATATTTATTACTGTCTCATCTTCCCGAAATATTTCAAGAGTGTTGAAGTTTATGATACTTTCACAGTACTATCTAAAAACAGTATGCTTCTGAATAAAGCCGAGCTTGAAGTTCTCTCAGGGCCAAAGATCAAGTACACTTGCAAATTTCTTCAACCGTCTACAATATGCTACTTTCCATTTCGAGACTTTAAAAGTGGATATGCGGGGAACCCCAGCCCAGGGGCCACCAGGGCGTTCGGCCAGCAACGGCTCGAGAACGGCTACAACCGCTTCAGCAGGAAATCAATAACTCCCTCTGAACTTCCCCTCCAAGCTTCAAGAATGAAGATACCCTACAATTCCTAAGCCAGTCTTCCTGAGCTTCATGCAATCCCAATGTTGCCAGCATCTCGAACGCGGGCCTTCGCCCGCACCATAACAGCCCTCCAAGCCCGCCATCTCAGCAGCTCCTCCCCCTCCACAATCCCCATAACCTCCGTCCTAATAGCCAACCGCGGCGAAATCGCCCTTCGAGTCGGCCGCACAGCTTCAGAGCTCGGCGTCTGCTGCACGACCATCTATACAGATCCCGATTCCCACTCTCAGCATGCGCTCTCGAGTCCCTTTGCCGTGAACCTCGGCGCCCCGAATGCGTATCTGGATGGAGAGCGCATTATAAGGGTTGCGAAGGAGCAGGGCTGTGAGGCGCTGCATCCCGGGTATGGGTTCTTGAGTGAGAATTCGGCGTTTGCGAAGAGGTGTGTAGAGGAGGGATTGGTGTTTATTGGGCCGCCGTGGAAGGCGATTGAGGCCATGGGGAATAAAAGTAGGAGTAAGGAGATTATGATTGCGGCGGGGGTGCCGTGTATTCCTGGCTATCATGGGGAGAACCAGGAACCGGAGTATTTGTTGGAGGAGGCGAGAAAAATCGGCTTTCCGGTCATGGTTAAAGCTGTTAAAGGTGGTGGTGGCAAGGGTATGAGGATTGCTTTTACTGAGGATGAGTTTCCGAGTAAATTGGAAAGTGCGAAGAGTGAGGGCAGAAACTCGTTTGGTGACGATGTGATGTTGGTGGAGAAATATATTTCAACACCAAGGCATATTGAAGTGCAAGTTTTCGCGGACAAGCATGGAAATGCAGTAGCCCTGGGAGAGCGAGACTGTAGTCTTCAACGAAGACATCAAAAAGTTCTAGAAGAAGCCCCAGCACCGAACCTTGCTGAGAATATCAGACAAGATTTATGGGAGAAGGCAAGAGCTGCGGCATTGGCAGTGTCGTATGAGGGTGCTGGTACTGTTGAGTGTAATACTACGGGTTCTCATACTGAAGCCAACTGACACATATTATAGTTATTTTCGATAACGATACCAATGAGTTCTTCTTCATGGAAATGAACACAAGACTCCAAGTCGAACACCCAGTGACCGAAGAAATCACCGGCGAAGATCTCGTCTCATGGCAATTCAAAGTAGCTGCTGGCGAACCTCTACCACTAGATCAAGCTACCATCACACAAAGAATCGCAGAAAGAGGCTGGGCCATAGAAGCTCGTATCTATGCCGAGAATCCCAGTCAAAACTTCATGCCAGATTCAGGGAAGCTTATTCATCTTCGAACTCCTCAGATATCAGACAGTGTTCGCATCGATGCTGGATTCATCCAAGGCGATACTGTTTCTTCTGCATATGATGGTATGATTGCAAAACTTATTGTCAGCGGACCGACGAGAGAAGTGGCAATCAGAAAGCTGCATGCTGCACTACAGGAATATGAGGTCGTAGGTCTAAATACCAATATCGAGTTCCTGAAGAGGTGTTGCCTAAGTCCAGCATTCATCAGGGGCGAGGTGGAAACTGGCTATATCCAAAAGTACAACGATGAGCTCTTTGCCCCCGAGACTGCTGAGCCAGAAACATTCGTCCAGGCTGCGTTAGGCATTCTGGCAAAGGAAAATCTTGCGAAGGGAGCGACTTTCCCCAACGGCCCCCACGGCCAGTCCGTAGGATTTGGAGCCAAAAATGAGCGACAATTCTCATTCCTGAAGTCGAGTGGCTCAGAATCTGAGCAATTCAACGTCACTGTCAACCAAAATGGGCAGAAACTTTACAGTGTCGAGGTCAAAGGCCCCGGCATAGACGAGTCTTATATGAACGTGGTCTGTGAAGATGGAGCTCCTTCCATTTCGACCTTCTTCCCTCATACGAGGATTGAGAGTACAGTCATCACGGACGGTGACAAACTCACAATTTTCCAACGAGGCAAGCAGACACAACTGACATTGGCGACACCATCCTGGTACGAGAAAGCATTGGGTCTGAAAGATGTGGCCAACAGCGTTCTTGCTCCTATGCCTTGTAAAGTGTTGAGAAACGAGGTGAATGAGGGTGATGAAGTTGAGAAGGATCAAGCTTTAGTTGTGTAAGTGTCCCTCCCTTTGGGTTTCGTGCGATGGTGTTTGGTTGCTGACTTTGGCATAGGATCGAGAGTATGAAGATGGAGACTGTCATCCGCTCGCCACAGAAGGGCGTTGTTGCCAAGCTGGTGCATAAGGAAGGAGATATCTGCAAGGCTGGAACGGTTCTTGTCCTTTTTGAAGAGGTAATTTCCATATTCGAAGACACGGGTTGGATGAAGCTAATGAGCGATAGCATGAGCAGTAATCGTTTTTATATCGAGTTCACCTATGATGGATCGGTGAGGAGACTTTATGAAGGTATGATAGAAAAATGCTCCACGGCTTTCGTCATATTAGAGTCGACTCTCAAGAGTTGATCGGTGCAGGTATGGTATCTAGATTAGAAATAACCACAAAACACAATTACTACCTGCGGTTTCAAGTGTTCTGGCACACCGTGCCCACTCAAAGCTGGAGGCCTAATGTTCGCTGGATCGAAAGGTTTATTCAAAAATTCGCTTTTGCTTTCGTTTCAAAGTATTTGAGTGATCGTTCGCATGAAATTTGTCCCCTTTCTTTGTGCTATGTACCAGGGAACTACGGGGCCCGCAGCCCAATCCGATAGAGAATATACCTTTTCACCGTGTTCTAAGTAGAACCTTCTTTCCGCACCTTCCTCATAAATTCGTACCTCTCTTCGCACTTTCCGCCTACAATTTCTGCCCATTGCTTCCAATCTCAACAATCTGATCAACGCCCTCATACTCCGGTAACTCCAAGTCATACTTCTCCGCAATATCTGGACTTACAAATCTATTACTTCATTAGCATATTCCCCTCTCCTCGTCAAATCACGTACCTTCCACCCAAGAAATGCCTTCCCCTAAAAAACTTGACCAAGGGCTTCGGCGCCGTCAAACTCACCAACGTACCAGGCATAAATTTAGCACCCGGTCCCGAAGCAGGCGGGCCATCCTCGATGTTCCAGGACGAGGGAGCGTCAACTGATGTTACAGGAAGGGAAGTTTCTTGAAGTAAGTTGATGACGGCGGGGAAGGGCTCGCGGACTTCGCCGGAGAAGGAGAAGCCTGTTTGTAGTTAGGGGATGGGGGCGAGGATGTAGGTTTAGGAGAAAAGGGGTGGGTACCGAAGATGGCGTCGACGATGTGGTCTGTTTCTTTGACGGCTTTGGGGAAGTCTTCTGTGAAGGAAATGGAGAGGTTTTTGAGTTGGGTTGAGAGGCGCTGCTGGAGTTAGTGTCTAGAACTGGAGAAGGGGGAAGGAGAGACTTGCTTGATACAGGTCGTTCTTGCTTTGCTTGGGATAGTAAATTGTAGGCTTATAACCATAATGCCAGAGATGTCTTGCAGCGACCAGCCCATCACCGCCTTTCTTTCATTAGCATTAAGGTATAAATGTCGAGGCTGGCAGCTTTACCATTGTTACCGGGTCCACATGCTACTAAGATTCGTCTTCCTCTACTGGGAGGATGAATTCGGTAAACTTTGTGAAAATAGTTCAGTATTTGAGAATAGAGTATAAGGTAGAAACAGCATACCAGCCTGGGATACTGACAGACCAGCAAGTTCCATTAGTTGATCGATTGAGAAAGCTCCGATGCTCATGAGGTCTTTGTCGAGAGCCGCGGCATTTTTGGCTGAGAGAGTCTTCAAAACATTAGTGATCTCTATTCGAGAAATGGCTTCTAAGATAGTAGATTGAAAGGCATGCCCCGTTCAAAAGGAGCATCTCTGAATGAGCCTCTTGAACAGATGCTATGGTCACAATGAGGAAACCGGTCGGCTGAATCGAAATACAGCTTCAAAGTTTGCAGACTAATCCACTGGGACTAGATTTTAAGATTCATCTCTTTCACTCCAAACAATGATAGAACGGAAAAGTTCATTCGTTACCTTCATCGCCATCTTGACTGGGATATTTCCAGTCGAGGCTTGCCGCTTGGGGGCAAAATTTTGATATTGGCAAAGAGAGGGATAGACAGGAAGACAGCCTGTTTTGTAAAGTGAAAGAGGAAGATTTGGATTATTCCCAAACACTAAATATCAATTTTAAAAGTTCAATGATCTGATGTTGCTCCTTCCTCAACTTCCATGCCAGTTGACATCACTCCACCTCTCCGCTCCGCTCCGTCCCGCTCCACCTCGCCTCGAAAAAAGTCGCGATCTTCAACCATCTCCTTTCATCTTTGCTGCTACCAAACCACAGCAACAATGGTCGTCAAAATCAGATTAGCACGCTTCGGGCGTCGAAAGGCGCCTTTCTATAACATCGTCGTTGCGCAAGCTCGGTTTGTCTCCTTTTGCCCAAGATACTCCGCAGTGTACTGATTCTGGATGTAGGACAGCGAGGAACAGCAAGCCGATTGAGGTGCTGGGTACGTCTACATTTTTACGCATGGAGGATAATTAAGAATAGGAATTGATGGAAAAACAGGGACATATGACCCAATACCCAAGCCACCGACCGACGGCGAAGGAAAGCCATTCAAGGACATCAAGCTCGATACAGCGCGAGCGAAATACTGGTTAGGAGTAGGCGCGCAACCTAGTTTTCCGGCATGGAGGTTGTTATCGATGGTATGCCTTCCTGTTTGTTTCACGCGTATTTAATGGATGCTGATAGTGGTTGTAGGCTGGGTTGTTGGTCCCGAAATACCGTCCAGCGCCCACTGTAAACCCGAGCGTGAGCACGAGCGGGAGTGAGAATGTACAATGATGGAGAGAGAGGCGATGCGTTGCATTGATGGCGTTTTGAAGTTCTGTTGTATAAGATATATGTATAAGAGGCAGGCGTTTGAGGGTTCGTCAATGTGGAGGTTAGAGGTCACAAATATACCGAACCGCCTTGATTGAAGAAGTGCCAAAAGCTCTGAAGTGAGATGTGTGACAGAAAACACTTAGATACATCTGGAAACTCTTGCTTGATTATAAAGTTGGTTAAAGGGTGGGCTTTGCCTTCCATGTATTTGGCCAACATCTAGGCATCGGTGCCTAACCATGGTTCTACTGGCTTGCACCAAAATCAACCTCTATTGCCTGCCATAAGCGTCTCGAAATAAGTGTCAACGAGAAGGAAATTCGCCAAGGCTTTGTAACTGTCGTAGTCTTATATGCTATCTATATCTGTATCTACATCATGTTTTCTCTGGACTGGCTCTACAGAGTCCATCCCGTCATATATCATAACGCCTTGATTGCCGAAACGCCTTTCCCTACGCTTACCCAATGCTGAATATTAGAATGTCCAAGGTCAGTGTGCACCACCTCCAGCAAAAAACAGATTGGTGCCTAAACACAAAATCATGACAAAAATGCCGTAAATCGCTAATGCAAGTGAGAGCTTTCGTAGAATCGTCTTTCGCCAATGGGCTACACTTCCGCTCTGCGCTCCGTATCCATCTTCTTCGTCAGATCCACTCTCATCCTCATCGTCCTCCTTCGTCAATCGTTGGTGATGTGTTGAGTCAGGCGCCGAGATCTTGTAGTAGAACAAGCCCGGCAGAATGAAGCTAATGCTCGTGCTTCCAGTGCTGCCAACATAGGCAAGAACTTTGTCGAGTGACGAGACGGTCATCGCAGCAGTGTAACTAAGAACTATGATCGCAGTTGTGATAATGGCAAATCGAAGCTCGCCAATCTGGTCATTTCTTGCCGCCGGTTGGGCTGGAGCACCTGCTAGTAAGGGAGCTGTTCGTGCTGGTGAAGAATTGGGTGAATTTCTTGAACCTTTGAAGCCATTTGGTCTCCACTTCAAGACCGCATCAACCGAAGCTCTACATGGATGAACCTGAAGCGGGTACGAGAACATGACGAGGACGACAATAGCAGCCTTTGCAATTGTTGAAGCGATCGAGGGTATATCTACAGGGTTTTAGCAGGATTCGGTAAGGATATGAAACTATGACTTACACATCCCGACAATGTTTCCAGCAACATTGTTGCCGAAGGACAAGTAGCCGGTGATCGCAACTAGGACGTAAACTGAAGCGGCAGAGCCAATACTTGCAAAAATTACACTAGTAGTCCTGGTAGATAATGTGAGCGAGTGATCTTGTTTAAGGTGGTAGAACCACTTACTGTCTATGTGAGTTATCTTTAATCTCATTCAAAATTGAAAACATCTAAATATTTTAGCAAATAGGTCTTACTTCCGACGACTGCTTCTTACGTTTTGGTGGCATGTATAGGCGAATACAATGACGGGGAAACTCTGGAGCGTAGGCACAATTCCAGCCCACTGGAATACCCTTATGACACCTCTGTCCGCCATTGTATCCCCCTTAGCAAAATGGAAAACTACCAGTACTACAAGGTAGCTGATAGATATCAAAGCTACTATACTGGTGTATTTAAGGGAGTCAAGGCGACGCAGGAACGAAAGTGGGATGACAACAAGCCTGTAGAATATGTAAGCATAATCAGACCAGAGGATAACAGAAGACAAACATGAAGACGGTAACCCAAAACTTTCTATCGACTAGAAATGGGATGTTCTCGGCTGCCTGATCAAAGCCTAATATGACACCCGGCATAAGATCTCCAATAATAATCAAATAGCTCACGCCGACCCCAAAGCACTTTATGGCAATGGCAGCATCGAATATCACTGCAGCATTCGGATATGTGATCTGGGACAAGGCGAAGAAGGAGGACGTTCCGCGCTCTAGGTATCGAGCGCATCGAGACTGTAGGTATAATCCGAAGGCAGCCGTCATGCCTGACCACACGATGACAAGAGTTCCGAGCAAAATACCCATATGTGACATCGCAAGCGGCATGGCAAGAGTCCCGGCCCCAATGATGGTATTGACGAGGTTGACATTGCTGCTGATCCAGGACGCCTGACCCGCGAAGTTGTTATCTTTCAGTGACCTGCTAGACCGTCGCCTTCTTCCTCTCCCAGACTCCGATGAGTTGGCGCTCCCACTTATGGCAGAATAGGCGGGCATCTTGGGGATGTGATCTCCTGGCGGTAAAGTGCGACTCGAATATCGCTATTGCACCGGAAGGGGTTGCCTGGGAGCCAGGACAGATATCAGGATGCGAAAGGTGGCGCAAGTGAGAACTGCTCGCTCATGCTGCGCAAGGCATTCGAATTCAGCGCAAATAGGCGGGTAGACAGCTGGCGGATTCGCGGATTTAAAATGTTCGTGGGTGATATCCAACTCTGTTGGTAGAACGGAGAGTTGTTGGAGAGGGTCGCAAGAGCTCGTATTTGGTACGAAGTCACGGCCACGGCATCGGGCGCTAAATATTCTCACTTCGGTTGGTCCCGGTCCGTCAGCCTTGCCGGCGCCAAGCCTTTCTCCAGAGTTTCCCCTTGTTTTGTTTCAAGAGCCATTGCGAGCTTTCTCAGCCTTTAACAGCTTTACTTCGCCACTCCGTGAGCCACCATGGAGAATACGTTTGACAAGACTGCCGTAGAGACTATTGACCTGCTCGAGGCGCGATTACGGCGCATTGAATATGCGGTCTGCGGACATGTTGATGAGGCTGCAAATACCGGCAACAAAACATCGGCTGTCAAACGCCTTGGGGAGTTAGAACATTCTCTACATCAGCTCGCGTCAAGATCAAGAGTTGTTCAGGATCTCCTGAAATTACGTGCGTCTCATTACCAAATAAATCCACACATCGCTAATTCGTTCCGTAGATTCGCGGTTTCCGGATTTATTTCAGTCAATCAAGCCGGATGATTTGCCAACTACTCTAGATACCTCGAGCATTCTGGCAATCGTTCTAGCCTCTGCCAGTTCTTATCCTTCCACCGCGTCCCGCCTGACTTCGATCCTCGACGTACCAATTCCGCCGACCGAGCTCTCAGCTCAACTCATTGATTTACAACCTCGGATCGCAAAGGTCGGAGCCCTTCAAGCGGCTCAGAGTGCAGACATTGCAGAGTTGAGGGAAAGAAGTGCGGCTGTGATTCAAAGATGGTATACAATGGATGTTCTGGGAGCGGGAGATAGCTGGGCGGAACTTGAAGGGAGAGTTGGGCAGGTGGAACAAACAGTCAGACGTGCGGCATTGGCAAAACGACTTGATGATGATATGATCTGAGGCATCACCAACGCTGCCTGGAATCTCCGAATCTACAGATGGCCACATAAATCCCGAAGTTCTCATGTCCCACGGGTTGAGGCTCTTTGCTGTCGTTATCACTACGGGGGCAGAAACGAGCTTGATACAGAGCATGATATCATTGCTACTAGCACCAATAGTTTGCGAGACTATTTAAGGATATGCTAGAGGGGAATGTTTTGTTTTGCAGAGCTCGAGCATTCGGGTGACCGCGGCGCCAAAAATGCCATGACAGGGCGCGTGTGATCTACGTCTCAGGACGAGCCCATTGTATGGGGAGGTAAAAATGGCAAAGCCTCTGCATGATCAAAGCTTCGATGACATCTCAGAAGTCCGCAGTACCTACGTAGGTCCATCAATGCGAGCTTGAACTATCTGATCGTGATGCAATTGTCGTCATGGATGAGTGGCAAAAGCTTGGAGTCTTTACAAACAGTTGGGTCCAGACGATGAACAAAGCTTCCGGACATCTTCTATGAAATCAATATTACCCGAGACTGAGTTTGATAACCATAATTGAACTAGAACGTTGTTTTTCTCTCTTAAGTATAAGCTAGAAGTGACTTGACTCGATAGCCGTGTGAATGGTGAGAGGGTGATATAGACTCTGAGACATTAACAGCCTACCCAGATGGAGGTTGTTGTGAGATATCAGTCACTAGGCGTCTGTACCTCCGACTTTAAGTCAACTGCTGATTAAAAATAATTGATGAAATATACTTCCCTCGTAACAATAGCAGTCTGGATCGCTTCTGACAGCACAACGAAGCAATGAACCACTTAGCATGTCGATGAGAGCACCTCACCCAGATTGAGAAATCGACGAATGCCAGCTTGATATTCTGAATAGTTCGTAAAGTAAGTTTTTTGGGACCTTGATTTCTCGTGCTTCTCTCACTCATTCCAAGAACGATCGTCCCAAACTACACGCAGTTTGCCACATTTAAACGTATTGCGGGGAACTCAGCCACTGTGGCGTAGACCATCGAATTGAAAGAGTGGAGCTGTATCCACCCACAGCGCGCCGTGCCTTTTTATGCCAGGTTTTAGGAAAATTTGTCCCGCGAGGATGGATAATTCCAACCCCACAAAAAGGCACCAGATGGTCGATGACACTTGAATCTGCAGTCGATCACTTGGAGGGGAACGGAGAATAACGAGGTATATAGAACTGTAGAAAGTCCCAATATTATTTGTGCTTGCAAATTGCAAATCAGACGGCCAAGACTCCTTCTCCTCGCACAAGGAAGGACAAGGACAAAGGCACAAGCATAGCCAGCCACAACCGCAACGCTGCTCGTCACACCGTGTGCCTCTGCACAGCGACGACGATTCCTAGCCTGGTGCTTTACCCGCCTGCCACCAGTATTAGTATTGGTGTTTGTGAACACGCATCTCACACTCAAACCGCCATCCAGCGCCAATCGCAACTTGGGCGCCCAAGGACGCACAAGGACGCAGGAGAAGCACGGCATCCAGAAGTACAACGTTCAGCCGTTGAACGATACATCTCCAACGCTCCACCAAATATCGAGGACACGGACTCTGTGTGCACTTCATGAGGCCCGTGTTCATTGTTCACTCTTCCACTCTTCCACTCTTCCACTCTACACCCTTGAAACGCGCCGTGTATTCAGGGGCCGCACAGGGAAAAAAGCCCCGGCCAGCAGTGAGAAGGACGCGGCTTGACTGGGCGAGAAGCAATTAAAGCACGCTGGGCAGTGGGCAGTGGGCACGACTACTCCGCACCAGCGACAGACCAGGATAGTTAGTAGGGCAGGACTGGGATTCGTATTATTATCTGGCGGGTCTCCATAAGGAAAGACCAACAGAGACGTTCGACGAGCGGCCAGCCTTTTTAGCATCCAGGCACACGCACCAGCACACGCACCCGCACACGCACCGCGCCGCTTCACCATCTCGCGCCAACGTTCTTCGCGCCCCAAAGACTGAGAGTCCTGTCCTGAGTCCTGTCTGCAAGCAGTGAAGCACACACAACAGCTGCACCGCCCGGATCTCCCAATAATAATCCCCTCTCTTTTTCTCCCAATCCTCTTACACATACATACGGACTCCGTACATATATCCATCCATCCATCAGAGAGGCGCCACGACTGAATTCAAAAGGAGTCTGAGCAGAACAATAATCGCTCCACTCTCGCATCGGCCTCCGTCTCCGAAGCATAAACCTCCAATTTACAAAGTTGCGACTCGCTGCTCAGTAGTGTTCAGGCCACCACCGCTGGACTGCCCCCCCAATCACCCGGTGCTAATCTTCCACCCTGGATCCTTCACTTCTATTCCTCCCTTCCCTT
>Ga0247778_1001295_pt1 | contig 11632 bp, 11 predicted proteins | sample UWRJL049202B5_FD_179939 | JGI IMG/M metagenome (GOLD analysis project Ga0247778, IMG submission 179939) | Plant litter microbial communities from Arlington Agricultural Research Station in Wisconsin, United States - UWRJ-L049-202B-5 | ecosystem: Environmental > Terrestrial > Plant litter >... | reverse complement strand
AACAGCATTAGAACGGTCACCCCCACGATAAAGGGCAGCCCCAACCGGCGCAGCCGTTCTTTCATAAAGACACCCCGCCCCTTCCCCCCCACACTCCGCATTACAAAGACGCCGCTGATCAGGAACATCAGCGACATAAAGAAAATATCATTAAAATCCTCGAAAATATCCAACCCCTTCGACCGCACCGAATCGACAATTGGATGCGTCGACAGGATATAGGCGGTCTTGTTAAAAGACGCCCAGCTCGTATAGGCCAGCGACGAATGATGAGCCACCACCAACAAAGTGATAAAGCCGCGCAAATAGTCGATCCACAGAACACGCGAAATTTTTTGCTGCATAGACCGGCATAGTTTTGATGGACATCGGATCGACGTCCCAATCTTTATCACAGGCCGCATCACCCTCATCTCTTCATCCACATTACATCATCTCCACTCACCACTCACCTCTCATCACTCACCATCTTTGACGCGCCATCGGACCCAATGTTACAGTTCCCCAACAAAGACGCCATTGCGCTAACCGTGTTGCATCCACGCCAGCAACCAGGCCTGTTTTAACACATCTTTATGGCTTTCCGAACCCCCTTTTCAACCGACCATAGTCAATGACATTGCGACCATAGTTGAACTTTTTGCAACCCATTCGTTTTCAACTACTTGAAAAAAGTTCAAAGTAGGTCTCCAAAACGCACATACTCCCGCTACATTACCGACTCATTTTTCCCCCCTCTTCCACCCTCTTCCCCCAACGCTAAACATCCAACTCGTCCAACTCATAACTCATAACTCCCAACTTTCAACTCATTTTCGTACGTTTGCCCGATCAAAGGCCTTCACCCAAACTTTTCATATGGTCGTCAATCTTAGCGAGGAATACTCCCTCCTCTCCAACTGGATCAGCGAACTCAGGGATATAGACATCCAGGGGGACCGCATGCGATTCCGCCGTAATCTCGAACGGGTCGGAGAGGTCGCCGCATACGAGATCAGCCGGACACTGGCATTCGTGGAAAAAGAAGTCCAGACCCCGCTGGGCACGGCCGCCATAAAGGTATTGAAGGAACAGCCCGTCATCGCCACCATCCTGCGCGCCGGCCTCCCCTTGCACCAGGGCCTCCTCAACTATTTCGACAAGGCCGACAACGCCTTCATCTCCGCCTATCGCAAGCATAACCGCGATGGCAGCTTTGACATCAGCCTGGACTATGTCTCCTGCCCCGAGCTGGAAGGCCGGGTGGTCATCGTCTCCGATCCCATGCTGGCCAGCGGCGCATCGATGGTCAAGACCATCCAGTTCCTCCGCGAGGAGGGCCACCCCTCCGAGATCCATGTGGTGGTCGCCATCGCCTGCACAGTCGGCATCGAATACGTGCTGCGCACCGAACCCAACTGCAGGATCTGGTGCGGCGCCATCGATGACGAACTGACCGCAAAGGGCTATATCGTGCCCGGATTGGGGGACGCCGGCGACCTCGCCTTCGGGACCAAGGTGCAGATGTAGGGGCAGATCCAGGGGCCAGGCTGACTACGGCGCCCTCCTTGCGGGACCCGGCCACCAGGGCTCGTTAAATAATGGCTTTTTGACCCCCCGGATTCGTATTTTTGGCTTTTTTTGCCTATTTTTCGACATTCAATCCCCAAAGAACCCAACCATAGGATCCATTTATCCGTCTCTACATCCGGAGACCCAAGGATAACCACTATTGATAACGCGAGACCTTAACTGTTTATGAAGACACTGTTGCAAAAGATCCATATGGAGACGACAATCCGCGAATGCCGGGGCCAGGGCATGCGCCGCACCGTCCTCTCTGTTTTAATGGCCCTATTCCTTACCAGCATGAGCGTGGGCGCATGCGCCCAGGACCCCGGATTCTCCCAATTCTTCGCCTCACCCCTGACGTTGAACCCCGCCCTCACCGGCAAATTCAACGGCGTGGTCCGGGTCGCCGGCAATTACCGCAACCAATGGCCATCCATCAATAACGCATTCATCACTTCCACCGTCTCCCTCGACGCACCGATCCTGCGTAACAAACTACCCGATAACGACACCTGGGGCCTCGGCATCATGGCCATGACCGACAAAACCGCCAGCGGCGTACTGAACAGCAATTTCATCTCTCTCTCGACGGCCTATCACAAGAGCCTGGACGAAGATGGGCTGCACCAGCTCGGCGTGGGCTTCCAGGGGACCTATGCCAACAAAATGCTGGACGGGACCCAGCTGCGCTTCGAGGACCAGCTGAAACTCGACGGCACCTGGCTGCCGGTCTCCCAGGGCGATACCTATTTGTCTACCCATCAGCTGAACGTGCATTATTTTGATATGAACCTGGGCGTACTCTACAACGCGTCCACCAACGGGAATAATAATTACTACCTCGGCGCCAGCGCCTATCACCTGAATCACCCAAAAGAGTCATTCCTAAACGTCGATACCATCACCGTCCCGACCCGCGTCACCTTCCACGGCGGCGGCTATTTTCCCGTTCCCGGCAGTCCCAGCACCATTTATGTCAGCGCGCTGTATAACAGTCAGGCGGGAGCGCACATGGCCGTCCTCGGCGGAGCCTGGGCCATTAAAGCCAACAACGACGAAGTGGACCCGGTGAATGTGTATTTCGGGCTCTGGGGCCGGTTCAGCAATGTCACGGACGCCCTGATCCCTTACGTGGGGCTGGACTACAACAGCTTCAGCCTCGGCATGACCTATGACGTCAATGTGTCAACGCTAAAGGCAGCCTCACAGAGCCGCGGCGGCATAGAAATTTCGCTGATCTATATCAAAAAACCCTCCGACGGCCGGCGCAGCATCCCCTGTCCAAAGTTCTGAGCAGTCTCTTGCATACTTATTTTCCCCGTATCTTTGCAACATGCATCGGTTAAGCTTACAATCAAAATTCCGCTGCGGATGAAATACAGTCAGAAATCTGATCCGGCAAAACCATGCCCGATCGACTACGCATTTCAGCGTCTTGGCGGCAAATACAAGGCCCGGATACTATGGAATCTCTACGAAAACAAGGTGCTCAGATACGGAGAATTAAGACGTATCATTTATGGTGTGACACCGAAAATGCTGACGCAGACTTCACGGGAACTGGAGAACGACAATTTAATTAACCGCCAGGTTTATACCGAAGTACCGCCAAGGGTTGAATATACCCTTACAGAGACCGGAAAATCAATCATCCCTTTCATCGGTCACCTGCTTAACTGGGCCATAGGACAGATGGGCGCCGCACAAACCGACCAGACCACTTTTGAATAAGGCATTATCAATCTTACGTAGTCATAAATGCCTGAGGCAACCATTCAAACCCTTCACCTTTTGCCTTGATGTGACCAATCCCAGGCCATGGCAAGTGCAACGAAAAGATCTGCATCCTGCTTTCCGCCAGCTCAGCCAAGGTTTTCCTTCTGGCTATTCCTGCCGCTTCGAAGTCGGTATCCAGCGCGACACCCCATTCCGGATGGCTCAGCAGCAATGTCGCGTCGTGCGTAATATCGCCCATGTGGATGAGTTCTCCATCACCGGTAGAAATATGACTGATCGTATGACCAGGTGTGTGGCCGGGAACGATCTGCACCTTCACACAGTCGAATAACACATCCCTATCATTGAAAAATTGAAGTTTATCTTTTGCCGCCTCCAGGTTCCGCCTGGCGATGCCTGTCAACATACCGGTAAAGCCGGCATCCGCCTTGCATTTGGAAAAATCAGGCTCAGGTGCTGTCCAAAAATCATATTCGGCTTTCGATATATAAACCGCTGCATTGGGGTAAGTCAGCAGTCCATCCTTATCAGCCAAGCCTCCTATATGGTCCGGATGAGCATGCGTCAAAATAACAGCCGTAACAGCAGAAGGCTCAATTCCGGCTGATATAAGACTATCGGTCAACTTCCCGGAATTAGGACCAAAATTCTGCCCGCAGCCGGTGTCAAAAATGATGATTTCGTTTTCTTTCCTTATAACCAAAGTATTAAAGGCGATTTCAACACCGTCCGCCGGCAAAAAATTATCGTTGAGCAAATTTTTTACTTCCTCTGCATTGGCAAAAGGCGCAAATATAGGCTGCACCGGTGCGAACTTACCGTAGCCGTCGGTTACGCTGATCAATTCGACCTCGCCTGTTTTAAATTTAAAAAATCCCGCATTTTTTTGGGGCATGGAAAGATTGCCTGTAGTCATATCAACACTAATTTGAGTGAACGGCAAATCTATTTCAATTGTACCCATACGACAAGTATGCACTTTTTGGTGCCCTACGAACCGAAAGCATACCAATTCTGATTTCTAATACTTCACCCCCCATTCAAGGCCGCCTTCCCACTCACATAGGGATTCCCCCTGATAAAAAACCGGTAGGGCAGCCCCGCATCCGGCCCCGCATAGTCCACACCGATACGCGGCGAGACCCCGATGGACGTCTCCAGCGGTCGGTACCCGTCATCTCCGATAAAGATCGACCCCTTCTTCAACAGGGACACCCCCGTATGCAGGGTCGCCAGCCCCATCGCCTTCGCCAGATTCCCAGGCCCCCGCGTCAGCGTATGGTCCAATTTCTTCTTGCCCGTCCTCTCCAGCATCAGTGGAATCCCCTCCATCGGCTCCAGCCCCCGGACCAGGATCGCATGGGGAATATCCTTCTTATTTGTCACCACATTGAACAGATGATGCATGCCGTAGATCAGGTACACATAGGCCCGGCCCGCTTCCATGTACATCACCTCGGTGCGGCTGGTCCTTCTGCCCGAATAAGCATGCGAAGCCCGGTCCCCCACACCATTATAGGCCTCCACTTCCACGATCCTGCCCGAGGTCCGCTGCCCTCCAAAACGCGTGACCAGGACCTTGCCCAGCAGCTCCCTCGCGATCAATACCACATCCGCGCGGTCGTAGAACAAATTATCCAGTATATTTACCCCTGCCACCAAATAAATATTTTAAGTTTGATTAAAAGTAGCACAATTGCTGAAAGAAATTATCATAGCCTTCCAGTCCTACGTTAAGGCCCACCATTTTATTAGCAAGCATAACCTGTGGAAGTGGATCCTTATCCCCGGCATCCTCTACACCCTCCTGTTCTGCACAGGCATGTATTTCTTCTGGGAGTCCTCCAACACCGCCGTCACCTGGCTCAGCAGCTTCATCGGCATAGAAAGATGGCTGCACCACCAGCAGAGCGCCGCCCTCAGCTTCCTCTTTCTCATGGGGGGCATCATGGTCCGGCTGGTCCTGGTCTTCTTTTATTTCTCCCTCTTCAAATACCTTTTCCTCATCCTGGGCTCGCCCCTCTTCGCCTATCTCAGCCAGCAGACCGAGGCCATCATCAGCGGCAAGGAATTCAACTTTGAAATGGCCCAGCTCCTCCGCGACATGCGCCGCGGCATCCGGCTGGCCCTCCGCAACAGCCTCTGGCAGACCGTCTATACCATATCGATCATCATATTGTCATTCTTCCCCCTGATAGGCTGGATCACACCGGTGATCTCCACTTTCGTGGAATGTTACTACTACGGCTTCTCCATGCTGGACTACAGCTGCGAACGGCACAAGTTGTCGCCGGCCGCCAGCATCGCCTTTATCAGCCAGCACAAGGGCCTGGCCATCGGCAACGGACTGGTCTTCTATGGGATGCATTTCATACCCATCCTGGGCTGGGTCCTGGCCCCCTCCTACGCAGTGATCGCCGCCACCATCAGTCTTTATCACCAGAACCTGGAATAACATGACCGTACCCATGACCGCACCCACAGTCTACCTCATACCCTCTTTTTTGGACGAGACCGCCCTCACACCCCTGCCCGCTTATTTGTTGGATGCCGTAAAAGAATGTAATGTCTTCTTCGTCGAGAACGAACGCAGCGCCCGGCGCTATCTGAAAATGCTTTGGCGGGAAATGGTCATCGACAACTATGAGTGGTTCACCATCCACAAGGCGGAAGAAGAAGTACAGGCCGCATTCCGGCAGAAGTTGAAGGAAGGCAAGACCATCGGCGTCATCAGCGAGGCCGGTTGCCCCGGCGTGGCCGATCCGGGTCAGTTACTGACCGAAGTAGCGCATGCGGCAGGAGCCCGGGTCCGCCCCCTGGTAGGTCCCAGCTCGATCCTGCTGGCGCTGATGGCCAGCGGCATGAATGGCCAGCAGTTCCGCTTCGCCGGCTATTTACCCGTCGATATCCCCGGCCGCACCAGGGCCCTCCGCGAATTAGAGGCGGAATCCCAGCGCCTCCATTGCACCCAGATCTTTATCGAAACCCCCTATCGGAACAATCAGGTGGTCGAGACCATCCTCCAGACCTGCCGCCCCGCCACCCAACTCTGTATCGCCGCCAACCTCACCGGCCCCGCCGAATTCATCCGCACCCGCTCCATCGCACAGTGGAAGGAAACAAAACCTCCCGACCTCCACAAGCAGCCCGCGATCTTCTGCCTGCTGGCAAAATAGCCAGGCCAGGCCTACTTCATATCCGTAATCGCCACAATACTATCCACCACAAACTCACTATACCCACGCCAGGGAATACTCCCTAAGTACTCCTTATAATGCAGTTCCACATTCTTCCCGCTGCTCAGCATCAGCTTCTGCGCCACCTTCTCATCGACAACGGAGAACACGAACTCATAGGACTGTACCGTCCCCGGCGCCTTGGACCGCAGGCCGTTCTGTATCAGCTTGCCCTCATAAGTCTTGAAAAGATATCCCTTCTTCACAATATAATTCAACTCGCCGGCCTTCACGCCTTCACCAAAAACAAAAAAATAACGGATCGCAACAAAGATCAGCAACCCGGCAACGACTACCAGTACGGCGATGCGGAGAAATTTTTTCATACCTTATATAATTAGATTAGAGATCATCCCGTCATCAATGGCCATTCCATCCATATTTATCCACCAGGTAGATCAGGGCCGCCATATTCAACGCACCCAGTTCCAACTCCCGCTTGTTCACATTCTCCAGCACATCACTCCGGGAATGATGATAGTCGAAATAACGCTGCGAATCCGGCCGCAGTTCACCCACAACCGCACCCAGCTTTGGCGCTAACGGGCTCACATCCGCGCCGCCGCCGCCCTTCGTGAATTCATAGACCCCATAAGGCTGCAGGAGCTTCAGCCAGGGATTGATCGCCGCCAGCTGCTCATCCGACAGACTCAGCGTATACCCCCGGGGCGAAAACCCACCCGCATCACTCTCCAGGGCAAAAATATGCCGTTCCCCCCTGGCCTTGGCCTCATCCGCATATTTCTCACCACCCCGCCCGCCATTCTCTTCATTGGCGAACAAGACCACCCGTATCGTATGCTGCGGCTTGTACCCCGTCGCCTTCAACGCCCGCAGCACTTCGATCGCATGCACACAACCGGCCCCATCATCCATGGCCCCTTCAGCAGGATCCCAGGAATCCAGGTGCCCGCCCACCGTGATATACTGATCCGTCTCGCTGCCCAGGATCTCCCCGATAACATTATGCGCAGGCGTATCGGCCAGCATGCGACCCAGGGTCCGCAGGTATACCCGCACATCCCCCGGCTTGCCATTCTCCAGTGCCACCGCCAATTTGTCCGCATCCCAAAGACCCACGGCCGCAGCAGGGATCTTGGGGAAACTATCATTATAGACCAGGGAACCCGTATGCGGGTTATTGTCCACCGAATGCGTCATCGATCGCACCAGCACCGCAGCCGCGCCATATCTGGCCGCAGCTGAAGGACCAAAGACACGGTACCTTACCGCATCGCCGTAAGACCGGAAGGTCTCTACAAATCGTGGGTTGAAAACATAGTTATAAAATACGATCTTCCCTTTTATCTCATCTTTGCGCGATTCCAGTTCCTCAAAAGAATGGATCAGGATCACCGGCGCATCCAGCCCCCCGGGACCCGTGCCGATGGAATTGCCCAGCGCGAGGATATCCAGCCCATGCCGGCCCTTATCTGCAGTCTTTCCTTTCTTCGAACCAGAAACCCGGGACCCGGAACCAGTAACCCCAGACCCGGAACCAGTAACCCAGCTTGCCGAATCCTTACCCCCTCTCACCCAATGCGGCACCATACACTCCTGCAGCCAAACCTTATCGGCCCCCGCAGCTTCCAGGGCCTTCTGCCCCCAAACCTCCGCCTTATAATACCCCGGACTACCCGAGAGACGGGACCCCACCGTCCGGGTCAGGGTCTGCAGATTGCTATAGGCCTTCCCATTCACCAGTACCTCATCCGCAAGCCTGCGGATAAAGATCGAATCCACTTGCTGACCCAGACCGGCCAGTCCGCAACCTGCCATTAAAAATAAAACCAGGCTAATTCTCAACAATTTGCGGTCCATCTATGTTAGTTTTGGCTAAGTTAAGGTATTTCCAAATTGGTTTACCTTCGGCCCCGGTCACACAGTCTCAACCATTGTTTATAAATAATCTTAACCCAGCGATATGCGGATTGGAATTGTTTGCTATCCCACGTTCGGCGGCAGCGGCGTCTTGGCTACGGAACTTGGAAAGGCCCTGGCCGACAAAGGCCACCAGGTCCATTTCATCACCTACGCACAACCCGTGAGGCTGAACGAATTCAACGCGAATATCTTCTACCACGAGGTCCGTGTCACGAACTACCCCCTCTTCGACTTCCCACCCTATGAGACGGCCCTGTCCAGCGCCATGGTGGACATCATCATGAACCACCACCTGGACCTCCTTCACGTACACTACGCCATCCCCCACGCCTCAGCCGCCTATATGGCCAAAAAGATCGTGGAGACGCAAGGCAGGCACATCCCTGTCATCACCACCCTCCACGGCACCGATATCACCCTGGTCGGCAAGGACCCCACCTTCGCACCCGTCGTCGCCTTCTCCATCAACCAGAGCGACGCCATCACCGCCGTATCCTATAACCTCCGCGACGAGACCTACCGCACCTTCAATATCGAAAAAGAAATAAGGGTCATCCACAACTTCGTAGACACCCACCGGTTTCGCAAGAAACCCATCGACGCCTTCCGCAAAGTCATCGCCCCCAACGGGGAAAGGATCATCATGCATGCCTCGAACTTCCGGAAAATAAAAAGAGTACAGGACGTCGTACGCATCTTCGCCAACGTCAATAAAAAAATCCCGGCCAAGCTTCTCTTTGTAGGAGACGGCCCCGAACGCACCGGCGCCGAAACCCTCTGCCGCGAACTGGGCCTGGGAGACGACATGCGCTTCGTCGGCAGACAGGAACAAATGGAAGAGATCCTGGCCATCGCCGACCTCTTTCTGCTGACCTCGGAATATGAGAGCTTTGGACTCGCGGCCCTGGAAGCCATGGCCGCCGGCGTACCCGTCGTATCCACCAATGCAGGCGGCCTGCCGGAAATAGCCGTGGAAGGAGAGACAGGATTCCTCAGCGAAGTAGGGGACATCGACGCAATGAGCGCCCATGCCATCACAATTCTCCAAAATGACGAGGTGCTGAAAAAATTCAAGGCTAACGCCCTCGCCCATGCGAAGCGGTTCGACATCAACACCATCGTTCCCGAATACGAGGCCCTCTACAACAGGTTCCTTATTAAATAGAACCCGAAACCAGTAACCCAAAACCCAAAACCTCTACCGCTTCAACCACCGCTCCGGGTCGAAGAACCAATTCTCGTCCTCATAGTAGACGTAGAAGTCCAGTTGCCCGGCATCGGTCATTCGACCCAGCACCTGGCCGCCCTTCACACTATCGCCCCTTGCAACATCCACCTCCGGCAGATTACTATAGACCGTAAAATATCTCCCGTGCCGTAACAAGACCGCCCTGGCATCGCCCAGGTCCATCACACTCTCCACCTCCCCGTCACAGACGGCCCTGACCTCCGTCTCATCCTCCACCTCGATGCTGATACACCGGCTGTTCCCCTTCACATTCCGCAAATAGCTGTAATACCCAAAATGCACCGAGACCCTCCGTGAATCCACCGGCCAGGGCAGACGCCCCCGCTGGATCGCAAAATGATTGGACAGGGCCCAGGACGGATCATCCCGCCGGATCTTCCCCATGAACGCATCTTCCCCACGCCGCCGGATCCTGCCCGCCTGCTCTTCCCCTTGGCCACGCCGCCCATCGGCACTCCTGGCCATCCCCCGATGCACACCCCGCTTCGCAGCAGCGATCCGCGGCCCGTGCTTCGCCGCAATGGTATGGGCAATCTTATGGTTCTTCCGCCGCTTGACGACCGAACTTTCATGATTGGACCCGACAAAGGTCAGCAGCAGCATGATGCCAAAATGAATGGAAGATAACATGAATAGAGAACGGGACAGGGACCCCAAAAAGTATGCGGGAAACACCTAAAGGCTTAACGTTTCAACCATCTGGCATTTCAACCATCTAACGTTTCAACCATCAGGCATTTCAACCATCTGGCATTTCAACCATCTGGCATTTCGACCATCTAACGTTTCAACCATTTCTCCGGATCGAACATATGATCCTTCTCATCGGAGAGGACGAACTCCAATTGACCGATCTCGCCCACCTGACCAAGGATCTGGCCGGTCTTTACCTGCTCGCCCTTCGATACGCTGACCGTGGACAAATTACTATACGTTGTAAAATATTTCCCATGCCGGATGATCACGGCATTGACCTCGCCCACATTAAAGACCGTGGCCACCACCCCCTCGAACACAGCCTTCACCACCGCCCCGGCATTGACATCGATCGTCACACCCTGATTATTGTGGATGATCCCCTTGATATACTCATGCGGACCAAAGGCCATGGATACCGTTCCCGAGACCGGCCAGGGCAGATGCCCCCTGTATTTCTCAAAGCTGCCGGACAAATGCATGTCCTCATCGCTCGTAAACACCGTCTTGGAAGTGGACTTGATCGGCACCAGGTTGGGGGCCGGCGTATTGTCTTCGGCGTTATTAGCAGGCCGGTTCGCCCTGGCAGTCGCCGCCTTTTCCGTGGCAGCGGCCCTGGTCTCCACATCCTTCTTCTTCGACTCCTTGATCGCCAGGTCACGGGCACGCTTGATCGCAGCTGCAATGGCATTCGACAACTTCTGATCCTGCTTCTGCTTGGCCGACATCTCCTTTTTCAATTCCTTTTCCTGGGACTTCAGCCGGTTGACCACCGCATCCTTCTCCTTCTTTTCATCCTCGAGAATGGCCCTTTCCTTATTCTGCTTCTTCAACACCTCATCCTTCTCCAGCCGGGTCACCTTCAGCCCGTCGATCTTGCCCTGCAGCAGTTGCTGGGTGCGGACGATATTGGCCGCCCGCTCCTCGCGGTAGGCACGATAAGACTTCAGGTATTCTATGCGCTTGACCGCATCATTGAAACTATTGGCGGAGAAAATAAAATTCAGGAAATCATAACTGCTGCGGTTCTTATAGGCAAAGACAATGCTCTCCCCATACTGGATCCGAAGGGTATCCAGCTCGCGGCGCAACTTCAGAATCTCCCGCCAGGACTCATTCATATCCCCCTGGATCATATTGATCTGCGTGTTGATATTTTGGATGGCGGACTCCCGCAGCTTGAGCCTGCGCTGCAGCAGGGCCAGCTGGCCCAGGGTCTCCCGCTTGTTCTTGTGGGTCTCGTCGAGAGATCTCTTCACGTCCTCTATCTCCTTTTGGA
>Ga0247778_1001294_pt1 | contig 11636 bp, 6 predicted proteins | sample UWRJL049202B5_FD_179939 | JGI IMG/M metagenome (GOLD analysis project Ga0247778, IMG submission 179939) | Plant litter microbial communities from Arlington Agricultural Research Station in Wisconsin, United States - UWRJ-L049-202B-5 | ecosystem: Environmental > Terrestrial > Plant litter >... | reverse complement strand
CGCATGAAAATACAGACTGGACCTATTGCCAGCCCGGACCGGATGATGGCTGGGCCGGCAATCGCAAACATCCCTTCGCCGTCGTTTTTGGCGTTAAGGAACAGCCCCACGATGGTGTCTGCAGACTGGCCATTAAGCTGCTCGACATCGGCCGGGCTGACATCGAACTGGTTGTCTCCATCAACGGCAAACCCTATCCCGCCCATCTGCCCCAAGGCGCCGCACGAGCCATCTTTGGCCTGGCAGACCAGGGAGATAAATATGCATTCAACATCGAATTCCCGGCAAACCTCCTGAAGCCGGGCAACAACAATATAACCATTACAACGGAAAAAGGCAGCTGGCTGATCTACGATTGGATCGGACTGGAATGTCCGCCGGCCATCCGGGCAATACCGGTCAGTATCGCCGTTTCCCTCGCAGGTACCCAACAGCTGTCTTTTATTTCCACCCATGAAGGACGTGAATACCAGCTTGCCGGACTATCCCTGGTCAATACAGGCGCCCCCGCCAGCGTTACGATCCGGATCAAAGGCCTGGCGCCTCAACCCTTCAGGGTCCCAACCGGGCAGGCGCTCGTGGAACTGCGGTTGCCGGTAGTGACCAGGGATTCTTCCGTTGAGATCCTTCTGCAAAAAGATCACAAGGATATCGGCAAGGAGACAATAACACTGGCACCCGTTCCCAAAATGACCATCTATGTCCTCCCCCATTCGCATAACGATATCGGATACACGGAGATACAGCCGGCAGTCGAGAAGAAGCAGATAAACAATCTGTTGACGGGAATCGAATATGCTAAAAGAACGAAGAACTATCCCAGGGACGCCCGTTTCGTATGGAATTTAGAAGGAATGTACGCAGCCGACCTCTACCTGCAAAGGATGAACGAAGGCCAGAAAAAAGACTTCTATGAAGCCGTAAAAGACGGCAGTGTGGCCTTCAATGGCATGTACCTCAATACCCTCACCGGCCTGTGCAGACCCGAAGAGCTTCTGAACCTCTTTTCCTATTCCACCCGCCTCTCTAAATTATTCCAGGTGACTACCGATGCCGCCATGATCAGCGACGTACCCGGCTATACCTGGGGAACCGTAGCAGCTATGAACCAGGCCGGTATCAAATATTTTTCCGCAGCGCCCAATAATTTCGACCGCATCGGGGATATCCTGCAGCAATGGGAGGACAAACCCTTCTACTGGCTCTCCCCCTCCGGAAAAGAAAAAGTCCTCGTCTGGATACCCTACCGGGGCTATGCCCTCTCCCATGGAGTCTCCCATCCCAATGCGAATTTTGTCACCTCCTACATGCAACGCCTGAAAGACGTCCATTTCCCCTATTCCATCTCCTATATGCGATGGAGCGGGCATGGTGACAATGCCGTACCCGACCTGGAGATCAGTGATTTCGTAAAGGACTGGAACCAGAAATATACCTGGCCCCATTTCGTCATTTCTTCCACCAGCAAAGCCTTCCATGCCTTTGAAGACCGGTATGGCAGCCAGCTGCCGCAATTCCAGGGTGATTGGACCGGCTACTGGGAGGACGGCGCCGGCTCTTCGGCCTTTGAAACTTCGGAGAACAGGGCCAGCTCATCCCGGCTGACCCAGGCGGAGACCATCTACGCCCTGACCAACGCAGGGGGCTATCCCGCCGCAAAATTCGAGGACGCCTGGCGTCACGTGATCCTTTATTCAGAACATACCTGGGGCGCCGACATCAGCGTCACCGACCCTTTAAGTCAGAAGACAAAGGAACAATGGGAAATAAAAAAATCCTATGCCGCCACGGCAGATCGCCTGTCGCATGAGCTGCTGGCAGGCGCGACAACGGGCACAGGTACAGCCCTCGCGGGCGCCATCGATGTCTTCAACACGAACTCCTGGAAAAGAACAGCCCTGGTCCTGGTCCCCCCCCAGCTCTCGGCCGCAGGTGACCTCGTGAAAGATGCCGCAGGCAGGGTTATCCCTTCACAACGGCTTTCTACAGGCGAACTGGCCCTGATCGCCACCGGCCTGGAACCTTTTTCAGCCACCAGGTATCACATCACCAGCGGTAAGCCTGCTGCCTCCACTGCTGTGGCTGCGGGCGCCAACACCCTCGACAACGGTATCCTATCCGTCATCATCGATCCGGCCACCGGATCTCTCAAGAGCATCAGGAAACATGGTATCGATAATAATTTTTCAGATTCGGCCTCCGGTAATAACCTGAATGATTATCTCTTTTTGCCCGGCAACGATCTGAAAAACCTGCAGCGCAACGGACAGGTGACCATCGCCGTGAAAGAACAGGGTCCCGTCCTTTCCACCCTCCTTATCACTTCGACAGCGCCGGGCTGTAATAAGCTCACGCGGGAGATCAGACTGGTAAAGGATTTCGACTATATAGAGATCCTGAACCTGCTGGACAAGAAACCTGCGGAGCTGAACCCCCATCCGGGAGACTATGCCTGGGCCAATACAGGTGGTAAAGAGAGTGTCCATTTCGGATTCCCCTTCCATGTCCCTGATGGTGACATGCAGCTGGATATTCCCCTGGCCGTCATGCGCCCCGAAAAGGACCAGATCCCCGGATCCTGTAAGAACTGGCTGGAGACCGGCAGTTGGGCCGATGTCTCCAACAAGGACCTGGGTATTACCTGGGCCACCCTGGACGCCCCGCTGGTAGAAGTAGGAGATATTACCGCTACGCTGCTGGGTGGACAGTCCAACCCCGACATCTGGCGTAAGAAGATCGAACCTACGCAGAAATTATATTCCTGGGCCCTGAACAACCACTGGGAGACCAATTACCGCGCCTACCAGGATGGTCTGATAACCTTCCGCTATGCCCTACGCCCCCATGGCGCATATGATCCTGCCACCGCCACCAAATTCGCGACGGGATTATCCCAACCCCTGATCGTGGCGCAGGCCACCGGCAACGAAAAGTCGGCGCCCAGGCTGCAATTAGGATCCGACAATATCGTGGCCCTGGTCCTCAAACCCAGCGAAGATGGAAAGGCATGGATCCTGACCCTTTATAACCCGACAGCTGCAACCCAGTCCACGAGCCTGCGCTGGCTGGATCCCCTGAAGGCGGTCCATTACAGCAATACCGGGGAGATGAGCCTGGAGCCAGTAAGGGGTGATCTCAGCATCGCCGCACAGGATGTCATTACCCTTAGGGTTGAAAAATTATAATTATAGCCTTTTCGCTATAATTGCATTTCAAATAGTCGAATTATGAAAATCGCACTGGATCACAGCAGCGCGGTTCCCCTGCATATTCAGGCAGAGGAACTGGTGCGGCAGATCATCAAGGATCCGCAGTATAAGACTGGAAAATTTTTGCCGAATGAAGTGGAATTGTCTAAGAAGCTGGCCATCTCCCGCACAACCCTGCGACAGGCGCTGAACAAGTTGGTCTTTGAAGGATTGCTGGTCAGAAAAAAGGGCGTCGGCACCAAGGTGGTAGAAACAACATCCATCAGCTCCAAATCCAAGAACTGGCTGAGTTTCTCCCAGGAGATGCAGGCCCGGGGCATCCCCATAAAAAACTTCGAGCTGCATATCAGCTGGGTAATGCCCGAGGAAAAAGTAGCAAATTTTTTCGAGATCAATTCCAATAAGAAAGTACTGAAACTGGTCCGTCTCCGGGGCGGGCCCGAAGGGCCCTTTGTCTATTTCGAATCCTGGTTCCATCCCCGCATCGGTCTGACAGGCGATGAGGATTTCAAGAAGCCGCTGTACGAAATGCTGGAAAAAGAGCATTCCACCATCGCCTATATCTCACGGGAAGAGATCAGCGCAGAAAGGGCAGACCCCACCATGGCGCTCAAACTTGAAATGGATACGGGTGACCCGCTGCTGGTCCGGAGAAGATATGTCTATGATATCGCAGAACGCGCTATCGAATACAATGTCGGCAGGTATAAAGCCGATAGCTTCGTATATACCGTCGAGAGTAAGAGGGAATAAACATTCCCTCTTACTTTATTGTGTAAGCTTATACAATTTACCGGTAGCCCCCGATGGCCCCAGGTTCGAAGAGGTCATAACATACACTTCACCGCCGGCATCCTCTCCAAATCCTTTTATCCACTGGCCGATATTGTCGGGGAAAGTCTTTAGACTGAGTGCCGTAAAAGGCCAGAGTCCCGGTCCTTGGGGTGTCGCCTGGTATAATTTGCCCGCCGGCGCCGATCCATCCCCCGAAAGAGAGCCGAAGATATATTTCCCTGCCAGGCTCCCCACTGCGGTTCCACGGTATACATAGCCGCCGATCACCGCAATGGTAATTCCCCCTCCTTTTGGATTGGCCGTATTCACCAGCTCGATCACCGGATCGATCAGGGGATTGCCGGCAGAATCCACCGAAGGACAGGAACCGGGTTCCTTCAGGTCATCGGCTGTACTGAAACAATGGGTGCCCTCTTTGACATTCCATCCATAGTTCCCCCCCTTGGTAACGACGTCGACCTCCTCATAGAGTGACTGACCCGCATCTCCGGCAAACAATCGGTGATCCCCTCCCCTGTCAAACGAGAACCGGAAGGGATTTCTGAAGCCATAGGCATAGATCTCATCCAGGCCCGGACCGCTGACAAAGGGATTGTCAGCCGGGATCCCATAATCATGCCCGCCGCCGGGCTGATCGATATCGACGCGGAGGATATTGCCCAGTAGATTTTGTTGTACATCCTGGCCATTCCCTCCCCCGTTGACCTTGTACCAGTCATCTACATGGCCCGGCGCCACATCATCCTTATTCCCGCCGTCCCCGATGGAAATATAGAGATAGCCATCCGGCCCGAAGGCCAGGGTGCCGCCATTGTGATTGGACTGTGGATGGTCGATCTCCAGCAGGACCTTCTCGGTAGAAAGATCTACCTGTGCAGCCCCCGCCGCCGCCTTGAATTCCGAGACATGAATGGTATTATTCCAGGGAGTTCCCGGCTGGGGACCACCCGCCCGGGGCGGCGCCGAATAAAAAACAAAAAACCGCCCATTGGAAGTAAAATTGGGGTGAAAGGCAAACCCCATCAGACCCCGTTCATCGTATCCGGCATTCAGGGTGACCAATTTGCTGCTGATATCAAGAAATGGCGTGGCGGATTGATTGCCATCTTTGTCGAGTATCCATATCTTCCCGATCTGGTCTGCTACAAAAAGTCGGTTGCTGCCATCGGCAGGCGCCGCAACAACCAGCGGAGAGACGAAATTCTCCGCAACCAGCTTCAGATCCGGCTGTTTCGCGCCGGTCCCCCCGTGATCATCCTTCTTACATCCGACCGATAGAACAAAAAAGCCCAGGCATAGGTAGGCCAGCAAGTGTTTTTGCAATTGCATACATTGTAGTTTTTAGAAATGAAAAATACAATGATTCAGGGCTGCACTGGGGGGAGCCGGCAGGGGTTACAATGAGAACGGATCAAAAACCCGAGGCGTTGCCTGGGGTTTTTGATTTTATCCGGCGGGTCAGCAGATAGACAAGATAACCCAGGGGCCCGAACACACAGCAAAATATCAGGGAAGGAATAATCCAGGCATGGGAGATCCCTTGGCGGAGAGAATCTTTTTTCACCCAGACCCCCACAAAAAGATCGAAGGTCAAAAAATGGACCCACGCTGCATTCACCAGGGTCTCATTCGTGAAGATCCGCAGGACCCCTTCAAAATTGCTGAAGTCCTTCATGGTCTGCATGATGGGCTGGGAGAAATTCAGACCCGTATATACCAGGGCCAGCACCACGATGACAACGCTGATCAGGAATTTGTCAAAATCTTTCCAGTAAGGACTGACAAAGATCAGGACGATCCATCCGATACCCGAGAACAGGGAACAGGCCATAAAGATGGTGGCAGGACTCATAGTAAGATTTTAAATGGTACTCAGATATTCGATCGCCGTCAGGGAGGGGAAAAAGAAATAGGCCCCTCCCCTGGTTGTGATAAACTTTTGCAGTCCCGTAATGGTCTTATTCACCGGCTCGCACTGTATCGTAAAATTCTGTTCGGTCCCCGGGGCGGGATTCTCCCTTACGCCGCAGACCGGATCGGGGTCGTTGTACAATTGCATGAACTTAGGGTAATTAGCCCAGGTATATTGGATAAATTCATACTGACGCGAGATATCGGTATTGAAACAGGTGAACAATAGTCCCACCTCTCCTTTGGGTGTATGGTTCATAGGGGTTCCCGCAATCGGATCGCCGTACAGCCGGGCCCGGCGCATGATCCTGTGACGGCGGGTGAGCTTCAGCGATTGTTCAGGGCCGTTATCCTCAAAAGTATCCCGGGGATTGGTCCTGCGGAGATGTGAGCCGAATGGACATTTCATCCCATCCTTATCATGATCCGAATACCTGAAATAATCATCATTCGATTCGCCGCCCGGGTCCTTATCCGGGAATTTCACGACAGGTGCCCCGCTGGGCCACCGCCCCATCATCTTGGAGGCCAGCTTGACACTCTCTTCGGCATTTACCGTACCATCCGGGTTCTTTGTCTTTTCATTCATGAATTTCCAGTACCCGCTGACATCCTGCTGCAACTGCCGCATCACCATATACGTGCCGTTACGCCCTAAATCTTTTTTGCCCGTACCACCCGCATCGAAAGGCAGGATGAAGACATTGCCCTGTTCCTCCGCCAGCACCGGCGTATCCGGGTAAACATCGTACTCATTTTTATAGCCCATGAGGAATTCCCCGGCGTTGATATAATCATCGGGAGGCCCATTTTTTCCGCTGCCCTTGATGATCGGCTGCGAGATACCGTCCCGAAAGCCGAAATGTTCCCTGTTCATGGCCAGGGTCTGTCCGTCCAGTTGGAGTACTTCCTGCATACCGGCAGCAAACTGCAGGGCCAAACGATCATAGTAGGCCAGTGCCGTCTCCTGGTCCTTGCCGAATACCATCAGCAGGATATGCACCTCCTCATTATTGGGTCCGCCCCACTGCCAGTTCTCCGGAGCGCTGCTGTCGATATCTCCCAGCAATCGCCGGCGATGATCCGCCGTGATCCCTTCCCGGAATGCCCGGGTGAAATTGGCCAGGTTGGACGCCTTGAGGCCAAGGGCCTGCAGACCGGCACAGGTAAATGCCATGTTCAGACAGTTGGTCTTCGGATAGTGCGTGCAGTTAGTAATATCATGCACGGTGTCTTTCAGGAATTGTTTGGCGGACAAGGGATCGGTAACGCGCAGGACCGCATACCGGGAATACTGCATGTGCTTGTACCCCCTGACGATATATCCCTGTATATCCGATAATTCTAAGGATTCCATAACTGTAGTTTACAATCTTTAAAAAAATGGCAGGCTCCTAAAATCTTTGCAGGAACTTCCGGGCCTCCCGCTCATTCAGGTCCTGAAATAATTCATTCCGTATATAGGAATTGTTGATGATGTTCTTTATGGACAAATGAGGATAGGCGCAATACCATACCGCTGTCGGAACCTGGTAATAACGGCTCCAGGCCAAAAAATGTTCCTCATCATAGGCCCCTCCGGTCAGCAGGAACCGCGTCCTGGGAAATTTCATCGTGTTGCTCCAGATCCCCGTGAGCCCCCATCCCGATTTGTCGATAAAGTCCCCAAGGTACTGCTGCCAACTGCCATCGAAATTGCTGAAGAACAGCATTCTCTTCTGGTTGTCGATCATCACCCACCGGGCGAAATGGATGGTCGGGATGCCCATTAGTTTACCATTGACGAAGAGGAAGCTGACCAGGGACCTGGCGAAGATCATCAGGGCCTGCAGGGTGATCAGGCGCATCTTCCCCGGCTTCATATACAGGACCTGAGTGAACTGGTTCTGATTACCCAGGTCCTCGTATTCTTCTAATAACTTGACATGGCCCCCGCTGACCTGGCTGGGTGTCAGGCCCAGAGGCTCATCCGTCCTTTCGTACAGGACATGCAGCAAAAGGATCCAGATGATGATGACGGGTGAGAGGATCAACAGCACCAGCCCCAACAGCACCATGCCCGGCCAGTTCACCCGGGGCATGGTAATAGACTGACGCGCCCATTGAAAGTCCCCTTTGGCGATAGCATCGGACTGTAAGGATTGATGGATCTCTTTTGCCGACCGGTCTTTCCAGTTCCCTCTATGGATACAATTCCAGACATAATTTCTCAGTTCATGCTCCTGGTAGATCTGGCTGACGGTCCGTCCGGGTGCTCCTACGAAAAAAGAAGATTCCTTCACCCGCCATTGGGAGAGGTATTTTTCCCTGCTCTCCGCTGTCCTGGTGGAAACTTCGGGATAACCCTCACAGAAGGAATACAGCCGGTCTGTAAAATCGGCACAGGTCGTCGAAAATCCCCTGAGATGATCTTCTTCCGACCCATCGAAATTGGAACAAAGGACCAGCCGCCAACCCACATCGGTCTCAGGGTTCCCGTCAGCATCCTTGGGTTCCAGCAAGACCCAGCGGGCATAATGGATGGTGCCCAGGTTCTCAAATCCAACGGGTTGACCGGCCTGAACATCCTTCCGTATCTGCATGAGCAATCCATTCAGATTGTCTTGCTGCCCGCTCTTCACGGGCGTAACCAGGGTAAGGGGATGTTGATGCGTCGTCATGTATGCTTTGTTTTTTATAAAATGATCAGGATACCGCGGTGGAAAATGCCACCACGAAATTGTTGAAGAAGGGACCCACATGCAATCCCGTCCCCGTGCCCGCCCAACCTGGCTGCCGCCGTACATCGGGCAGCCGCAGGATGGCGGCGGTAAATTCTGAAATGGTCACGGCGTTGATGTACTTTCCATAACACTCATGCAGCGCATACCCATAGTTCATATAGACAGCCTCCCGGTCCGCACTGAATTTTTTCGGGTCCGGAAAGGCAGCCGGGTCCATCATGGCGCAGGCCGTCAATGCAAATACTTTCCGCCTGGCCCTGATCGTATATTTCTTATCTCCTTTTCCTTTCAGCACCTGCTGTTTCTCACAATAACGGATAACGCCGGGCTGCGCCGGGTTGAATCGCATCGCTTCGGAAACATAGGCATACATCTTCTTCATGTCCCCGGCACGGGCCGTCGAGATAGCGCCCTGCAAGGCCTCCGGGCGGTTGAACAGCTCATCCAGCACCAGGATCACAGCCTTATTGGTCGTCTCGAGAATCCCCGTGATCAGGCCACCGATATTACGCTGGATCACCTCATCGTCAAACCAGCCATTGCCCGGCTCCCTTTGCAACAGGATCATCCGGTTGAGGATATTATCATCGATGACTCTGCCCCTGTCCAGATCCGCCTTCCGGTCACTGATAATCTGCAGGATCCATTTCCTTCTGTCCAGCGAGGCCTTTACCGCTTCTTCATGTTTGGCCTTGTTATTCGTGAAGTTCAGGAAGAGGTCATAGAACAGGGCCCGCAGCCAGTGCTTCATTATGGGGATCGTCGGGGGCGGAACACCAAAATATTTATCTATGAACCGGACCAGGACCGGGTAGCACATGGCATCGGCCACATCGATCTTTCCGTATTCCTTTACCTGTTGCAGGATCTCTTCGGAGGAATCCCTGATAAAGGCCCGGATCCAGTCCATGTCCTCTCTTTTGGCCGTCCTCCTGACAAAATTTCGTTCACGGTCGAACTGTGGATTATTACGGTCCATCCCCAGGAAGAAGGCGCCCTTCTGGTTGGCCATCTTTTTACCATTGATCTCTTCCACGGTAAAATCATTATCCCGCTCCATCATTTCCACCAGCAGATCATTTTTATTGACCGCGACCAGGCCGGCAACCCCCAGGTTCAGGACCGGGAAATGCCGCTGGAGAAAATAGAATATCCCTGTCTTACGCCGTCCCAGCGCAAGACCGATCCGCAGCCCCAGTTTACCCAGCGCCCCGGGCTCTTTCGGGATCTCCTGCTGCGAACGGGGCAGGGGCCGGTCATCCTGGTACATCAGCAGCACGAACTGCCCCGCAGGCGTGGCCCGCAATTCCTCTATTTCCAATCGCACTTCATCCGGCACTTTGTTGATGGCGCCCGCAGATCCGCCAAATTCATTGGGCAGCAGCAGCGGTGCGGCCACAGCGGCGAACGCTATATCGGCAAGGGTCAACCGATCTCCCGCCAGATATTTCCTTCCGTCGGCCAGCAGGCCGTTGACATCCTCAAAGATCTTTTTAATAGCTGCCAGGCTTTCTCCCGCCGGCTGTTTATCCAATTGCCAGTCCCGGATCAGCCGGCTGCGTACGCCCCCATAGCCGAAAAGGAAACTCATGCATTCCCCCAGCGGGATACGCCCGCCGCACCAGTTCATCGCATACCGGCGATGCGTCATTACCAGGGAGTAGACATAGGTTGATACATGCTTCTCAAAAGGGCCGGTAAATAATTTATAGTATTCCAGCACCTGCCGGCGTTTCGCTGCATCATCCGGCAGCAGTCTTTTCTCCGGCTGACATCGCTGTTCATACCAGGCTACAATGCTGTCGGCCGTATACAACAGAACATCCGTCCTGATCAGCACAGGAGAATTCTCCACGCCGGTCTGACCTGTCAATTGATTAATTACGGGAAGGTATAGAGGGGGTGTATGAGGATGGTCCTCATACAGGATATCATTCAGATCCAGCACCCATCTGGCCAGTTCATCATGACCGCCTAGTACATTGCTGACAAAACTGGGCGTTTTCTTAGCATAGGCAAAATCCGTTCTGAACTTCAGGGGTTTTTCAGGCACAGGCAAGTTAATCATATTATAATAATTATGCAAGTTATCGGCAATCCACGGAAAATAATACCGTGAAAACACCTGATTTTCAGTTCGCTACTGGGAATAGAGGTAACTAAGACTTAAAGGAATCCAGCCATTCAGCCGTGCTAAGTTGTTTTTGAATACGGGCTATATCTCCGAAAGCTGTAACCAGGAGGTCCCGGTTGTTTTCTGCCAGGTCTGATTGAAAGCCATTTCCGCTATTGATATACAAAGCCATTTGCTGACCGATCACCTTCATCAGGTCAAATCGGGTCACGTCGGCCATATCGATATTTCCTAAGACATCCTCTCCAAGATCATGCAACCACTTTGAATGATATTTATGCTCGTCAAGGGTATCCGTATTAGGCAGTCTTTGTATGGCCGCAGGGTCGAGAGAAATTTGAAAGCGTCTGAAATCAATGGCCGTCTTTATCATAGGGGAGCGGAGAGCATCCACCTGCATTGCGCTGGCATCCTGACCATTGGCCGTCATCAGCCAGTTCAGCCAGAACGCGATGTCGATGCCATGAGGGTTGATAGCCTCGGTTGGCTTTAAGAATTCGCGGGAGATCCCGGTACCAAAACTAAAGAGGGTCACACCGGACAGTTTGTAGGCAGAGTGAGCCTCGTTCTTGTCGGCCCGGCTATAGGATACGGCCTCCATAAAGGCGGCCAGTGAAGGATTGTTGTAGGTGGTCGTTCCGCCGTCCACAAATCTTTCCAGCGGATAGAAATAGGTAGGAGCGCTCATGGTTGCTTCCATAACGGCGCGGAGCAGAACGTCCTTGTAGGTTCCGTAGTAAGAACCATCGTCTTGCTTGAAGCAGGAGAAGAATGTTTCTTCCGCAGCGGCGACATCCCGGGAGGTGATCATGAGGTCGATATCCGTGAGGGCGCAGGCCTGGGACAGGCTAAGATCTTTGATGA
>Ga0247778_1001292_pt1 | contig 11643 bp, 3 predicted proteins | sample UWRJL049202B5_FD_179939 | JGI IMG/M metagenome (GOLD analysis project Ga0247778, IMG submission 179939) | Plant litter microbial communities from Arlington Agricultural Research Station in Wisconsin, United States - UWRJ-L049-202B-5 | ecosystem: Environmental > Terrestrial > Plant litter >... | reverse complement strand
TAATATTATTTATTTTTATTTAAAAAAATAATAATATAATATTTATTATTTAAAATTATTAAATTTAAATAAAAAAAAATTTTTTTTTTTTTTTTTTTTCAAAAATCGAGAAATTAATATTATTTTGATAATTTTGATATTTCAGCCAGATTTCTTCAAAATAGCAATTTTTTTTATAGAAATATAATATTCTTTTTGATATTTAATTTATTTATTTTTAATTGACAATAAATCTGTAATAATTATTTAATATAGAAAATATTTAGAATCATTATTTAATATTATTTTTTTTTTTAAGAATATTTAACCAATTAAATCTGGTTCTCAATATATTTATTTTGGCTTTATTATTATTATTATATAATTTGATTTTTTTGGAGTTCGGTGACATTTTTTGTATATAAATTTAGGAGCTTGTTCTCGAATTGGTCCAGTTATAATTGGGGATTATTAGAATATTAATCTAATCAATAATTTAATTATATATTATAATATAATTTTATTTTATATAAATTTATCAAAATAACCAAAAAAATATATTTGGTAAATAATTGTAATAAATTATAATTCTTTTTAATTATTGATTTAATTTTTAAAATTAAAATATCGCTAAAATATATAAAATCAGATTTAATATAAGATTTAATAAAATTATAATATAGATTTTGACCATAAATTTATAAATCTTTTATTATAATCGACTAAAAAAATTCAACAAATATATAAATTATTAATTAATTTATATCGTTTATAATATTTTATAATTATAAATTTCAATTATTAACTTTTTCAGCCAAATATTATTTCTATATTATTATTGCAATTTCAAATTGTATGCAAAAAACCCCCTAAATAATAGATCTCTTATATTAAACTGAAAATATAAATATAAATAAATACTCTAGCTATCGAGATTTGTTGAAAATGTTTCTATTAGAATAAATCGTAAATCTTATTTATATTAAAAAAAAAATTAATATATATTATAAAATATAATCTCGGGAGGAAAAATTGAAAATAATTAAATAAACTAAAGATCAATTATAGATCGAGGGCAAAAATGAAAAAATAAAACTAATCTCCGATAATACTATTATTAAAAAATAAAATTATAATATTAGCCAAATTAACAAATAATATATAAATAAAATCAAAATTATAAATATGTCTTGTAGATTAATATAAAATTTCCAAAAGATATAAAAAAGTCAAAAATATAAAATAAAAAAATAATTTTTTATAAAATTTAAAAATATTCGGAAATATAATATAAAGATCGATAAAAATTAAATTTGTTGATATACGAAAATTATTTATAACCAATTTTATCTTAATTATAAAAAAAAAAATATTATAAATCAGATTTATTTTGAAAAATTTTGATTTTTTATAAATTAAATATAAAAATTCAATAAATATTGGGATATTTTGTAATGGACAGGTATCAAATACATCCAGAAAATATTGGCAAAAATAGAATCGATTATTTAGATATAATTATAATATAATTATAAAAATATAATTATTCGAAATAATTCAATTTGTAAGAAATTTTATAGATTTGATATATTTATTGTGGGTTGTTTCAAATTGTTTAAGATTTATAATATAAATTAGATCCCGATCTCTTTTGAGACAATAAAGAATAAAATTTATGTTATTAGAAAGTCTAAGCAGGTCATTATACGGTAGATCTGCCTTGATTGGTCAAAAGCGAATTATATTATATAAATAATATTTTATATTAATAATATTTTTTATACAAAACCATTTATTATTTTTAATAACCCGGAATAAAATAATTAGCATCAAAAATAAAAATAAAAATATTATAATCCCTATATAAAAATTATATTTAATAAAATTGGATCTATAAATTATTATATATTTTTGAGATAAATCATAGATCAATATATTGAAAATTTTATTTTTCCGTTAAAAAACCAAAAACTATACTTATTTATTTTTAATAAATTTTTTATTTATATTTATAAATTTTTCAAATATAGAAAAAATAAATTTTCTACTAATCGCCAATTGCGCGAGGAAAAATAATATCTGTTAGAGGAAATTTTTATTAATCTTAATAAATTTAAAATATTATAATTATTAATCCTAGATAATTATATAAATTATATATAATTTTGTGATATTATATTTAATAAATTAATCAAAAACAATATTAAAAATTTCGAACTGATATAAATCGATAAAAATAAAAAAATTTGGGAAGAGAATAAATTTTTAATAAAAAAATATTATATTTAATTGATTATTTAGATTATAAATAATATTGCGAAAAATTATATAATTTATAAATTTATTATTATAACGATTTTCTATAATATAAAATTGTTCTTTAATTTAAATAATTCTTAAGATTATTTTTTTAATATTTATAATATACCAAATATTGTAATTAATAATTAGAAATAGTTAAGGATCCTTGTTTCCGAATCAAAAATTAATAAAAATTAAATTAAAAATCCAAATATTACAATATTTATTATTATTGGCGAACGAAATTAAAATATAATAAAAAATTTTAATAATTTTAATATAAAAATTTATAATATTTTTAATAATTCCGATATTTCTAAATCTAAATATAATAAAAAATCTTTTTTCGGTATTAATTTAATTCCTAGATTTTTTTTTTGTTTTAAAAATATTATTAATTTTGATTCTGACCCCGAAAATAATAATATTATTATTTTTATATTTCCTATAACTAATGTAAGAACTTTCAAAAACAAAAATAAAAAAAAATAAAAAAAAATTGTTATTATTGATTAAATATATAAATTGATATTTTATAAATTATTTATTTTATAATTATAAAATATTATTTTTAATTATTTTTTCTATAATTCTATAATAAAATAATTTTTTTATTTTATTTTTTGATATATTCAGTTTATTTTATATTATAAAATAATATCGAATATTATTTTCTAAAATCTTAAGATTAGATTTAAATTAAATATTTTTAAAATATAAAATTTTGTTAATTCTAATATCTAAGTTATAATATTATATAATATTTAAATTGTTATTATCAAATCAAATATATAGTATATCGGACTCTTTTTTTTATTTTTTTAGAATTTAAAAAAAATATTATTATTTATATAATTATTATTATTATTCGATTATTAATCAATTTGCTATATATTTACATTTTTATAAATATTATTATTTATTATATTTATTTATTTTCTATATTATTAAAAATTTTTAAATATTAAAATAAATTATTTGCAAATTATTAAATAAAATTATTGATATAGAAATATTTTTATTTATTTTGATAAAAATAAATCGTCCTTTTTAAATAATTTATTTAGATTTTTATTTTTATTCCTTGATTTAAAATTTTTTGGAAAAATTATACAAATTTATTATTTAATAAATTTTGAATATATTGATATAAATATAATTGATATATAAATAATTATTTAATTTTTATTTATATCAAATTTATAATTATAAATAAAAATTGAAACCTAATTTTAATTTATTAAGGTTAATATATAAATTATTTTTTTTATTTTTATCAAAAAAATTTTAAATATTTGATTTATAAATCCTAATTTAAAATTATATTTTTGTAAAAAACCAAAATATAATATCCAAAAATTTATTTATTATTTTGTTATTACAATTATATTAATTTGTTAATTTGAATTAATTTTATAAAATTAGATTTTTTTTTTATTTTTTAATTAATTTTTTAATTTAATTTGAATCTTATAAATTATAATTTATTATTAAATATTATTAATATAATATTAATTTTTATAATATAAATATTAATTATAAATTTAATTTGAATTTTATAAAACAATATTTAAAAAAAATTATAATATACGACTCCCGGTCAAGAATCTTATAATAGATTTAATATAAAATTTTATTATAAATTCAATTGGATATGGAAAACGATATTAAACAAATTTGATTAATATAATTTGATTTATATTAATTAATATATTATAAATAAAATATTATAAATCTACAATATCATTTTTACTCCTTATCTAGTATCCTGATTCGTTTAATATTATTTTTTTTATGGTTTTTTAAAGCTCGCAAATAAATTATTTTTTATTTTTTATAATCTGGGGACTATTAATACCAAATTCCTAATATAATATATATTATATATAATCCATTTATATTTTGATTTATATTTATTAGATTATATAAATTAATAAATTTGTACTTTGAATCCAACAAAAATTAAATATTTAATAAAAAAGTTTTCAAATATTAAATTGGGAATAGAATTTTTTATTTTTATTTTTTATAGATTATAGAATTTTGGAAATAGTTGATCTAGAATAATATTATTAAAGTCGATTCTCAAATTTTTTTTTTTTATATTAAAAAATATTTTTATATTATTATCTGGATCCGATAGTAATTGAATAATATTATTTAAATAATCTCTATTAGAACTTAATAATATCTATTCTCGTATTTGTAAGCAAATATCAGAAGAGAAAATAAAAGAAATAAACCAATATTAGTTTTATAGTTTATTATTATAATTATTAATAATCGTTCCAAGTTCTTTTTTTATATATAAAAAATCTTTTATTTTTAAAATAATTTTTTCCTTTCCAATTGTATCGTCCGTTTTTAATATCTTTTAAAATATTATAAAATAATTACTACTACCATGGTTTTTCACTTTACTTTATTTTATTCTTTATTTATCAATTCAAATATTAATCCAATATTCATTTGTACTACAAAATTGCTCGAGTATACTACTAAGGGTTATTATAAAAAATATTATTATTACAATAATTTTAATCTATTTTTTATTTTTTAAAAATATTTTCAAAAAATTAATAATCTGGGTATTTTTATTAATCTAGGATATTATACCAATAGTTTAATTTTTAAAAAATAACCCAATAATATTAATTAATATTTCTATAATATAAAATTATCGAAAAGCCTCGATCTTCGCATTTAATTTCATTTAGATAATTATTCATTGAATTGCAAATTTATTTTTTAAAACAATCAAGGACTTAAGTACCAGTCTAATTTTTTTATTTATAATAATATTGTTAACAATAAAAATAACCGTTATTTTCTTTATTAATATCTGATTTATTATTATTTATAATTTTATATTGATTTTGTAGGCCTCGAAGAGTTTTGCTAATATTTTCTCGGGGCTAAATATAAATAATTCAATAAAAATATTATTAACCTGCGATATTGATCACTTAATTAATAAAAATAATATTACTAAATTCTCAGATAATCCACTGATATTTGGTATTATAAGATTTGATACCAAAAAGATTTTACTTATATCAAATATAATTATTATATTATTAATAATAGCTTGGGGGGATGGAATATTAGAAATAATTAGGGTAATTTTAATTAGATTTAAACCTGTTTCTACCGAATTCTCCTGATTTTATTAAATAAAATATATAATTTGATAATTTATTATCGTACTAAAATTAATTATAAATATATTAGTAATTGTTAAATTAATATTGTATTGCATTATATACCAAAAATATTAAATAGATCTATATTTATAAAAAAGAATTATTCTTTGGTCTGTTTCTTTCTCTTAGGAGATATAATATAAATTAAAAAAAATTAAATAATTAAAAAAAAATAAAAATAAAAATAGGGGGGGGGGGGTTTAGAATATAATAATATAAATAATTGGGATATTAATATTTTTTATATAATTTCTTCCTTTAATTCTCTCAAAATTACAATCTATTTTATTATAATTTCTTATATTTAAATTATAAATTTTTTTTTAAACTCAAATAATCTTTTGTTTGATTGAAAAATTATATTTGCAAATATAATCGGTTTTTATAAATATAATTTTTTCAACGAAATAAACTATCCAAATTAAATATTCAAAAAAATTTATTTTTGATATAAAACTTTCCTTTTATTATATTTTTAAATAAATATAATATCAATTTCTAATTTTTTTTGCGATTGATTTTGGTATTTGAAATTTATAATAATAAATATTATTATTTTTAAAATTTGCTAATAATATATGGAGATTTTTTTTTAAATATAAAAATTTTTGATAAAATTATTTAATATAAATAAAAATAAAAATTATATATTATATAATAAATTTTTATATTATAAACCAGTTATAATATCGAATTATATAATAATAATTAATAATAATTTCGTGCAAAAAATATATCGATTATTAATATTAAATATAAAATCTAGAATTTATTAATTAAAATTTTAATAAATAGATTAAATATTTATTTTTGGGATTAATAATAATAGATTTAATTATATTTAATTTATTATTTGAGAATTTGAGATTTATAACGGTATTATTCAATAATATAAATAATATATCTTTGATAAAAAAAAAAAACCCGGGTTTTTTGAAATCTCCTATATTTTTATATAATAATATAAAATATTATAAAATTATTGACCTCCTTTTATTCGTTATTCGGGGCGGTTTTGAATATTTTATAATAAATATTTATATTTTTTGATTTTATATTATTATAAATTTATCGATTGCGAATCAATTATATTTTAAACAATTATTATTGAAATATTTTATTATTAAAAAAAATATAAATTTTTTTTTAATTTTTAAATATATTTATATTTTTAAATTAAAAAAATTAATATTTATTTGGATTATAAAATATTTAAAAATTTATTTTAATAATTTTTGATATTCTAGATCTTTTTTTTATTTTATTTTATTTATTTAAAATTAAAATATTTTTAATATAATTTTATAATTTTATTATTTTCTCAATAATTATTATTATTATTATTTTCATTTCTCCTAATATCGATACTTATAGCAAAATATTTAATACAAGAGCAAACTATCGAAAATCCCCAAAGAAAATAATATTAAAAATATTTCCAAAAATTGTATTTGAGTTTATTGATATTTTCCAAATTTTATTAATATAATTATAAAAATTTATAAAATTTTTTTAATTTATTATTAATATTTTGTTTGTGATTGTAAAAAATATTTTTGTTAAATAGTTTTGAATTATAGCTAATAATAAAAAATTTATTTTTGTTTCAATATTAATTTATTTAATTTTAAGATCAAAAATTCTATATAATATTATTTTTTTAATATAAATTATTATTGTTTTTATTAATATTATTAATAGGATTTTGTTGGCTTATTCTAAGATATTTATATTAAATAAAAATATTATAATTATTAATATTTTATTTATATTTTTTGCATTAATAATATAAATAAGATTTTGATTCTCAATTAACAAATATTGTAAGACTTTTATAGTAATAAAAATATTTATTATATAAGATAAAAATATAATAATTATATCTTATTATTTCGAATTTAAAGTTTTATAAATTATTTTTATAAATTTTATTAAATTCTATAATATTAGATTTATTTTAAAATATTTTTATAAATTTAAAAATTTTAATTTCAATTTTAACTCGATTATTTTTTATTATTATTTAAAATATTCGTCAACCAATTTTTATTTTTTTTTATATTATTTATTATTATATTAATTATTATTATTGGATATTTGTTTTTTACGGATATTCGATTATTATTTGAATTATATCTTTTATAATTTGATATAAAATTTATTATATATATTTTCTAAAATATTCTACAAAATTATTACTTTGGGAATTAAAAAATATATTGTGATCTCGATAGGCTTATTAATATTATTTCTAAGTCTTATTCCTTGCATAATCTATTAATAAAAAATATTAATAAAACTATATTAAAATTAAATAATTGTAATAATTTTATTATTAATTTAATTTTTATTATAATTATTATTCGCGAAATTATATTTTTTTATAATTATTTTTTTTTATTTATCGATTTCCAGCTAGCATATAATATGGTCTTTATTAGTTTTATTTTTAATATATCAAAAATTTTAAAAATTTTTGACAAATTTTTAAATATAAAATAATAAAATTAGGAATATATATTTCCAAATTATAATATAAATATTTTTTGATTATTTGAAATATTTTATATCGATTATATATTTTATAAATAATATTAATAATATTTGTTATAATATAAAAAATCCGAGAAAATATTTTGCGATATTATTTTTAATATATATATTATTTGCAAAAATTTTTTCAATAGTCCAATTGATTTTATAATTATTTAAATATATAATATATTTATAAAAAACTAGAATCTATATTTTATTTTTTTATCCTTACTCCGGCAAAAATATTATAATTTATTAATAAATTTCGTATATTAAATATTCAAAATTAAAACAAAAAAAATCTAAAAATACAATAAATAAAAAATATATATTAATTTAGCAAAAATATTTATATAAATATATATCCGAGAACCGATTTCTATAATATTAATAATTGATATAATAAAAAATCCGGGTACTCTTGATTATAAATTTGATAAAACTATTATTATTTATTATAATATTAATTTTATTTATAATATTACTATATTAATTTTCTAATTTTTTATCAGATATATCCTTTTATAATAAATTTATATTCTTTCCCAAAATTAGTGGAAATGATATACGATTTAATTTTTATATATAAATTTTTATCTAATACAAATATAGAATATAATTCTAGTTATTTAATATATAAAATACAAATTAATTAAATAAAAATGAAACTATTGTCACAATTCCTATTTTTTTTTATATTAAAATCTATTATATATTTTCAAAATAAAATTTCCAGATATAATATTAAATAAATATAATTTTATATTAATCTTTTTCCCTTGTATCCGAATTATTTTTTTATAATAGTTTTAAATAATATTATTAATATTATTAAATTATATATTTTGATATTATTTTTAATAAAATAATTGAATATATAATATAAAATGATTAATATTTTCAATATCCCTAATATAAAGGAAATATTATAATTAAATTATAATATAGAAATAATAATATAATTTTTTTTATTAATATTAAAATTATTTCGATAAAATTTGATTTTTTTTAATTATATATCAAATATAATATTATTATTTTTATTTATCTATATTATTCCGTTCGCAAAATTCTATATTGATTTATTTTAATTTTATTTTAGTCTAAATTATATTAATTTAAAATATAAAAAACAATAAATTTTGATATATTTATTTGGGATTTGTTTATTATTTTTATTATAAATTAGCATATTTTTCTTATATTTATAATAGGTAATTTTATATTTATATATATTTTTCTCCGAGTAAATAATATTGGAATTATTTATTAAATATATATAAAAAATTTTATTAAAATCCTATAAATTATTATCAAATTTAAATCGATTAAAATATTTTATTTTATATTTTTTAGTTTTTTTTAGATCGATATCAATATATATAATATTTTTTATATAATTTATTATTCGATATTTAAATATATCATTATCAATAATTTATTTATCGATAATCTCGAAATTGTAATATTTATCAAATCAAATAAATTTATATAAATAAAATATTTTATATTTATTAAATTTAATAATATCAAAATATATTTTTATAAATCCTAAAATTTTTATATTTTCGAGATTTATACCAAAAAGTTTTTGAAAAAATATTTTTATTATATAATAAAAATATTGAATTATTAATATAAAATTTTTTAATATTATTAAACAATATAAATTTTTTTATTTAATTTTTGATATATAAAAAATAATTTTGACTCCAGTAAATTATAATATAATAAAATTTTTCAAATTTTATAAATTAAATATAAATTAAAAAATAAGCAATTTATATTATAAAATATAACCTAAAAAAATTAAATATATAATCAATTTTTAACCAAAAAATTTAGAATTATATAATAAAATAAATTTTATATTTTCTAATAATTACTAAATAATTGGATTTTTAATAATTTTATTTTTTTTTATTTTTAATATTTTTATTAATAATATATCTATAAATAAATTTATAATATCAATCTATTTTTATACCCAATAATTATTTTATATTTAGATTATATTATTTATAATAATTTAATACAATAAAATCATATTATAAAAAATATAAAAAAAAAAATAATAATACTAAAAATAAAAATTATAATATTTTATAATTTATTTAGTATAAAAAATTAATAAAATATCTTTCGAGCGAAATATTTTTTAAAATTAAAAATATTTATTTTTATTAAAAAAAATAAAAATAAAAAAAATATATAAAAAATAATTTAAATTTATTTAAAAATTAAATATTTTAATATCGAAAATATTATTATATCAAATATATAAATATTTTGTTTTTTGGTTTGTTTGAAATATATTATTTTCTATTTTATTATTATTTTTTTCTGATATTATTATAAATATTTTATAAATTTTCTGGAATTTTATAAATAATATAATTTAACTAATATGAGTAAATATATTTTGATTCTTTTAGTCTATAAAAAAAGAACTTATAATAATTTTTATTAGACTATTTTTATTATTATTTTTATTTTTTTCTTTATTATTTAAATTTATATTTGGGTATATAATATATTTATTATAATAATTTATTAATATTATATCAATTTTTATATAATTTTTTATTAAAATCTTGGGGATAAATCTTTTTAATTATATTTAAATATTAATATAATCGATTTAGATTTTTTTTTATAATAAATTATAAATTATTAATTATTTAAATATAACTAATATTTTATTTTATTAAATAAAATAAAAATGATTCAATATTTCTTTTGATAATTTATCTAATTTTAACTAAAAAAATATAATAATTTTTATTAGAATATCAAATTTCAATAAAATATAAAATAATATTAAAAAATTTTAATAAATTTTTATAATATAACTCAAACCAATTTTATAAAAAATTACTTTATTTTTTTTTTGTTTCGATTTAATAAATAATCTCAAAATATAACTAATTAAATAGGATTAAATTATAATATATTATTTAATAAAATTGAGATCTAATATTTTTGGTAAATAATTTTAATATAAAATAATATTAATATTATTTCGCATTAAAAATTTAAAAATAAAATTTTTATTAAAAACTCGAATGGATCCCAAATAATCACTATATAAAATCATATAAATAATACCCTTATTTTTATTTTTATAAATTATATATTTGTAAAATTTATATATAATTTTTTTCAAAATATTATTATTTAAATTGATATAATTTAGAAAATTTAATTAAACTGATCGCTTATAATTTCTATATAAATTCCGATTATTTACATATTTTATTTTTATTTTATAATTATTGAAACAAATATAAAGAATATAAATAATAATATTGGGGGGGAATATTTCCTTAATAATTATTATATTAACAAATTTTTTTTCTAAAAAAAATAATATAAAAATAAAATTTTCTAAAAAAAATTTGATATAAAAAATTTTTATATATTTTTTTTTATTAAATTTTTTTTTCGATTTTTTTATAAATAAAAAAATTATATTAATATTAATAAATTATTTTTTATTAGATTTTTCCTTTTTGATAATAATAATTAAAATCATATTAATCTTTTTTTGCAATATTTTCTTTTGTGTTTTTTTTTTTTTTTTTTAATCCAAATTTTATTTTTTTTTTTTTTTTTTTTTATTTTT
>Ga0247778_1001290_pt1 | contig 11652 bp, 8 predicted proteins | sample UWRJL049202B5_FD_179939 | JGI IMG/M metagenome (GOLD analysis project Ga0247778, IMG submission 179939) | Plant litter microbial communities from Arlington Agricultural Research Station in Wisconsin, United States - UWRJ-L049-202B-5 | ecosystem: Environmental > Terrestrial > Plant litter >... | reverse complement strand
GCCTACGGCACGATCGAGAGCGCGGTCGAAGCCATGCGCGTGGGCGCCTTCGACTACATTCAAAAGCCGTTCAGCGAGCAAGAGCTGATCGTGAAGGTGTCGAAGGCGTTCGAGAGCCGCCGCCTCCACGGTCAAGTTCAGCTATTCGCCCAAGAATTCAAGGAGCGCTACCACCTCGAGAAGATCATCGGGCGCTCCCAGTCGATCCGTGACGTGCTGACGCGCGTGGTGAAGATCGCGCCGACCGACGCGATCGTGTTGATCACGGGTGAAAGCGGCACCGGTAAGGAGTTGGTGGCGCGTGCCGTGCACGCCAACAGCAAGCGCGCGCATCGCCCGTTCGTGACCGTCAACTGTGCGGCCATCAGCGAGACGCTGTTGGAAAGTGAGCTGTTCGGGCACGCCCGCGGCGCTTTTACCGGCGCGGTCTCTGCGCGCAAGGGCCTGTTCGAGGAAGCCGACGGCGGCACGTTCTTCTTCGACGAGATCGCGGAGACGACGCCCAGCTTCCAGGCCAAGCTATTGCGCTCGATCCAAGAGGGCGAGGTGCGCCGCGTCGGTGAGAACAAGCCGATCACGATCGACATCCGTGTCGTGGCCGCGACCAACGTGGACCTGAGCCTGGCCGTGGAGGAGCGGCGCTTCCGTCAGGATTTGTACTACCGTTTGAACGTCGCGCGCTTTCATCTGCCGCCGCTGCGCGAACGCCGAGAAGACATCCCGCTTTTGGCGGAGTTCTTCTTGGACAAGTACAATCGCAAGATGAACGCCCGCGCCAGGCCCGCCGAAGGCGTGATGGACAAACTGATCGCCTACGATTTTCCGGGCAACGTTCGCGAACTCGAGAATTTGATCGAGCAGTCCGTGGCGCTCTGTTCGGGCGGCGTGATCACGGTCGATGACGTCCTGCCCGAAGTCCCGCGCAAGGCCGGCCGCGCCCCCGGCAAGACGCTGGCCGACGTCGTCGATGAATCGGAACGTCAGGCATTGGAAGCTGCCTTGCGTGCATCCGACGGCAGTCGCGAGCGCGCCGCCGAAGCTTTGGACATCAGCCCAACCACGCTCTGGCGCAAGATGACGCGGCTCGGCATTACCTTCGAGAATCGTTAGCCGCGAGCCCGCACAGGGTCGTCTCTTCGCTGGCTTTCCGCCGCCAAATCTGCTTGCTTCCGCGCGTGAAAACCGCCGACCTCGACTACGAGCTGCCGGAGGGGCTGATCGCAGCCCAGCCGACCGAGCGTCGTGACGGCGCGCGGCTGTTGATCCTCGATGGCGACACGCTGCGCGACAGTACGGTCGATGCACTCGGGCAACTGATCCCGGAGGCGGCGCTGGTGGTCGTCAACGATACTCGAGTTCGGCGGGCGCGAATCTTCGGGTCGAGGCAGGGCAGCGGTGGGAGGATCGAGTTGCTCTTCATTCGCCGCCTGCCGCAGCCCGCGAGCGACGGGCGTGAGCGCTGGGAGGCAATTGGTCGCGCGAGCAAGCCGTTGCGCGTCGGAACGCGCATCGATTGGGACGAGGTCCGGATCGAAGTTTTCGAGAAATCGCTCGAGGGGACGTTGCTCGTCGCCGTCGACACGGGCGGCGTCGACTTCGAACAGATTTTGGATCGGCGAGGCCATCTGCCCTTGCCGCCGTACATGCGCCGCGTCGACGAAGTGGGCGATCTCGAGCGCTACCAAACCGTGTATGCCCGGCGCACCGCGTCGGCGGCCGCGCCGACGGCCGGGTTGCACTTGACCCCCGAGCTGTTCCAACGCCTCGGCGAACGACGAGTCGAAATCGCGCGGCTCGAGCTGGAGATCGGCCTAGGCACCTTTCGCGCGGTGACAGCCGAAGACTTGGACGACCACCCGATGCACGCAGAAACCTTCGCGGTCGGCCCGGAATTGGTGCAAGCGGTGCGCGCCGCGCGCGAGCGCCACGCGCCGATCGTGGCCATCGGCACGACCGTCGTTCGCGCACTCGAAAGCGCGGCCGACCCCGAACGGCCCGGTGAAGTCCGCGCCAGCCACGGTGAGACGCGGCTCTTGATCCAACCGGGTTACCGGTTTCAAGTGGTGGACGCCTTGCTGACCAACTTTCACGTGCCGCAGAGCACGCTGTTGGCTTTGGTTTCGGCGTTCGCCGGCTACGATGCGGTGATGGCGGCGTACCGGCACGCGGTGTCGTCTCGTTATCGTTTTCTTTCTTATGGAGATGCGATGTGGATCCCCAAGAGGCGCGCATGATCTCGCTGCGCATCGATCAAACCTGCGGTCACGCGCGAACCGGCGTGCTGACCTCGCCGCACGGTGAGGTACTGACGCCCGCGTTCATGCCCGTCGGTACGCAAGCCGTCGTCAAGGGTGTGTCCGTCGAGGAACTGATGGCCACTGGCGCTCGGATGCAGATCATGAACACCTACCACCTGTGGATCCGCCCGGGCCCGGAGCTGATCGCAGAGTTCGGCGGGCTGCACGGCTTCGGTCGCTGGCCGCATACGATCGTCACGGATTCCGGCGGTTTCCAGGCATTTTCGCTGGCCAAGAACATGCGTGCGACCGAACACGGCTTCGAGTTCGCGTCGCACTTGGACGGCAAGAAAATGCTGCTCACGCCCGAGGAGGCGATGCGCGTGCAGGGGCTGCTCGGCTCGGACATCGCCATGCAATTGGACGTGTGTCCACCAGGCGGCTCGCCGCGCCCGGATTTGGTGGCCGCGGTCGAACGTACCACCCGCTGGGCGGAGCGTTGCCTCGCTGCGCGCGCGCCGAAGCAAGGCGTGTTCGGCATCGTGCAGGGCGGCACCGACGTCGAGCTCCGGCTTTCGCACATCGAAGCCCTGGCCAAGCTGCCATTCGACGGCCTCGCGCTGGGCGGGTTCAGTGTCGGTGAGCCGATTCCGGAGATGTACCGCGCACTCGCGCAGGTCGGCCCTGCGTTGCCCGTCGAGCGGCCGCGATACTTGATGGGCGTGGGCATGCCCAGCGACATCCTGACCGCGGTGGGCTGCGGCATCGACATGTTCGATTGCGTGATCCCGACGCGCAATGCCCGAAACGGCCAAGTCTTCACCTGGGAGGGCAAGCTGACCATCAAAAATGCGCGCTACCGGGATGACTCGCGCCCGCTCGAAGAGGAGTGTGGCTGCGGCGCCTGTCGCGTCCCTTACTCACGCGCTTTCCTCCGGCACCTATACCTTCAGGGCGAGATCCTGGGCTTGAGCCTGCTCAGCCAGCACAACCTGCACTTTTACGGGCGGCTGATGGCGGCGGCGAGGGCCGCCATCTCGCGGGGCGATTTTGCCGAGTGGTCACGGCAAATTCTCGCGGCGTGGGCCAAATCTCCGGCTTGATCGCGATCTTTTGGCGTTTTCCGTCGAGATTGTCGGCGCTCTCGTGGATAATCAAAGTTTCGGATGAGCGAGAAGAAGCAGATCGGCAAAATCCTGCTGCGACAGCGAGCGCTCACTCCCGAGCAATTGGATCGCGCGCTCGCGGAGCAGAAGGGCGAGCGGCTTGCTTCGCGGCTGGCGGCGGAGGGAACGATCAGCGATGTCGCTGCGCTCAAAGCGCTGAGCGAGCAATATGGGATCCCGGGCATCGATCTGACCCAGATCTGCTTGAAGCTCGACGACCTCGAACTTTTGCCCCGCGAGATCGCCGAAAAGCATCTGATTTTGCCCGTGCTCGTGCGTGACGATCGGCTGTTCATCGCGATGGGCAACCCGCGCGAAAAGAAGGTGATCGACGAGCTGGAGTTCGTCACCGGTAAGAAGGTCTACCCGTACGTCGCGCTGGACGCGGCGCTGTCACGTGTGATCGAGGAAGCGTACGGGCGCAAGGCTCGTGGCGACACGTATTACGTGGGCCCGAATTGCCCGGCAGAAGTGCTGAGCAAGCTCAACCTCGACCGGGACGGCAACTCGACCAATGCCGAACCCTCCGGCCCGCTCGATTTCGGCGCGCTGTCCTATTCGAACCAGAGCGGGCGCACGCTCGAGGCACCGGGGCTGGTAGTCGACGACGCAGCCTCGGAGATCTCGCGCTCGGAAGACATCGAAGAGAGTGAGTTCGGCGACACTTCGCGCGAGCTCAGCGTGGTCACCGAGCTTCCGGGTGAGGGCGCGCCGCCCGTGCCGCCGGCGGATGGCGCCAAGACCGTGCTCATCATCGACGACGAGGCCGAGATCCGGAAGATGCTCAGCCGGCTACTTTCACACAAAGGGCATCGCGTCTTGGAGGCTGAACGTGGGCACCAAGCGCTGCGGATGGTGAAAGAGTACGCGCCGGATTTGATTGTGCTCGACGCGATGCTCCCGGAGGTGCATGGCTTCGAAATCGCGCGGCGCATCAAGGGCAGCCAGCGCTATGGGCAAATCCCGATCATCATGGTCAGCGCCGTGTACCGCGGCTGGCGCTACGCCGAAGATCTCAAGCAAACGTGCGGCGTCGACTACTTCATCGAAAAGCCATTCAAAATTGCCGAGGTGATGGCGGCGGTCGATGCCTGCCTGAGTCCGGGTCAAGGTAACCAAGAGCGTCCAGATGTGTCAGGAGAGGCGGAGGAGGCACTGAACGCGGGCGTCGCGGCCTACAAAGCCGGTCGGCTGGACGAGGCCATCTCGCACCTGGCGAGGGGGGTGGGTATCGACCCGCTGGCCTACCGTCTGCACTTCCACCTCGGGCTACTGTACGGCAAGAAGGGGCAGGTGTACGACGCCATTAGCGAGCTCGAAACGGCCGTTAAAATCAACTCGCACCACTTTGCAGCGGTCAAGAACCTGGCCATTCTTTACCAAAAGGCCGGATTCCGAAATAAAGCCGTGGAAACTTGGGAAAGGGCGCTCACACTGGCCGCGGACGAGCCAACCCGTCTCTCGATCAAAGAACACTTGTTGAACCTTCTGTGAAAGAGCTTTCGCGCTTGGGTAGTGCTCGGGTTAATCTCCGTAAACCTCGGACCGTTTTGTTTGAAGCGGCGCTCAGCTGAATGAAGTTCCTCTGCCCCAGCTGTAAGGCGAAATATCAGATCGGCGACGAAAAGGTCGCGGGTCGCTCTGTTCGCATGAAGTGCCGCAAGTGCGGTTACGTGATCCAGGTCTCGAGTGTGCCTGGCATGGGTGACGCGCTTCCTGGCAGCGAGCCTCCTCCCGCGCCAGTCGACGCACTGAGCGATGTCGCTGCGGCAGCGCCGCCCGTCGATGTCCTGCCGTCCGAGGTGGAGCCCGCTCCGGCAGCTCCGGTTGGCTCACCGCGACCCGCACCGGTTGCGAAGAGCGCACCGTTCGCGGCGAGCGCGCCGAGTGCGCCGTCCGCGTCTTCAGCCGCTTCTCCCCAGCGGCCCGAAGTGAAGAAGATCCCGGTCGTTGGCACGCGTCCGACGGTGCCTAAACCCACATCGGCTCCCACCGCACCCAGGCCTCCGTCATCCGTCGGTGCCGCGGTCCCCAAACCACCCGCCAAATCTTCGACACAAAAACCCGCACCTGCGTCCGCCGGCGGGGCACTGGGGGTGAAGCCCGAGCAGCGCCCGATGCAAAGCGCGGCCGCGTCGGTGTTGCCGGCAGTGGCGCCCAAGCCCGCGCCACGGATCGTCGACAAGCCGGCTGTCCCCACCGTGAACACGTTCCCCGAGGTCGAGGAAGAAGAGCGCACGCGAATCGCAGACGTGGGTGCTCTCGCGGGCGCATTTTCGCTCGCTGTAGGCGGAACGAATGACGCGCCGCCCGATTCCTTGAGTATGCCCGCGGACGAGTGGTTCGTGGGCATCAACGGCGTGCCGGTCGGTCCGATCCGCCTGAGCGAGCTGCGCTCGAAGGCAGCCTCCGGTTCCGTCAATCGCGAGTCGCTCGTCTGGCGCGACGGCTTCGAAGACTGGCGACCACTCGGCACATTTCCGGAGCTTTCCGCGATCGTCGATGAGAGCGTATCGAGCGCTCGTGCCTCACTCACTCCGTTCACGCCACCGGTGGCCGCGGCGGGCGTCACGCCCAGTCCCGGCGCGGCCGCGATCGTGGTGCCCGCGGTCTCGAGCGCTGCCTCGAACCCGGTCGCGACCGAGGTCGAGGCGTATGCCGGCTCCGGCAACGGCGTGACGGGCGCGGCAGTCGTCACGGATGAACTCGAGGCAGCCGGTGTTCCGAAGCGAAGCGGCACGTCACCCGCCGCGTGGATTGCCGTCGCCATCGCGCTCATGTTCGGACTCACGATCGGCTTCGTGCTCTTCAACAAGGGCAGCAAGACCGTCGAAGTCGTCAAATACGTCGATCGCGTGGTGCCGGGCGCGGCCAGCGCCGCGGTCGCTTCGCCCGAGCCGAGCGCGGCGGTCAACGACGGCTCGAATACGCCGGCCGATCCAAAAAATCCGGCCAAGCACGTGGCCGCGCCCGTCAAGAGCTCTGCTACCGCGACGCAAGCCGAGCCGGATAAGGGCATCAGCGGCTTGAAGGGCTTGCAGGGGCTCGGCCAAGCGGGTCCGAAGGGCCCCGACGTTTCGGGACCCTCAGGTACGGTGTCAGGCACCGGCCAGCTCGACGGCGCGCAGATCCAAAAAACCGTGTCGAACTACACCGGGAGCGTGAAGCGCGCGTGCTGGCAGCCAGCGCTCGACACACGCGACAAGGACGCGCCTACCACCGCGCGCGTGAACGTGGCGATCACGGTCATGCCCAGCGGCAGCGTCTCCAACGCGAACGTGAACGGTGGCGATCCGAAGGGCTACCGAGGCCTCTCGCAATGCATCGCCAGCCGCGTTCGCGGTTGGCAATTTCCGCCTTCCGGCGAGACCACGACGGTCAACGTTCCGTTCGTGTTCGCGGCTCAGTGAGCCAATCCCAGTAGGCAAAAAAACACACCCGGAGGGCGAACCCTCGGGGTGTGGTTGCAGTTTCTCGTAAGCCGGGTTCTGTTGCGCGCTTCGGTCGCCCTCAACGCGCTGGCGGTCATTCCTCTGGGACGTCCGTTACCGAACGCCTCGTGCAGCCTACCCAGGGGCTCGGGCCGGCAGCCCTCGAACGCCCCTCTACATGGCCTTGCTCCGGATGGGGTTTGCCGTGCCGCAACCGTTACCGGCTGCGCGGTGGGCTCTTACCCCACCTTTTCACCCTTACCCGAGGCGCCAAAGCGACTCGGGCGGTCTAATTTTCTGTGGCACTTTCCTCGAGGTTACCCTCACCGGGCGTTACCCGGCATCCTGCCTTGCGGAGCCCGGACTTTCCTCGGGTTCGTCGTGAAACCAACCCGCGATCGCCTGAGATGCTGCAACGGGCGCGAGCTTAGGGGCGGCGTAGCGGGCGTGCAAGGACCTTCGCTAATGGCGGTAGCGGTAGGTCAGCGCGGCGGTTGAACGAGCACAAAGGACGCGCGGCGCCTTCGGCGCGCGGTGGGAGACTTTCGTTTGCGCACGCTCGGACGGGGCGCTGGGCCGCCCGCGCTGAAGCCCGTGGAAAGCAGGCGCCTGGTCGGTCAGCCTTGTAGGTCCGCCATCTTACTGGCTGATCGCTATCTGTTCTTCCAAGACTTTTCGCTCGCTTTGGTTCCGAGCATGCGGCTGAACCGTCTTCCGCGCGCCCGGCGCGAAGCGTGCGGCGCTGCTGCGCGCACCCGAATTAGTGAGCAGCGTCGGATTACTCCGCTCGGGGCTATGCGGAGTGGGTGCTGTGCGCGCTTGGCCCGCGGCGCTGCCCGGAACCGAGAGCGGGGCGATCGCGATCCAGCCACGCACCTCATGGGCGGTGTGGTGACCGCGAGTTTGCGGTCGCGATCAGCCGTCAATGTGCAGCGCGACGTGTCGATCAGGCGGCGTCGTGCACGTCCAGCCAACCGTTGCCGCGCGAGAGCTCCGTAATGCGCAATTTCAGCTTCTTCTTGGCGCGCGCTTCGAGCTGACGAGCGCGCTCACGGGACACGCCCAGGCGACGCCCGATCTCGGCCAGGGACATCTCGTCTTCGTTGTCGGCCATCAGCCGATGCTCGACGATGTAGCGCTCCCTTTGGTCCAGGCCGGTGAGGGCGGTTTGCACCGCGTCGCGCACGTAGCCGCCCACTTCGGTACCGACCAAGCCGTCTTCTTGGTTCAACTCGGAAGCGGTGAGGGTGTCGCCCAGCGTGGTCGCCGAGTCGTCGTACACTTTCGCGTCGAGTGACACGTCGCGCGCTTCCAAGCGACGCACCATCGAGGTCACCTTCGCCTTGGGCACATCCAGCGCCTTCGCCAGCAGTTCATCGGCGTGATCGCCTTCACCGACGAGGTTGGTGATGCGCACGCGTTCGCGGCGGAGCTTGAAAAACATCTTCGAGCGGAGTGCGCCCGAACCAACGCCGACCAGACTCCAAGAGCGAATGATGTGATTCAGGATGTAGGCGCGAATCCAATAAGCGGCGTAGGTGACGAAGCGCGTGCCGCGGCTCGTGTCGAACTTTTGCAGCGCATGCACGACGCCGAAGTTGCCCTCCGCCACGAGTTCGCCGAGTGGTAGCCCATAGCGACGGTACTTCAGCGCAATCGCGACCACGTAGCGCAAATGGGCGCGGACCAGTGCTTCACGAGCTACTTCGTCCTTGTGATCGAGCCAGCGATTGGTGAGCTCGAGCTCCTCTTCACGGGAGAGCTGCGGATAGGAGTGCACGGCAGTGATGTAGAACGTCAGGGAGGGATCGGTTTGGCGGGCCATGGTACTTCGCGGTTCCCTTCGTCTAATTCCAGTCCTAGACAAACTTCGAGCGCGCCGAGCCCGGGTTTCGCGAACTTGAATCGCAGCGCTGGACTCGCACCTTGGCCTACGCGCGAGGTATGTGCGCGGTTCCGCTAAGATTTGTTAAGGGCACAACTTCGTACGTTGGGCAAAAACGGCTGGACGCACGGGCACGTGGCGTGCGCATCCCCGTTCATTGTCCAGGAAGCCAAACACTGTGTCCGTGTAACCGTTGCAAATGCGCCACGATTGCCCGGCCAGCCAACTCGAGCTGGCGGTCTCCGACGGGCGCGCTGAAAGCGGCTGGTCGTCGATCGAACAGGCATGAGGGCCTGGCAACAGACCAGCCGCTTAGCGGCCGCTTCAGATTAGGCTTGGAACGAAGAGCCGCAGCCGCAGGTTCCGGAGACGTTCGGATTGCCGAACTTGAACCCGGAGCCGTTGGCGCCCTCGACGTAGTCGATCTCGGTACCGTCCAAATACTGATAGCTGAGCGGATCGACGAACAGCTTGACGCCGTGCGATTCGAACAGCTCGTCGAGATCCGTGGGCTTGTCTTCGAAGTACAAGTCGTATTGGAAACCGGCGCAGCCGCCGCCGACGACGCGCAAGCGGAGCCCCTGGCCCTCTAGCCCTTCGGACTTCGAAATCTCTTTAACTTTGTCTGCGGCCAGCGTTGTGATTGAAATCATCGGATGGGTTTCCTCTGCGCCGCGCCGGTGCCTCCAAACGTGCCACACGTATTCGAGCGCTTCGTCAGTGCGCGACGCGGGGCTAGTATAGGCACGCTCGTCTTCCGTCGCCAGTGCAAGCGTGCGGCTCGCTTGGGTTTTAGCCTAACTGTGGGCTTTTCGTGGGTGAACCCGGGCGCTGCGTACGGGGCTGGGAGCACTAGCGCGCCGGCAGAGAGCGCTTTGCCCGCCGCTGCCGGTTCAGCGAGTGCGGACGGGCCGTTGCCACCGCCGCCCCCACCTCAATCGGCCGCAGTTCCGCTAGCAGCGGTAGCCAGCGTGCCGGTTCCGGTCGCTCCGGCCGCAACTCCGCCGGGTGCGCCGGGTAGCGACTTGCCACCGCCCCCGCGTGCTCCGCGGGGCGCAAGCCTGCACGATGGGCTGTATCTGCGGCTGGCGCTGGGAGTCGGGCTGGGCGGGTCGCTGGTCTCGTCCGATTCCAAAAGCTTCGACGATTACAGTTTCGGAGGCGGAGCCGGCGCGTTCGATTTCTGGTTAGGCGGCACGCCCGTGCCTGGTTTGGCGATGGGTGCTGCGTTTTCGGTGCTCGGGTTAGGCAGTTCGCAGAGAACGGTCGACGGCAACCACGTGTCCGGCGATGTGACTGGTAGCACCGGCCTGCTGGGATACTTCGTGGACGTTTTTCCGAATCCGGCGCGCGGCCTGCACTTCGGCGGCGCGCTCGGGTTTGCCAGCGGCGCGGCCAAGATCAAAGACAGCGATCGGGAATTTCTCGGGGGCGGCGTCGGGCTCGAAGCCTGGGGCGGTTACGACTTCTGGATCAGCCAGCAATGGTCGCTCGGGGGCATGCTGCGATTCCTGGGTAGCGTGACGCGCGAGGAGGACGCTGGCGTCGCGTACGAGGCGTCGCTCGGCGCCGCGACGCTATCCTTTACGGCGCTTTATCACTGACGCCGAAGAGCTGCCCCGATCGACACGCGAACACGATTCCGCCCGCCGTGGGCGTCGGGCGGAACGGGTCGAGGCAGCTCGTGTCATCGAGGCGCACGGCGTTGCCGCCAGCGTGCAGCACCAGTGCGTCGTTGCCGCTCTGGACGGCCGCGACGGCTCCGCGTGGATCACTGATCAGGAGCGCTGCGCGGGCGCCACGCAGGGCAGGGTCGAAGCCCGACGCTGTCGCGTTCAGTGCGATGCGCGCGCTCTCGGCGCCGTCTTTGGCGCGCAAGGACACGAACCCGCCGCCTGCGACGAGCGCGGCCGCCGGCGCAACGAGCAGCGCCGCGGGCCCGCTGAGGGTGAGGCTGAGCTCGTTGCTCAAGGTAACGACGCGTCCCGTCGTCAGATCGAGCGCGCACCACTTATGCCCATCGACGACGGCGAACGCTGTCCCGTCGCGTACGGCGGCAGCTTCCGGCACACTGCCGCCAAAGCTGCCGACCAGCTCTAGATCACCGGTTGCGGAGGCACGCTGCACGATGCCGTTGTCGCTGACGGCGATCAGGGCGGCGTTCGTTTCGGCGATGGTACTCAGGTTGCCGCTCGCGTGCAGCTGGCGGACGATGGCGCCGCGTTCGTCGAGTTCCAACAGATCGCTACCGCTCGCCACCAGCACGCCGCCGTTGCCCGTGGGGATGGTCAAGCTACGTCGTCTCGGGTCGGCCAATGGCAGGACGCGTTTTGCGTCGAGCTTTCCCGCGCTCGAGTAGAACAGCGCTTCGCCGTCGCGTGTCACGATCAAGATCGCGCCAGCGCTGGTCAACACCGGCGCCGAGCTGGCTTCGCTCGGCAGCCGCTCAGACCAGAGCGTGCGACCTTTGGCGTCGAGTTTCGAAAGGCGCGGCTCCGCATGCACGACGATCAGCTGCCCGTGTGCATCGCTGGCCGGAGCTTGTCCAATCCCGCCCGCGAGCCGAGTGCGAAACGAAATTTGTGGCGCTGCCGGGAAGGGCCTTCGGGCGCGACGAGTGTTGCTGGCGTCTAGGCCCTCGCACGCGGCGAGGGCGTCGCCGCGTCCGACGACCACGCGCTGCACCCGCTGCGTCTCTCGCGCACTCGAGCGAGCGCTGAGCAGCGCCAAACAAGCGACGAGCAAGCATGGAGGGGCGGTCCACGGGCACTTCACTTCGTGGCCTTGAGCAAGAAGTCAGCGCGGATCTCCGGGATCTTGCTACCGGAGCGCGGGCCGTCGACCAGGCCCACCACTTCGCCGAAGGCGCTGAACTTGTCGCCCGCGGACAAGCTGTAGGGTGCACCGTAGGTGACGCGCGCTAAACAGGGCGC
>Ga0247778_1001288_pt1 | contig 11655 bp, 16 predicted proteins | sample UWRJL049202B5_FD_179939 | JGI IMG/M metagenome (GOLD analysis project Ga0247778, IMG submission 179939) | Plant litter microbial communities from Arlington Agricultural Research Station in Wisconsin, United States - UWRJ-L049-202B-5 | ecosystem: Environmental > Terrestrial > Plant litter >... | reverse complement strand
CCACCCAAGCAACCCCCTCAAAATACCCCTCACACCTAACCATCATCCCCAGTTCCCTCCACCCCCCCTCCTCAACATCCCTATACGCTTTCCTCTTAAACCGTCTCTTCCTCGCTTCTTCCTTTGAAGTTTGGAGGAAGATCTTGATATCTAACAACGCCATCAATTTTCTCCTTTGGGGATCAGGATGAGAAGGTGGAGTGAAAAGGAGGAAGCCTTCTATGAAGAAGAAGTTACGTTTGAGGCCGAGGGGGTATTTGGTGTTGACTAGGGTGCGGAGTTCGGTTATTAAGGAGGCGTATTGGAGGGCGAGGGATGAAGAATCTACATCCAGTCCCAGCGGTGCTTTTCTCCCATTTCCATTTCCACTTTCCTCGTGGATACCGGTACCGTTCTTAAGCGCCTCGATATCGGCGCTTAGAGATGCAAAGTCAACTGAGAGAGGTGAGTCGTTATCCGGCCCCTCCACCCTCCACCCCTCCCCCTCCCCCAATTTCTCAAAACAATACCCGTATTCCCCATGTCCCACACTTCTTTCAGCAAAAGAAGAAGTACACGTAAAAATAGCGAGAGGCCGTTCTGCTTTTGGGATGAAATAGCGGTCTTGTGATAATGGAGGAGGGGAGGAGAAGATGGTGGAGAGGAGGTAGGCGAGGGTTGATTTGCCGGAGGAGGAACAGCCGGATACTCCTACTGTGATGGGTGGGGTTGGGAGCGCCATCGGGGAAATATTAGGTGGTGTGTGGAGGAGTGGGAGGAGGATGGGATGGGAAGGGATAGAAGGGGGTAGTGGATGCGAGTTGTATGATTTAGTTGACTGTGGTGAATGAGAACAGGTTTTTGAATTTGTTAGATGTGGGGATTCATGTGACATGTGTCTCAGTTGAGAAGTGATCGCTTTGTTCTATTCTATTCTAATGGCTTAAATCTTTCAAGTCCCGTCTTTCGCTTTCAAGGTCCAACGTGGAAGCCAGCCCAGATCTCTAGCAGTGAAGGAAAGGAAAGAGCAATTGGAAAATCAGAGGGAGATTGCGGCAGACTTGGCTTGGGGTATCAGATGGGGTTATTGTTTGGTATTTGCACTTGAATTCATGGAGAGCATTGTGTAGATGAACGATTATATTCAGAACTCCCTAAAAAGTAACATCATCAAACAGCTTTTGCATGCTCAAACCACTGCAAACCCAGCAAACGCCAACCAATTCCAAAAATCAAGCAGCAGCGGCAACAGCCTGTGTACCACGAGCTTGAACCAAATTCTCAGCTGGCTGAGCAGGTTGAACACCAACACGCTCCTTGGACAGGATATCGACGAGCAAGGGCGATGGACGGTTCTCTTTGGCAGGATACACGGTCTGGTTCTTCTTGTAGCGCTGGACGTTTTCGATGTACATGTCAAAGAGGTAGGAGGAGTCCATTGGTCCACCTTTGGCTTCGGGATGGAATTGGGTGGAGAAGATGGGGCGGGTTTTGTGGATCATGCCTAGATTTGTTAGCCGAGAAGTAGAGAAAGCAGAGGGAAAAGGAACATACCCTCGTTGGAGCCATCGTTCAGGTTGACAAAGTACTCTTTGAAGTCTGAAGGCAGAGTTGGTGTATCAACGGCATAACCGTGGTTCTGGGATGTGATGTGGCATTGGCCGGTGGTCAAATCCAAAGCTGGGATGTTGTGGGCACGGTTTCCGTACTTGAGCTTGATGGTTCGGGCGCCTGCTGCAAGAGCAAGCAATTGGTGACCGAGACAGATACCCATGACTGGAAGCTGGGAAGACTCCATCAATCGGCTCAAGTGGTAGACAGTCTCTTGGCAGTGAGTTGGGTCACCGGGGCCGTTGGAGATGAAAACACCATCGAAGTGGTGAGCAACCTTGTGGATGGGGAAGTCGTACGGGAAGACCGTAACGCTCGCACCACGGTTAACCAAGCTTCGCAAGATGTTCTCCTTGACACCGCAGTCGATGACTGCAACGTGCATGTCTCCAAGCTCGGAGCTTACGTGGAAGGGAGCCTTGGTGCTGACTTTCTTGACCAAGTTGATCTGCTCGGGATCAACGAAAGCTTCGTCCTGATCGGCATCGTATTCCTCTCCAATGGTGATTCGGGCTAATGAAGAACCCTCCTCACGCAAGTATGTGACAATAGCTCGGGTGTCGACACCAGAGATGGCAGGAACACCTTCACGAGCACACCAATCGGCCAAACTCTCAACGGCAGTCCAGTGACTGTATTTCTCTGCGTAGTCTGCAACAACGACACCAACGCACTGGATGTTGGGAGACTCAAAGTATTTCAAAAGACCAGCTTCGTCTCGGGCCGAGGAAGGAACACCATAGTTGCCGATGAGCGGTTGTGTGAAAACGAGGATTTGTCCACGGTATGAAGGGTCGGTCATAGACTCGGGGTATCCAACGAGAGACGTGGTGAAGACGGCCTCGCCAGAGATGTTGGACTTGGCACCAAACGACTTTCCGTGGAACACTGGTCCGTCCTACATAATTAAATCAGCCAATTTCTTTCTACCCCGCCAATATATCTCGTACCCTAATTGTGAAGGTAGCTCGGTCGTGCGAGATTGGAGTAGCCCTAGGACGAGTGACTGGCATGGCACGGCCAGCACTGCCCTCGACGGTGGCTAGGAATCGGGTTTGGAGGGCAATTCGAGAGTGGATTCCACCCGCGGCCTTGAAAGCCGCAGGCTTGACGAAACGAGCAAACATGCTGTGTAGTATTTCGATAGATAATCTGTAGAGGGAGGCGGTATGGGTATCGGAAAGCTATTTCAGTTCACTGAGGCTTTCCAGATGTGGTCTGCAGAAATCTGGTTAGTCTGTGTGTTCGGCGGTGTGGAATTTCGAGTCAGGGTAAGGGCACGTCGGGAAGGGTTCTGACCTGAGATATAATCCTATTAAATGTTAGCAATGATCCATTGTCGAGCTGAAGAGTAATTATCGCGAGATGAAGAAGAAAAATAATTTTGCAAAGGGGAAGTTTGAGGGCATTGTCCTCGTGTGACGTCGAGGGCGGGCGATCCTCCCCCAGCACAAAGATAAGGAAAAGGCACCATGAGTCAAACAAGGAATGGAAGGTTTGGTAATGGAAACAGCAAGCACACGAACATACCTGGGACGTGAAAACTGATGGCCGCCCACTCATACGCGCGACTGTTCTTCTATTCTGGTGTAGATGAGGAGGAAGGGAAGGTTTTGTTGTGGTTGCGGGAACGAGAGGAGGGACGAGAATGTGAGGCAGCGGGTGCGATGTAGGAGAGTGGAGCTGCGAATGTGTGGCCGATGGTTTTTGGCGTGGGAAAAAGACTGCACGCGGCGGGAGCCAATGGGAGCCAGCCAATTGAAGTAGCACGGCAGCTCGTCATTGGTCCGATGCCGGATGTTTAAGTGGGGCATGCGTGAAATGTGAAAAAAATTATTTAGCGAAGGGGGAGGGAGCTTCGGTTCCGGCAGGGGAGAGAGAGTGAGAGTGAGAGTGAGGAACAAAGAACTCTTCTCACATGTTGACGCAAATTATGTATTCTATGGCCAAATGATACCCATCGGTCTTCCGCCTTCCATGTATCTCTTGCGTATTAGAGCGGGGAATTCTATTTCTTGCAGGCAAATGCAGTCTCCTGTGCAAGATTTGCTCTGCAGGTTGAGAATTTTCGTACCTGGATGACCTCCAACAGCTTTCCGCATCGCACGTGTTTGAGGCGAATTACCCCCATGCCATCATAGCGGGGTAGTTTGACAGGGAAGATTTATTCGAGGGGTATTAATGTGGGTGGTCAACGTATTCTCATTTTCATTTTCATTTTCATTTTCATTATTAGAATTGAAGCTTTAGATTCTTCAATGGGCTTGTTAAAATCAGCTGCAAGAGGTAGAGTTTCATGCTAGACATCTTCCCCGGGTGGAAAAAACAAGCATATTTTTCTTTGAAATTTACGATTACTTATGATGCCTTGATACCAGTGCCTCAAAGGGATCTTGGAAGTGCGGCAGACCTAGACCCGTCCTTTTGGCTAACTGCCTACGTTTCCGTTTCCCATTGGCATTTTTACTTGAGAAATGCAAGTGTCCACAGCAGATACTCTGCATCTTGTTATACCTTCGTACTGCATATGCCAAGCTTGATTTCTCCTATTCCCAATTCCTTTCCAACATCACAATGGGTGCTCAACATATATTATCTGAAGCCACAAATTGCGGAAGGCGCCCCCTCTGCCAGCCACAACAAGGACTCGTGTAACATTCGTCCACCCCTTTTCATCACTACACCGCATTTGCAACATCGCATCTCGAAATCTAGATCTCCTTAGATGATTCCTCTGCGACACCCATCCACATCCAGGGCCTTCCAGACTTGACTCTGTATCTGAATGGCAAATTTTAAGAAGACTTCTCTCAAACGTCACACAAGGTATTCACATCTCAATCACACAATAGCTAGCGAAGCAATTATTTCCATTACTTCTTTTTCTCCAACTTATACTCTCACATATATCCCCTCTACAACCACATTACTCCCAAATCCCACCAAACCCCATGCCATGCCATCCCATCACCCCCCTAACACCGCATCCATCTCATATGATGCTTCTGTACTTGCTTGCGCTATTCGCTCACAAGAGCTTAGCGCAATTAAGCACGTTAACATTAACAAGTCCGCCAACATTCTACGCATCATCGTCAGCTTTCATTCATTCCCTCTTCCCCCATCCACATCCCCATCCCCTCTTACCCCCACTTTAAGGAAATAGAAAGGAAAAGGGAAACTCACTTTATCAGTCTCGCAACAATAACTCTCCCCATTCGTACACTGACTCCCCAACAACTGAACCGGACACCCCACCAAATTCACCAGTCCCGCTCCCTGGCAGCACACCTGCTGATTCCCCGTGTTGGAGCAGCTTGTTACGGTTCCGCCGTTGCCGGGTTCAGCGATGGGGGCTGGAGCGGCGAGGACGCCTGCGCCTGCGGAGAGGGCGGCGGTGAGGAGGAGGGTGGGGAGTTGGAAATGCATTTTTATTGCTTGGTGCAGGTGAGGGTTGGGTTGATAGTGAAGTGAAGTGGTGGTGTGTTTGTGTGAATGAATGAAGGAATGAGGATTGAGTGTGTTGGATGTGATAATGTGCTTTGGGATGAGATGGGGTGATGAGGGAGGGGTGTTTATATATTCGTCCTCAACTGTGAGAGGAAAGAGCGGTATGCTTCTCTGCTCAAAAATTCAAAAGAGGCTTTTCCTTTTCCTGTTCTCCCTTCCACCGGGCAAATACATTGGATCAGGTCCCCGAGAGGCGTCCGTCGTGAAATGGTATGACGTCCCACCTATGTACCTTCGTATATAATATACGCTTGCTTGTCTTTCCAAGCATAAAGGGGCGAAGCCGCGTATTCAATAACAAGTATATCTGGTATGGATCTACAAAGCTGGGGACATATCAGAATGATACTTACCTTTGGATCTTATATGTAGATCATAGCTTCATCAAGCTTGAGACCCAACTTTGCTATCCCTTGTCTTTGTTTCAAAGCAAGAGATCTTCAGCTGCGAGAGACATGGGGAGGGTAACGTTACACAATTAGAGTCCGTAGCTGGTCTGTCTCATCGGGATCGATGCAGATCTCTTTAGCCTCGTAACTTTATTTGGACCTTGCATGTAGGTATTTCTCGGGTTCTTTCTAAAGGAATACTTGGACTGCAGATTTTGATCCCTTGCAGGTTGAGCAGCATACATGTTATTCTATGTTTTGGTTTTGTTACCTATCCCTTGCCTAAAAATACATGTCATTATATCGCGCCCAATTCCTTCAACTTGGCGATCATCCCATCAACATCGTCAACTTTCCCTCCTCCTTGCCTAGGCGGCGGTTCTGCAGCATCGCGAATTAGCATCATTCTCCCTCTCGGTCCACCTCGGCCAAATAAGCCCAAGAAAAGAAACAAACTCACCAATAACCTTAATCGTCTTCAACCTTCTCCCCAGATCCACGCCCAAATCCCCCGCGCTCAATTTCTCAATCTTCTTCTTCTTCGCCTTCATAATATTAGGCAAGCTAGCGTACCGCGGCTCATTCAGCCGCAAATCAGCAGTAACCACCATCGGCAACATACTCCTCGTCGTCTCCGTCCCCCCATCAACCTCTTTCTCCACACTAACCGCCCTCCCATCCTCCCCAAAACTAACTTTACTCGCCTGCGTAGCCTGCGCCCATCCCAATAACCCCGCCAGCATCTGCCCAGTCTGTCCCGCATCATCATCAATGCTCTGTTTTCCCGCAACCACCAAATTGATCTTCTCCCTCTCCACAACCTTAGCGAGTAATTTCGCGACGCCTAAAGGTTCAATTTCCTCTCCTTCTTTGGTCTCAACGTGTATGCTTCTGTCGGCACCCATAGCCATCGCTGTCCGTAGTACGTCGGCGGATTTGGCGGGGCCGCAGGTGAAGGCTATGATGTCTGAGACGCCGTGCGGGTATGTTTTCTTCTCGCGGATGCGGACGGATTCTTCGATTGAGAGTTCGTCGAAGGGGTTCATGCTGTGTTTTACGCCGGCCGTTTCGACGGCTGTTTGGGCTTTGTTTACGCGGGGTTTGACCTGGAAAGTTTGTTAGATTTTTTTGGTCTTTAGGGAATTGCGTGGGAATGGAGATGTGGAATTGAGGGAATGGAGGGGCGTACGGCGTAGTCGATTACCCGCTTTACGGGGACGAGAATTCGTAGACCGGACATGGTAGTGGTGGGATGTTGATATGGAGGAAGGGAGGATGTGGTGAGAGCTTCAAGAAAGCTTGACGACGAGATCGGCTTCCCCACGCTTAGGCCGAGGTTAAGCGGCACGTGATGACCCCCTTTCACTATTTTCTCCTTTTGATGTTGTATTGCAGCTTCCGTAACATTATCTGGTACAATTTGCATTGGCATCTCTATAATATGAAGGAAAATAGGTATCGTCGCACGCATCATACAAAGTCATAACCCTCCTATTTCCCCTCACCGGCTCCCACTTTCACTCTTCCGACCAAGAGGAACCGCCGTAACCGTAGTCGTAGTCTCAAACTCCTTACTCCCATTCCCACTTCCATCATACATCCTACTAACATTATTGGGATCCTGTCCCTGATTGCCAAATTGCCGCATACTCCCCCTATCAACCTCCACCTCCTTCGTCTCCCAGACCTCAAGCCTGGCGGCTTTGGGCGGCACAATATACTCCTCACTTTCGCTTCTTGTCATACGATGCATGCTCCCTTCTCTGTCCCACCAACTCTTGTCTCTTTTCGTATTAGCGCTGTCGCTTTCGCTGTTCTTGCCCAATACACCTTCTTCCATTGCAATATCACCGTTTCTAATTCGACTACCCGCTGTACCACGGTGCGATGTCAATGGAAGTGATTTTGACCGCGTGTGCTGCGACGACCCGTTGAAAGAGCGGAGGTTGAAGAGTCGGCGCATAAGAGCCCAGCACATGGGCATATTGGCGACGTAGATGGCGGTGCTGGCTTCACGGATGTACCAGAAGGTCCACATTGGGGAGAAGGGGTGTGCGAAGGAGTAGTATTTGTTGAGGACGGCGCAGAGGATCTAGAGTCTCTTTAGAATATGAAGGACGTTGGAAGGGAACGGATAAGCTTACAACGAAGATTCCGAGGCTGAAAAGGCAGCACAAGATGAGTTTTCTGAAGACGAGTCAGCTAGAGAGGATTGGAAATGGGAAGGAGAGACGTACTTCGTGCGCGGGAGCTGCGATGTTAACAAGAGTGGTAGCGGGATGCAGAGCATCATAATGTCGGATGTGATGTTGAAGACCGCGTTGGTTATTAGGTGGTGGATGGCTGCTGAACATTGGTCGTTGTCAGTGGGCACGGCCCAATATTTATTGAAAGGTCGACACCACTGTAGGCTTTGATGTTAGACATCGCTTTGGCAGTCGCTCTGGGGCAGAAGAGAAGTGGCGCTTTAGGGAATAAGAATCGCATGGGACAGCACCAAGAGTTGAAGAAATCGGCCAGCCTTACAACTCCAAAGTATAGACTCTCCATGATTATCCAGTTAATCACCACATAGGCACCGACGGCCTTTGCCGCCCATTGTTGTTTCAATCCAAAGGTAAGCTTGCTATACATCAATAGCAAGCATATTTTGCAACCCCATATTGTCATAATCATGCATTGCTCAACAACTAGGACGAGCTTCGATCCGCGTATTCTCGATTTGATCGACTCCGGAGTCAATAACGGTATGTCTGACGGAAGCATTAAGTTCGTATCGAGATGCGCCACAATGTTCATGGTGACGATCAATGTGGTGTAAAAAGCCTGCAGATCAATTAGACACAGCATGAGCTGAATGCAAGCCGCACTTACAAAGATGACGACCATCACATAGTCTTCTGGCTGAAACAATTTGATCGTACCTAAGTGAAGCCATCTTGATGCACTATCGAATTGATTAGCATCGTATGTCTGAATCATCCAAGAGACGGTGGAACATACTATCTAGCTATGAGCACCACACACGCAAAAGCGTACCAAGTCCACGACTCTGCTAGCAGAGACAACATTGCAGAACCGCACTAGGTGCCCTTCAACTTTAGGATGCAGGTCTGGAAATAAACATGGGATGATGCAGCACTAATATACACACATAAGAGAATCACAGAACAACAGAAGAACAATCGGAGGATACAGGAGTGGTGGTCCCACAAGGCTAGAGTTATAGTTTCTTGGGCGGGATAGGTGCGCCCCGGTTTCCATGCATACCGCTTGTTGCTGCAAACGAAGTAGCAGAAGCGACCATTTTCACCTAAGCTTATCCTGTCAGAAGTTTATATCTCTGGGGTGATTCGCTACCTTGCAGTATCTGCGAGACACAGCCATGCCAAAGCGGTGGCTTAAAAGCAAATAGTGAGTGGAGACGATACCATGTACCGGTATTTTGTCGTGTATGGGTCGGATATGCTGCACGATTCAGGAAATTCGAGAAGCCCCGCATACAGGCACAAGAACGCGGCAGCCTATCAAGTAGAAATCGCCTGCTTCTGGTGCGCGGGGCCCGAATAGTGCTGTGCGGCTCGGCGAGATTTTCGTGGCGTGACAGCTGTTAACCCGTCCTGCCTAAGACGTGTGTAGTGTGTAGTGTAGCCCAAAACGGCTTCATTGATGGCCGTCCAAGCTATCGGGTAACGCAGCAGACGGGAGATCATAGTTGTCTGAAGCTGACTCCTCATAAGTTGTGTAACTCAGAGTTCTCGTTGCTCCTTAGAGATCTTTTGCACGTTTGGGGGTGATCGGGTGGAGATCGCTGTCAACCTTGCATCTGAACCCTGAGGAAAATGCTGACAAGCGAAAATTGTTCACAGGGAATCTGACAGGCTTGCCCAGACTGAACGGTGAGCAGCACAACACCACACATCTGGGGCATTTCCGGTGGTTTGCCGAGTGTTCCAAAGTATTCTTCGCCCCGCACTAGAATTTCCTGAAATTTGTGGCGTAACTTGGAGACGTTCGCTGCCGTGCATGTGAAATTGTGAAAGACGGGAGATGAAAAAAGGGGATACCATTTGGGAAGCTGCGACTGCTTTCCCGGTACACAATTCAGGGGAAAGCCGGATAGAAAGAAAACAAGCTCATATTTTTGAGAAGTGATCGGAAAGAGAGTTTTTGAGCTGTCTCGGGTGCGTTCCAACTTTGAAGCTCCCTGACAAAACGCTGCCCCATACATACCCTGGAAATGTCCTCATTGACAATGGCTACTTCAAGCCTACAACCAGCAAGCCTTGAGGACCCCAGAAAGGTTATTTTTTCTCTTGTCTCCCCGTATTTTACCCCTTCGCCCGTCTGTGCAATTTGTGGATTGTACCTGAATCGGACTTGGACGCTGCTGAAATGTGGAGTGAATGGGAGAAAGCCATCATCAATAGTAGCTTCTCATGTAGCAACGACAACTTCGGCAAGAAGATCAGGCAGTTTATTATTGACCGCTGTCCGTGGGTCGAAGACGTGTGCATTTGTGAGAATCGTTGAAGAAGAGACGAAGAGAGCAACGAAGCGCCTTCTCCAGCGAGCCTTAATAATGTTGAAGGATGCGGATGCTGGAGTTGGTGCCTTATTTGATGCCTTGTGTCGGGCTTGGAATGCTCTCTCGGGTCGCGTGACGCGTGCTCCCAATGTTCCAAATTTTGAAGATCATGAAGCAAACAAGCCGGATTCTGCAATACAGTACCACATTATTATTTGCAACCCAGACTCCTTAAACCACATCATGCAAATGCTTGCTTTGCTCTCACCTTACTCGCCATGACTGACTGGAGTAAATTGAAGGTCGTTGACCTCAAAAATGAACTCAAAAAACGAGGCCTTGCACAGACTGGACTCAAGCCGGCACTTGTTGCTCGGCTCACCGAGGCAGAGAATGGAGGAGGATCTGAAAGTGAGGCGACGGTCCAGGGTGACGTAGGAAAAGAACATGCCTCTGCCTCATCTGATACCGTATCACCTATCCAACATACCTCCGACCTGAATACAGAAGTCTTCTCTGATGCGCCTCTCCAAACCCCATCAGAGCCCAAGCTCGAACCCTCATCGCAGACTGTTGCAGAGCCAGATGAATCCCTAGAGCTTCCAAATCCCGAATCTCAAAGCGAGCCGGAGCCGTCTCAACCTACGACAATCATCGAACTCTCCCAGCCTCCTGTCAAATCCCAAGACAGCCACCAATCCGCGTTGCCCTCTGCCGAACCACAAGAAATACTGGACGACAGGCAGAAACGAAAGCGAAGGTCACAAAGTCCTGCCCCGTCGACCTCAGATTCTGCCAGGAAGAGAACGCGCCAGGAAGATAGTAAAGTGGTCACCTCCAAGGACGATGCAGCATGGGTTGAGAAACATAATGCGGTAGACTCTGCGGAGATAAATGCTGATGCTATGGAGGTTGCTCCCTCTGCCGAAGGTGTAGAATCAGGCCCTACGATTGTTGATATTGCGAAGGAAGAAGTTAAAATACAAGCGATTTCGGGAGCAGATTCACCAGATCAGAAGAGAGACCCACCTCGTGAAATGGAGATCGATGAAGAAAGTCGGCCAAAAACACAAGGTGGTGAACACGACGATTCTCCCTCTCGAGTGCGCGACTCGAGATTCAAGGACCTCTTTCCCGCTCAGCAAAAAGCACCTGCCCTCGAAAGTTCATCGTCTCGCGACTCTGCGCCTGAAGCTATGGATATCGATACAGATCGTGTAGTCTCTCCAGCACTACATCCAGCAACTTCAGCTCTATATATCCGCGATTTCATGCGTCCTCTAAATCCTGCTCAACTCAAAAGCTACCTAGCATCTCTCGCGACACCACCCGGCCATGAGACAGATACAGACATAATTGTGAACTTTTACCTGGATCCAATCCGCACACACGCCTTCGTTTCACTCACAAGCGTATCTGCAGCAGCACGTGTTCGATCTGCTATTCATGATCGCATATGGCCAGACGAGCGAACACGCAAACCCCTTTGGGCCGATTTTGTTCCCGCCGAGTAAGTCGATAGGTGGATCGAAGAGGAGCAGTCTACCACTGCAGGCCGTGCAGGTAAGAAATGGGAGGTGTACTACGATGTAGACGAGGAGCGAAATGTCACAGCCACTCTCCAAGAATCGAGTGCCT
>Ga0247778_1001287_pt1 | contig 11666 bp, 9 predicted proteins | sample UWRJL049202B5_FD_179939 | JGI IMG/M metagenome (GOLD analysis project Ga0247778, IMG submission 179939) | Plant litter microbial communities from Arlington Agricultural Research Station in Wisconsin, United States - UWRJ-L049-202B-5 | ecosystem: Environmental > Terrestrial > Plant litter >... | reverse complement strand
CTGTAAAGCCCACCTATAATCTGAACTGTAAGTACCACTTTACGAGAATCTTCGCCGCATTGGCGCTCGAGCTTCATTCATCGGGAAAACTGCTGCATAACAGTCTAACACGCTTGGACCCCTGTCGTTAACAATCTCATTTCTCCGTAGACCTTGTTCTGCTCGACGACAGGTCCATTACGTACGTAAAACAGGAATACTATTCTTAAGGTACTAGTGCGATTAAACCCTTGGTAAATCTACCATTTTAATTGCGGATCTTACAAAGTCTATACTATACTATACTTCTTACGTACTGGCTTTGCTGCCTTTTTTCTATGGAAGTCTCCCGAGAACATCTCCCAAGTCCGCTGACGTTGAGAGACCAGCCACTCTGCTCTAGAGTCCGCTTCATCATCTCTCGCATCTGTTACTCTTCTCCTGTTTATTTTCGACTAATACAAAGCCTTCCGGGAGAATAGTTGACGGCAGACTTGAAACTTCTCCATGGAACTTCGTACCGGTATCAAAAGGAGCCATTATAGCGTCCTTCCGGACAGAGACTCAGTCTCACCCGGCCGCAGTTGGAATTTGTTTACAGGACCGCTGAGGTTACAAAAGAGTACATTGATCCCCTTTTTAGTTCTCTCAGTGTCTACCGTCTCAGGAATTGGTGGCTATCTTGCGGGGAAACACTCGGCCTCGGGGACGGGCGAGAGTTTGATACGATGTAAGCTTCTTCTATTAATACTGTCGAACTTTTCGCCTGGTGTTAATGGCATGTCAGTAAACAAAGTCCCCGTTACTTTCGAATATGAATTCAACTTCGCTGAAGCCCCTTCGGGCCTCACAAACCAGCGCTGGGATTCCCTCTTCCCGCTGAATGGAGGTTTCTTTCAACATCCGAGTGCTGGGCCTGATCCCGTTGCCTTTTCTGTTTTCCATCAGCTTCACTGTCTAGTAAGCGCTTCAAAATTTTACATTCTTACAAAAAATCTCCAAGAACTGGCTCTAAACTTTTACAAATAGGATGGAATTCGTAATGCATACTGGACCGTGCGCAATGGCAATCATTCGGAGGGGGAATCCTCACATCACGCCGAGCATTCATCAGATACCCATGTCCGACATTGTCTAGAGTATATTCGGCAAAGCATCATGTGTGCAGCTGATACTACTGTCGAGCTTGCCGTGAAAGCATCAGAGCAGGGCAACGCTGGTGTGCGAGGTTTTGGAACCGAGCACATCTGTAAAGATTACCATCAACTAGTGGAATGGACTTCAAAATGGGAGGGAACCCCTTGAACAATATAACATTGCATCAATAAAACCCCCTCATAATTGTCGACTAAGGTCGGGTCAAACTGCTCGTACTCACTATACTTTTCATTTATCAATCATGCTCATTCAAGATCAAACTAATATTCTCCCAGTCGGAACATCAAATACCCAAGGAGTACAATTCCAGCAGCACCCTGTTGCTTGTGGGGGTGTGTATGCTTTGAATCCAGACCCTGAGGTCGACTGACGGCCAATGAAAAGACAACTCTTATATCGATTGGGTTCCAGGAGATGAAATACGATAGCCTATTGTGGAGAAACTTGTTTGCTATGTAACATCTACAATTTTCAGGATACTTGAGCCTGGTATTTCTACGGAGCATCACGGATTTCATGGTTGAATATACTCTATATGGATTGCCCAGGGCTGGAATATCTAGCCTTACTCCTGAGTCTGCCCGTTGCCGGCGATTGTGATGTGGATCTTCATAATTTGAAGTTATTAAGCTGGATGATAATTCGCTGCACTAGCCGTTCAGTGTACTACCAGAACTTCGTCCTGTTGTTCTGGTAAATATTGATGCTGTCGACGCAGTACACTGCTTCGCGGCAGGAACAGAGACTATTGATTGTTGCTTCAGTGGCTTGTATACAGATACCAGCCGGCACAACAGGAGTGCCTGGAAGTCCAGGTCAATCGATGAGCCAAACAAAGGAAGAATTATAGCATGGCAGAGCAGGCTTAAAGTCTTCCGCACAACCGGCTCAATTCGCCTTTAATAGCCGATAAGTGCGCAGGCGTCTGTGTCCATACCAACCCTCTGGCAAAAAACTGATATGCATAGGAGTCACCCAGCGAGATCTCTAGCACGCTACACGCTCTAGTAAGGTCTCCGAAGATGATAACTCTTGTTAGTTCTACAGTAAGATTTATGTTGTTGAAGGTGTAGCCATGAGGGAAATGCTTGTTTTAGCATGGGCGCGTCTACAGGTTCTTTGCTCTCCGTTCCTAAAACATGTCTTCTGTTCGTAATAAGTTTTTATATTTCACAAGTTTAGTAACTGCTCGAAAGAAGTCGCAGAAAAATCTTGGAGAAGCAAAGTCGCTCGCGGGGGCTTGCTTGCTATCGATTCTTGATTTATTGGTCATTCGAAAATCCAACACGCCACAAGCATTAGGCTAAATGTGTTTATTTTCGGATCTATGGAGTTTTAAGATCATTTTATCAATGCTTTATTCTTTCTAGACAAAGACTTTGTCGAAGCCGTTGAGATTTTGCCCTGGTTGATGTTTGATATCTCTCGAGGAATTGTCTCCAGAATGACCTGTGTATACTAGTTCTACACTGCGACCAATTCTGCCATCAGGGTCGTATTTCAGAGTCTGGTAAAGTCACACTTTCTCCCATCTACAAGAATCAATGAGGTATCATCTGTTTGCGAACTGCTAAAGCTAACAGAACTTCAAGAATTGAGTAAGTGCTCAGTTCATAAAACCAGTGTAAAGAGCCCTTCGGGTCCGTCTTTAGGCTTCAATGGTTCCATGTTTATCATCGTATTTTTAATTTTGTACTTCACATGGTTTTTCAAGGAGCGTGCCACTTGTCCCGAGTTCTCTGCTGGCCCTCTAGCCAGGAACCATGCTATTTCTATAATCAAGGTTGAACGAAATCTCGAGTTATCCCGGCTATGGACGCAATCTGACTATCCTTTTGAGTTGAGGATTCAAAAGTCTACTACACTTTACAAAGGACTTTAAGGGTTCATTGCTGTCCAACTATTTGGCTGAACTCTTCGTATAGAAAGCAAAACTGATTTTTACAAGGTGAACGAAGTAGAAAAGGCGATGAATTTCACATGAGCCGGGGAAAGTCCTTGAGGCTATGATGCTATCAGACTCAGCTTGACCATGAGACACGTAAGAATCACACTGTCCATATCGTAATTGAACTCTGGTGGTTCTCATTCTCTTATTTGATATTGCAGGAAAAAATACGCGTACTGAGATACGCGTATCTTACAGTAAGAAGTGAGGTCGTGATGATCCTCTGGCTCAACATAAAATATAGTGTTGAGCCTCCTAGTATGGGCAAGTGCATAGCCTCGGCCCAGGGTCTTACTCAGACATACGGCTGATTCATAAGTTGCCATTTAGGTAGAATCTTTGTTCATTGGATGCGAGTTTGTCTTGGAGTAGCATGCCAAGCCAAGAGCTGAACAGAGCCCCATTCTTCCTGCTAAGCTTCCTCGCTTACCCAATGCGGTTCTATGAAGCGCTATGATAATGCCGTACATCGTCAGTATTTGATTTCAACGTGAGGAATCAACGTACAATTCGGATTTGGAGGCGATCTTGTCGCAGAACCTAATTTTAGAAAATCGGATTGTTGACCAAGCTGGGCGCTGTATACAACCTCATTTCTCACTCAAGCAAGCTTCCCGCTTACCGAATATGGTTCTGTGAAGCGCTAGGGTACTGTCATGCATCGTTGCTTTCCTGATTTAATATGAAGAAACAAGGTTAATTTTCGATTTGACAGAGGAGGTTATTTTTGTAAGTGAGAATGTAGGTGAGGGGTTTTTTCTATTAAAGAATAGACACGCTCAATTGCAAAATTTCGAAATACACTTGTCACAGACGCATTCTCCGAGTATACTTTACAAAAATATTGTATGCCAAAGCATTCCACTGAGTATCAAGAATATCAATTCCAAATTTCAGTCGCGAAACCAACATGGTCCCCCAAATCGTCACCCTCACCGCAGCATCCATGGCCATGGTCGGCTCGTCTCCGCACATTATGTCCTCAAAAACCGACCATCAGACAAGTACCAACACAGAGAAACCCGCGACGAGCTCGGCCGAGTCAAAAACAACAACTACTACAAACTCACCAAGCGGGTCTGAGGTCCCCGAAATCGCAAGCCCACCAGGCAACAGCAGCAATCTGTGAGTAAAACTAGTTATCATCTATCTTTCCCGAAGCTGAGGGAGCAAACTCTTGAACCGTATTATTCAATATCTCAACCCAAATCATCCTCGCAACATATACTAATTCCACTCAAGGAAGCGCTAGCCAGCAGCTGAGAATTCGTCATCTAAGACTATAACTGCTGCCCAGACGGCACTTATGATAGATATCAGCGTAACTAGTGTACCATGTCGTAGGTGATGAAGGATTGTTGACTACATGGGCATTGGGGGCCTCTTGATGGGTATTGTTGTGAGATTTCAGTGCCGTAGCAGCTGAGTTTGGTTGGGTGTATTTTATGATCTGTTTATTTGAGAGCTGTTAATATGAACACCCCTTTTCCACATTTAATGAATCAGAGTTTCATGAGCATTCTATGGTATGATAACGTTATATTCAACATCATAGGAAAGAAAACCGTGACAGGCCATTTGATCCGTAATAAGCGAAACCCTATTTAGGCTAGTGGACAAAATGGAGAAATTGAATAACGCAGAAAGAACAGTATTACTAATTCTTTGGGATGCTCCTGAAACAAAGAAGACTTCGAAAAGCTTCCAGGTCTAAAATTCGGCGGCAGCACCTGCCTCGTAAGCCTCTGCACAGCAGACGGGAAGAGCACCGCCTTGGCAGTTGTAGTCTCAACCTCTCAACCCGAGTGTCGTCTCAATATCAACGTCTAAGCACCCCTCGTCTTGTCTCTCCACCCTTGCAAGAGATGTATCAGCACGCCACTCGACTTGGTGTCATCTCAACTCGGGTTACCAGCGAATGAGTTTTCTACTGACCTCAATGAAAGGGGCAAATGATTCTGAAATCAATTTAGGATGCAACAGCAATGAGAACCAACAGTGACGGGAGCAATGTTTCAGACTGATTGACATCCACGGTGGCTGTGGGAGCTGACCAATGTGGCGGATTCGAATAGCCAACCAAATCCAAATGATGCGTCACCGCAGCGAGGCTTCGTGTGGTGGCTTTGCTGCTTCACTAAGCTGAGAAAAAGCATTGAGCCATGCCTGCAGCTTCAAATATTGGTTGCTAGCCTCACTAATCATGCGAATCTCAAATCTGTCTATATCGCACTCTCTTTGGATACCTGAACAGATATACGTTTTTGCCTCACTATCTCAAGACTGAACGGACAATATTATTTTCTTCATGTCGAGAACGTCTGGTGAGAAGGCTGATACAGTTGCTGAGGAGCCCCCTTCTTCAGCAATAGGCCCCGATGCAAATTCGTCGACGAGAGACGATCCTATCGATGTCAAGTCTCATCCCGAACTCCCCCCTCTAGATTTCAGACCATTCTTTTTGCAAAATGCGATCCTAATAGCGAGTATTATCATCAACCTGGGCTGGATAGTGTGGTTGGCCATTGCTTACTCAAGGCCGATTTGGCGTGGCCCAAACTTTATCCTTGACGGGGGCTTCTTCGGCTACGTTGCCACGCTCACGAAGTATTTCATCTTTGCTCAAGTTTTCGCGATTGGAAGGATTATGCCCTACCGAAATATGCGATGGTATAAAGGCAGCAATATGAAAAGCACAATTGATTCTGATTATTGGCCGTATGAATGGCCGATTGTTCGGATTAGGCCATTTAGAAACGGAGATTATTTCTTCCAGATCATAGACATTGCGAACTCCTTTTTCACTACTGCTGTGGTGCAGTTTGAAAGTAATCTGATGAAACGGAGTTACGACCCTTCGCCTCCTTACGCTTTTATGGGATACTCGCCGAATCGCGGCATCATTATTATTGTCCTCATTTGCCATTGCACTTTTGTTATTATGAATTTGGCAATGTTTATATGGCTCAACAATGGAGGCACCGGACTTTTGGCCGCTCCCGGATCTCTAGCTCTTTATCTTGCCGTCTTTGATGAATCGGAAATCCGACAAGATTTCCAAGGTCTAGAGGATGAAGACCGAAGATGGCATGTTAGGGCTCACTTGCGAGAACATCAATATCGACTCGGTTTCTGGAAGAAGGATGGACTGGCGGTATACGGAATCCGAAGGAAATTGCTTGTGCCAGCTCGCTCCGAACTCGAATCCCAAAGAAATGCGTCTAGACACCTTCAGCTCCAGAGGCGAAAAGCTACAGTCTTTCCTGAGTTTCACTATCTCCCTTGGTTTCTGCAGACCTTCTGGTTAATTACTTGGACCTCCGTACTGGTATCAGGCCTTGCAATTCTTTCCACGCTTTCAATCAGGGATTCAATACTCAAATGGGGGTTCGACCCGCGCGCCTCAACCAATATAATCCCATTTGTCGACTTGTCGTCAGCATCGTTTCTCTGGAGCTTCTTTCCTTCGTTTACTGCAGAAATTTTCGCCCTGCTTGTTCAGAGCATCGACACTTTCTACAGACTTGTCCAACCATACGCAGATCTTAAGCGTCGCAATCCTTCAAAAAAGTCTATCGAAAAAGCATTTTCAATCAACTACACAAATGACATTCCTCTGGTGGTTACATGGAGAGCTTGTCGTAATAAGCACTGGAGGGTGGCCATCACATCAATATTCTCGTTGGTCTCAGGATTGACCCCGGCCGCGGGTGCGAACATGTTCTATGTTGATGACGACAATTGGATGGCGGTTTGGCGGCCTTATTTCTGGTCTATAGTAGTGTACATGGGACTGTTAGTTACATTTTTGTTATCCTTCATTCCAGACCAATCCCGTTATATGCCACGAGATTTGGAAACCATCGCCGACCACATGGCGCTTTTCTCACAAAGCTCACTCCTTGACGGCTCCACATTTGATTTGGAATATCCTCTTGGATCCCCGGTAAAGCCCAAACCCAAATCGACGGTAGTCAGTGTGAAAGAAATGCTTCAATCCGTTCCCGCCTCTGCTGCTTCTCAACTCCGAGATCTGAGATTGCTACAGCTAAAGCTGTCGTGGAAGGCCCTCGAGAAAGCTGTGCTAGAGCCGCCTGAGCTCGTTCAACGGGTGGTTAATAGGATCTCCGAGATGAACAATGACATCGACAAGCTCCCTAGATTTGGTATTTGGAAAAGGGGAAGGGAATGGGCAGTTACTGTTGATTGTGACCCCCAAGAGGAAGACGAGAAGACTTCAACACTCTTTGAGGATGATTATTACCGTATAAAATGGTACGAAATGTGGAAAAGACTTGTGGAGAGTTTATTTTAGGAAATAGGGTACTCATTTTAAGCATCTTGAGTCATTGTCGGGTTCACATCGGCCCCTGGTTACCCATATCGTCGTCAATGCCTCGATACGTGAGAAACTTCATATTCCTAAACAAGTGATGATTTATCCAGTCACATTCCAGCAAACCTCTCATCTTCATGAGTCGACTTCCATCAATCCAAATTTAACTTCTGCCCCGCCCTCCAAAGCAAAAACAGACAACTGATATTGCCCACCCACCACGCGAGACTCCTGGTCAAACTCCAAATCGGCGAATCAACAAAGATGTAAATAGCAGCATACGCGAACCGCGCAAGCGTATACACTAGCCCCGCTCGATTGATCAGCTCTGGTTCGATTCCCGCGACCGTCGCGAATGCTGTAGCACCGACAAACAGAATATAATTCTCCGTAGAATTGTGTTGCGCAGACTCGTTACGCTTCATCATCCCGAGGGTTTTCTGGCTAATTTTACCAGATTTAACCGCAGCGTCGCCGTACTTGGCTAGGTCCTCTCTTGGGGAGACTTGGTGATCAATGCCATACCATTGCTTCAGATGGCGAGGGGCAAGGGCGACGTATGCCCAAAAGAAATGGAAGGTGACCCAAGCAGGAGCATAATTTGGGATTGTTGAGTTAGGCAACGCAGGGGCACGGAGGCCGAGAGTTGTGGCGAGAGTGGCCATGATTAGATTTGTTGAACGAAAATGAATGAAGATGAGAAGGTCCAAAGCGAAATAAATAGGCGTGCTGTTCTGAGTCAGCTTCACCCCTGCAGCGGCGCAGTTTTGAATGCAGGCGCCACGATAATGATACGGAGACTTGAACATGTAAGAATTAATATATAGTGCATAGAGAGGTTTATTCAGCAGACGGATTTCTTACTTTAAATTTCGGTATTCCCATCGTATGCCATTTCTGAATATTAACAGTCTCCCATCTTGTTCATCGATCCTTTTTGAATCGTCTAGCGGAGTATGCCTGTCTGATATAGAATCTGTCAGAATTGCTACCACTTCCTGAACTATGAATCTCCTTCAACAAAGGAAGAAAAAAAGAAAATCAAACTGTGTCAATTTTCCATGAGAAAACATCACAAGCCATGCAGGAAAGCATTGGAGGGTTGCGTCATATTCAGGGGCTAGCTCGCTAAGAAGAGAGCCCCTGTTAGTGCTCGCTCCCGGACCACAGGGGCTTTTAGCGGCAGCGAGATGCCTATTGGAGGTCGGGTCTTACTAAGCAGCGCATCTTTTCGTTTTTCAACCAACCCCACCTCGGACGAGCCGATTATGCTGGTAGCTTTCTCATACATCTTCACACTACGTGACTTATGTTAACTCATTTCCCAGTTGCGCAGCCTTACCACAGAAATGAGCAGAAGTCAGCTAAGATCTTGATACATACCTTGCCGCACGACTCCAGCGCACCGGGGCATCTGGTGCTCCGAACCCAAGATCTGAGTAATACAAATCATTTGTCTGGTGTTCATACACGCCTCATAGCATTTCGAGTGCTTGCTTGCCCTAATCCAAGGGGACGTGATCCGTTGGGCTAGATAGGAATGTAATCTTAGGATCACGATACCAAATATTACGAAATCCAGCCGTTTTTATTGCCATTACATTCGCCGGCCATGGCAGGAGACGATGAACGGTGCGAATTTTCCCCCTTCCTTTTTGTTAGCTTTATTTGCCTACTCAGCAGCTGACTTTAAGATGCTTAAAGGCCTCCTGGAGATCCTGCCACCCACAAAGCAGCATGTTCCAATTGCCGCAAACAGAAGGTAATTCGGCTCACAGTGGAGGTGTCAGAAAGCATCAACTAATGTAGCTGGATTAAGGTTGCTTGCCGAAATTCAGCGACGGCCGAGTCGTGTAGTAGATGCCACAAGTTGGGGATATCTTGCACGTACGAGCGGCGATATTTCAGAGGTCAGAAGAGGTGAAATTCCTCCCCATTTTTCGTTTGGGCCACTAAAGCTTACATCGTGAAGAAAGGAGATGCTCTTACAAGAAGCTCATACTCCCAAACGCCCATTGGCGACGAACTCTAACCAAGGATCGAAACCTTTATCACCACCGGTCACCGAAATACTGCAGTCGTCAATGCCCATGCTGTCTACTAATGGCTCACAAGTATATAGGAAAGTCATTGACGGACTCCATTTACAGCCAGAGACAATCAATGATCTATTTTCTATGTGAGTTGAATGCTAAAAAAGGATGAGTTTGCTAACGCTGAGAAGCTATTTTTCTCGCTTCTCTCGTTTCTTACCGATTCTGGATCCAAATATTCCACCTGACGACTATCACTCCCAGTCTCCCCTGCTTTTCTGGTCAATAGCCGCTGTAGCGTCTCGGAAATACAGTAAAGATCCAACTCTGGTGACTAGCCTACCGTCCAAAGCTTTGAACCTAGCTATGAAATCAGTCTTTAGCGCAACAGCCGGCATATCTACAATTGAAAGCATGCTTCTATTGCTTTCTTGGCCCCCACCTCCGGATGCAACCTACGACGAAATACCTTATGTCTTGTCAGGCGCGCTGATGCATGTAGCAATGAGAATTGGATTGCAAATCCCACATGCTTCGGATGATTTCTCTCGTGTGAGATTAAATCTCAGCGAGAAAGAATGCCATAGAAGATTCCGGCTTTGGAAATATTGCCATATTTTATATCAGAGGTACCGTCACCGCACTATTCAAATACACGTCTTGAGCTGACAGATCTATTGATCATCTTGTTGTGTCGGAAACGGCTTTGGTCATTTCCCCACATTCCCGTCCGCTGAGACTGCAAACTATTTACGTAATTTAAGTCCATCTCTGTCTCTTCAATTGAACCTGCAAGATGTTGTTACGAAGGCATCGACGGCATTCGCTGAAAATGGTCTGGACTTGGATTCGATGCAGGAGCAGCGTTCGTTTAATATACTTTTCAAAACATTTGTCGACAGCCTCTCTTCTATCGAGTTGGAAAAACCACCAAATAACGGTCTGTTTCCTTCTTTTCTCATTTGCTAAACGATTCAGCACTGATATTTCAACCTAGGACTCGATAGAATATACGTGACTATAGCTCATGTATTTCTCCATTCATTTCAATTCTTTCGGCCATCGAGCAGTCACAACAGCGAAGAATTATTAGCGTTATATAATTCTGCATGCTGCCTTATTTCCGAACTCGAGGCACAAGAGAAAGATAACCAGCTAGTGTCACACGGGACTTATTACATTTTCCAGGGTCTCTTACTGTCTGCGGATTTCTTGCTCCGGCTCCTAAAGACCCCAGTTGCGAAATTTGATACTAGAGATGGCGAGAAACTATTCTTCGTCTCAATGGATTTGCTGAACAGCATTTCTCTCGTCAATGTTGACAACCCCGCCAAAGCATCAACGGGGCTCAAAAATATGTGGAGCAGTAATAATGCTTTCAAACACCAGGACGGCTCTTGGGACCTTGAGCTGAGAGTGCGAAATCGCTTCTCTCTGAGTGTTGGATACGATGCTATGCTCCGGCACAATGAACTGTTTGGCGAGCCGAGCTCTAGTAAACTAAGCTCAGGTGAGTATCTTTATCCTGCTCTTATCTGAGAACGCTTAATAATATCTAGCTACAGCTTTACCTGGCGGTGAAGCGTCTGGTTCATACATTAACGATGAATACTTATTTTCGGATACGGCTCTGTCGCAAGACTGGATGATAAATGATTGGTGGTCCTACCCCGCTCTGGCTTCTGGAATCGACGATGGCGCTTTAGAGACATCACAGCCATCCAGTTTTATTTGTTGACTTGTCCTAATGCAATCGTTTTCTGAACGATTTGGATAGGTAGAAGTGTTGATATGCTATTAAGAAAACTTGTTGGATAATGGTCTTTTTGAGAAGAAAGAGAGAGAGAACAGCTTGGAGCAGGGATTAAGAGGCTTAAAACTCTACCCCCTTGAAAAACAGCACCAGCCACACGTACAGCCACAACCGTATTAGGCCACTTTGAAGCTATTCCCAAATGCCGTGTGCCTTCGGCCGGCTTCGGCTCGAGCCCGAAGAGCGCGCGCCAATACGACCTGTTTATTGGTCAGTCTTAATGGCTAGGACGGGGCGTAGCACCGTCATGCTATTTTCCACATGGAGTCCTTGACTCGTAGCGAAAGATCAAACGTTGATCCCGAGAACAGCACATCATCGAGCCAGCGCTCTCAAACCCTCTTTGTTTTTTTGGGGGGGGGGGGGGGGGGGGACACAAAATAGATGAAAATTTGTTGG
>Ga0247778_1001286_pt1 | contig 11669 bp, 7 predicted proteins | sample UWRJL049202B5_FD_179939 | JGI IMG/M metagenome (GOLD analysis project Ga0247778, IMG submission 179939) | Plant litter microbial communities from Arlington Agricultural Research Station in Wisconsin, United States - UWRJ-L049-202B-5 | ecosystem: Environmental > Terrestrial > Plant litter >... | reverse complement strand
TTCTCTAACTTGTCGTTGTCCGGCCGGATAGCCCATACGATATCGCTCATGCTCTGTTGCATCTGCCCCGATTGATCCGTTATCTTCTGCAGATACGAAGAGGCCTTTACCTGGTCCTTGTACAGGTTCCTGCCGGAGACTTCGGATAGGATCCTGATACTGGTCAGGGCGGATCCGATCTCATCGTGGAGGTCCCTGGCGATATTGTTCCGCATGGCCAACAGGGACTTTTGTTCCTGCACCTCCCGGATCAACTGGTACCTCGAAAAGGCAAAATAACCTATCAGCCCCAGCAGGGCTACCCCGATCAGCAGAGAGTTTCTGACCAGCCTTGAATTCCTCAGTTGTTTTTCATGGAGTTGTTTTTCCTGGTCGGCCAGTTTCAGTCGCTGGGCAGCATTCTTCGTCAGCAGTTGCTGCTTCTCCAGTTCTTCCTCCTGTTTGGAAATGGTCAGTTCCTGGACCTGCTGAGCCTGTGAGAGCAATTCTATCTCCTTCTTCCTCCGCTGGGCCTCCAGGAGATTGGCGGTGATCAATACATCCTGCTTCTCCAACTGTAATTCCTTGATCCGCTGGGCCGCGTTGAGTCGGGATATCTCGTTGTCTTTTTTCTCCGTTTTGTATTTCGCCTCCGTTTCGGCAATGCTCGCCCGCGTATGTGCATCGATGATACTATCCCGGTACTGGATATGTTTCTTATAGGCAGTATAGGCCTCGGAGAAGTTCTGGTGGTCCTTGTAAAAGACACTGAGCTGCAGATAGGCATCGCGCAGGTTGTATTTGTCCTGTAAGGGGAGGGATAGGGCCAGGGCCTTGTTGAAATAGTCCACCGTCTTCGCCGAATCGCCCTTCTGGGCCGCCAGTCCCATGCCGACAGAGATATAGCGCCGGGATAGCATGGTCGGATCTCTTTTGCTCTTCTCCAGGATAGCAATGGCCTTGTATTCAAATTCCAGGGCGGTCCGGGTGTCCTTCCGGTTGCTGGCGATCAGCGAGGAGGTAATATAGGCATGCGTGATCCTGGCCTCATCGCCGGACTGCTCGGCATATTTGACGCAGAGCTGCAGGTATTTTACGGCCTCCCGGTCATTGATCCCAAGGTACATCTGGCTCAGGTTACAACAGCCCAGGGACAGCCTGGCGATATCACCGGCCTTTTCCCGGTAGGTTATCGACAGCTTCCCATATCCGATGGCCTTCTCTTTTTGGTTGAGGTCATAGTAGAGCGTAGAAAGATTGTTGTAGGCGGCAGCCCGCTCACCGTAGTTCTCCTCGCCCATCGTCTCATAGACATCTACGGCCCGGATCAGGCATTCAGCCTTTTTTTCCAGGTTACCGGATAACCCCCAGGTATATCCGAAATCATTAAAGGCCAGGGCCGCATATTTGGAAGGATGGGTCCTGAAATAGTGGATGCATTTCTCAAAGAAGGGTATGGCGGCATTCGGGTTATTGTCATACATTTTTACCTGTGCCATCTGCATCCAGGAAATTGCCATCAACAGGGAGTCCTTTAATTGCTGACCGATCGTATGGGTGTTGGGTGGATAGAGATCGGCATGTGCCAGATCCGACTTGTCCATGAGGATGTCGGTTCTTTCGATCAGGGCATAGGCGGTTCCTCTTTTATAATTTCTCCTTTTGCTGGCTGCCTCTGCCTGATCGCAATAGTACAGGGCGGAATCATAACGCCCGGCCGAGAAAAATTCCTCCGCTTTATCGATCAGGTGGAAGACCGCCAGGCTGTCATCTTTCCTGACAGCGGATTGTGCATAGCAGCACACAGATGGAACAAAGATCAACAGGAACAGCAACGGGTTGTGACCGATGTCTGTTTTCATGGTTAGCTGATTTTTCGGTTTTACCCGAAAAAGTACAACTAAATTCCAGCATTTACCAACTTTATCGGTCCAGCCGATTTGCACACCTGTCCCCGTCCCATGGATCTTCCGTTCCTCTTATTTCCTGCACGCCTCTCCCCGTCCAATAGATCTTCCGTCCCTTCTATTTCCTGGCCACAACCAATCCCTGGTTCGGTACCCATTTATCGTACTCCATATAGGCGGCTACTTCCTGGGCGATGATATCTCCTTTGAGCTTCGCCACCAGGTGCAGGGCCCCGTCGATACCCGCAGAGATCCCGGCCGTGGTGATGACGGTCCCATTATCCACGAATCGCGTATCGGCCAGCACTTTTGTGGCGGGCAGCGCCTTGCGCAGGGATTCGATGCTGGCATGAAAGGTGGTGGCAGTCAGTCCATCCAGGATCCCGGCCCTCCCGAGGAAAAAGGCGCCGCTGCAAACAGAGAAATAATATTTCGTATTGGCCTTCCTCGATCTCACCCAGTTCTGAATGGCCGGATCCTGCGAATCACCACCCGTATTGCCGCCAAAAAAGGCCAGTATATCGGATGGAGGCGCATCCTCGATGCTGTAGTCAGGCGTTATATTCAGGATACCCTGGGACTTGATAGGGGCCTTGGTCCTGGAGACGGTAAAAACCTGGAAGCCCGCATAGGAGAAGACTTCCATGGGACCGGCAAAATCCAATACCTCTACGCCGTCCTGGAGATAGAAACAGATAGTCATTTGATTATGTAGATTGTTGATGGCCGTTTGTACATCCTTCAGGCTCCGGCGGACCAGGCTCATCCCGCAATGCTCGCAGGTGCCAGGCTGGGCATGGGAGATGGTGTCGCAGCCGTTGCCGCATAGCTGGCAGAACCATGCGCTGTCAGCGGCAGGTCTCGCCTTGGTACTGGGGGGCGTGGTCCTGGTCGGGCCGGGCTTTTTTGCCGGATGAACGGCGGACTTTGCCGCTCCCTGACCATGGGCCAGGGTAGTGATCAGGATCAGGACGGGCAGAAGGAGTGTTGTCAGCGATATGGACGTCTTTTTCATGTCTGTTATTTTTTTGCAGCGTATGCCACAAAGATAACAGGCGCAGGTTTCGCAGGCGAGGACAGTCATGCGCAGTATCGGGACATCATCGCCTCTCCGTCTTCAGCCCGTCATCTCCCCCCGAGCTTCAACGCCGAAGGCAGATTGCCCGTATGCTTCTTAATAATACTCCGCAGCTGATTCTCGCTCTGCAGCCCGCACTGCCTGGTAATGACCCCAATCTTATTGTTCCGGTGCAGGAGGCTGACGGCCTTTTCCACTCTTAGTTTTTCGAGGTATTGCCCGATGGTGATCCCCGTGGTGATCTTGAAGAGACGGGTGAGATTGCGCGGGCTGGTAAAGATCAGCGCGGCCAGGGGCTCCACGGTTATTTTTGTGTGCAGGTTCCGGATGATCCAGTCCTGGATCTTATGAATGTCCTCATTGATATGACTGCGGTACTGCAGGTAGATGCTCTCCTGCGATTCTTCACCGTCCCGGCGGATATAGACCACCAGCTCTCTCGCCAATCTATACACGAACTCAGGGCCGTGTTTCTGTTCCAGCAGGTGCAGCACCATATCGATCCCGGTCGTCAGGCCGGCGCTGGTATAGATGTTCCCGCTGCGGACAAAGAGCCGGTTGGTCAGCACTTTCAGCGAGGGATACGCTGTTTGCATACGATCGGTATACTTCCAGTGGGTGGTGCACTCCTTCCCGTCCAGCAGCCCCGCGTCCGCCAGGGTAAAGCTGCCGGTACAGACACTACAGATCGTTGCCTGCAGCCGGTCTGCCTCCCGCAGCCAGGTGAAGAAGGTGTTGTTCTTAGCCGCCTGCAGCTGCTGCAGATCGAATCCGGGCACGATGATGATATCGCCGGGGAGCACTTTTACCCGCGAATACTTTTCCAGCCCCGCCAGCCGCAGCCTGGCACTGCTGACCTGTGTGGGCTTGTCGGACACATACAGGATCTCGTAGGGATGGCCATAATACCCCGCCTCATAGAATACCTGCAAGGCCCCCGCCAGATCCAGGATATGCGTCTCGCTATTGATAAAAAAGATGACCCTGTTGCTAGACTTCATGGGGTCAAGGTAAGAAATGCGGTGGCTATTGCCCAATTTTATATAGCCTGAGATAGTACGGCGAAGTGGTCTCGGCCTTACAGATCAGATCAATTACATTATGAACGTCTTCCTCGTTTAAATGGCCGACTATTTTACCCGTTGCATTCAAGTCCGACAGGAAAGATCCTTTAAATCTATGCTTCAGATCAGAACAGTCAATATAAGAGTTCCATTTAAGGAATTGCCTGTACTTCTTACTATCTATTTCATATTGCAACGCCACTAATATTGGGGAATTAATTTTTCCAACGTTAATATTAGAATTAATGTATACTGTTGCAAACTGGAAATAGTCATCGGAAATACCCACAATGACAGAAAACTTATACTTTCTATCGTGAGATTCATCATCCAGGAAATGGACCACAGTACCAACATGAAGGTCTGAGATCTCCATACTCTACATAGTCTCTTTTATATAGGCGATCATTTCTTCATTAGCACCCGCATCTTTGGCAATTTCTATCAGGGATATCTCTGAGTTATTGCCAGCGGACCGCCAGGCATTGTCGTGAGAAAGATCAGTCAATTCTCTGAAGGACTTATTTTTATGGGCATCAATGGAATGATCCAGACTCTTTATCGCGCTCCTGGACAAAAAATCAGAATCCACTTCCTTCTGGGAAATAACCCAATAAGGATCTTCAACCCCCAAATAAACCGACACTTCTGCTGCAAAATCAAGCGGAACCGGAAGTTTATTCTTCCCTTCGACCAACTTTATGTAATCATATAAGTTGGAAGGAACGGGGCCATTTGCCATTGCGATATAATGATCCTCGGTGAATGTTCTTCCATATTTCGAGATGTGATCCTTATCCGCGAAATACAATATTTTAAACAACTTGTGTTTGTTGATCTTATTGCCTAGCTTATTGAGAACATATAGAGCAGGCGCCAGTATTCTTGCAATATCGGATTTCTTATCCACCATATTACTCAAATTTAAGTTAACTACTGCCATAATAAATTTACAAAATAAAGATTGTTCGACAGATACTTGTCCACTCCACAACAAAATTACTAAAATAATTAGTAATTTTAAAAAATCTTTTCCACAACCATGTCTCCTCTCTACACCATCGGCCACGGCACCCGCCCCATCGCCGAACTCATAAACCTCATCAAATCATTCGGCGTCGAATACCTCGCCGATGTCCGCTCCAGACCCTACTCCAAATACAACCCTCAGTACAACCGCGAATCCCTCTTCACGGCCCTGGAAAAAGAGGGCATCCGCTATGTCTACCTGGGCGATCAACTGGGCGGCAGACCCGACGATCCGGCCTGCTACGACAGCAGGGGCAAAATCGACTATGCCTTCGTCCGGCGGCAGACCTTTTTCCGCAAAGGCCTCGAACGGCTCAAGGTTGCACAAAGTAAAGAGTTGAAAGTGGTCCTGCTCTGCAGCGAGAGCAAACCCCAGCAATGCCACCGCAGCAGACTGATCGGCCGGGCCCTCATCGAAGAAGGCCTCACCCTCCGGCATATCGATGAAAAAGGGATCGTAAAGGACCAGCATGAGCTTTTCCGCACCGTCCAGGACAAACTCTTCGATGAATAGATCCGCCGGCATTCCACCCTTAAACGCTAAGGGAAATAAGTGCAAACACCTATGCAGTGTAGAAAATGTCCTGAACTTAAAATAGTACGTGTCCCCTACCGTTAAACCCATTGCACTACAGTGGGAATCCACTTTTCGTTAAGCTCTGAAACCCTGGTCGAATGCTGTCCAAACCTGCAAGAGATACCATGCTGGCTATCCTGTTGCTGTTGCTCCACCTCATTTCTGCGACAGCCCAGCAGCCTGGCCCCAAATTCGAGCACCTGGACATCAACGCCGGGCTCTCGCAGAATAACGTCCTATGCGTCATCCAGGACTCCCGTGGCTTCCTCTGGTTCGGCACCCGCGACGGTCTCAACAAATATGACGGCTACCAGATCACCATCTACCGCAACGACCCCAAAAATAACCACAGCGTCGCCAACAACTTCATCTCCGACCTCATCGAGGACAGACAAGGCAATATATGGGTAGGCACCCGCGGCGGCGGTCTCAGCCGCTACGACCGCGAAAAAGACCAGTTCACGACCTTTCGAGGCGCCGGCGAATACCTGACAGGCAACCTGATCACCAGCCTCGCCGAAGACGCACAGGGCCTCCTGTGGATCGGTACCGAAGACCAGGGACTCATCCTATTCGACCCCTCCACCCAAAAATTCTCACACTACGGGAACAAAAACGCCGAATCCAGTATCCTCAACGGGGAATATGTCCGGGATGTCTATGTCGACAGCCGCCAGAACATCTGGGTAGGCAGCTACGGTAGTGGCCTCTCCCTCGTCAACAAAAAGACCGGCGCCTTCACCCGGTTTGCCCACAAACCGTCCGACACCAGTTCCCTCTGCGACAACAGGGTCAATACCATATTCGAAGACAGCCGGCACCGCCTCTGGATAGGCTCCGCCGGCAATGGACTCGACCGGATGGACGATCCCGGCCCGGCTGGGAAATTCCGTCATTTCCGACACAACCTCCGCGGCATCAGTCAGCTGTCCGGCAACGTCGTCTATGCCATCGGTGAAGACGACCAGCAAAATGTCTGGGTAGGCCTGGAGAACGGAGGCCTGAACATCTACGATAACCACACAGACCGGTTCCTGCACTACGAACACGACGATATCGACCGCACCAGCCTCAGCAACAATTCCATCCATTCCGCCTACCGGGACAATATTGGCAATATGTGGGTGGGCACTTTTTCCGGCGGCATGAATATCTATAAGACCAATTCCAGGCGGTTCGTCCACTACCGGCATAATACCGACGCCGGCAGCCTCAGCAACAACAATGTCCTCTGCATAGTGGAAAGAAGAGACAAAAAACTCTGGATCGGCACCGACGGCGGAGGTCTTAATCTATTCGATCCGCTCACAAAAAAATTCACCCGCCTTCTCCACGAAGAAGGCAACCCCAATACCATCGCCGGTAACTATGTCCTCTGTGTTCGCGAGGATCATCATGGCAATGTCTGGGCCGGCACCTGGGCCGATGGGATCTCCGTCTTTAACCCGCAGACAAAGACCTACCGCCATTTCAGCCATGACCCCAACAACCCTTTCAGCCTCAGTAACAACAATGTATATTCGATCCTCCTCGACCGCGACAACAACTATTGGATCGGCACCTATGGCGGCGGCCTGGATCGCTATGATCCCTCTACCGGTCACTTCATCCACTATTCCTCCGATACGGGTGCAAAGGCTCAGTCCCTGGTCAACACCCGGAAGATCCATTCCATTTTCGAGGACAGTTACGGACTCCTTTGGCTGGGCACCGACGGAGGAGGACTCTTTTCCTTCGATAAAAAGACCGGCACCTTCACCTCATTCCAACACAGCGACCGCAAGGGCAGTCTCAGTGATAACCGCGTCGGCGAGGTCTACGAAGAATCCGGCGGTAATCTATGGATCGGGACCATGACCGGGTTGAACTACTATGACCGCACCCGGCATCTGTTTAAGACCTATACAACCGACGACGGTTTACCCAACAACGTGATCTTTGGCCTCCTGCCCGGCAAAAAGGACGAACTCTGGATCAGCACCAACCGGGGTGTATCTCTTTTCAACACGGTATCCGGAAAGATCCGCAACTTCTCTCCTTCCGACGGCCTGCAATCCTACGAATTCAAAGAACACGCACATTGCAGGAGCAGCACGGGCGCCCTCTATTTCGGCGGAGTCAACGGATTCAACGAATTCTTCCCCGACAGTATCCACGAACGTCCTTCCGAACCACCCCTGCTAATAACAGGTTTCCAGGTTTTTAACAAAGACCTGCCCATTGCCAAAGATGACAGCGACCCCTCCCCGCTCAAGCGATCCATCACCGAGACAAAAGATCTTTGCATCCCCTATAATAATTCGGTCATCTCCTTCGAATTCGCCTCACTGAACTATACTTCGCGGGACCGGAAACAATATGCGTATATCCTGGAAGGTTTCGACAAGACCTGGAATGAGGTCGGCCCCAAAAGAACCGCCACCTATACCAATCTCGATCCCGGCAAATACACCTTCAAAGTAAAAGGCTTCGACTACGAAGGCAAATGGTCCCCACGCATGGCCACCCTCAGACTCACCATCACACCCCCATTCTGGATGACCTGGTGGTTCAGACTGGCGGGAATACTTGTGGTGTCGGGCATGGTCGTCCTGGTCTACCGGCTGCGGATAGGCCAGATCAAGGCCCAGAAAAAACGATTGGAAAGACTGGTCCGGCAGCGTACCGAACAATTGGGCCAGGCCATGGAAGATGAACGAAAGGCCCGCCTGAACGAAGTAAGGGCGCGGATGGAAGCCGAACAGGCCAACAATGCCAAGAGTGTCTTTCTCGCCAATATGAGCCACGAGATCCGTACCCCGATGAACGGGATGATCGGCATGGCCGCCCTGCTGGGACAAACCCCTCTTACCAGCGAACAACAGGGGTATACCAACACCATCCAGGCCTGCGGCGAAACCCTGCTGAGGGTGATCAACGACATTCTTGATTTCTCGAAAATAGAATCCGGTAAGATGGAACTGGATGAAAAACCGACGGACCTGCGTCATTGCATCGATGAGGTGCTGGCCATTTTCGCCGTCAGGGCCTCCCAGGCTGGTCTCGACCTCCACTGCGAGATCGACCCGGCAATCCCCCGAAATGTCATCATGGACAACGACCGCCTGCGCCAGGTCCTCATCAACCTGGTAGGCAATGCCATTAAATTCACACACCAGGGCGGTGTCACGGTCCGGGTCTTCCTATCAGAAAAACCCTGTAACGAAAGGTTAGAGATCGGCTTTGAAGTAAAGGATACCGGCATCGGCATCCCCAGGGATAAGTTGGATCACCTGTTCCGGGCATTCTCCCAGGTAGATTCTTCCATCACCCGCAAATATGGTGGGACCGGCCTGGGCCTCGTCATCAGCGACAAGCTCATCACCCTCATGGGTGGTCATATCAGCGTGAAGAGCGAGGCGGGTAAGGGCTCCGTCTTCACTTTCACGATCCACACCCGGCCCGGCATCACGGCCGAGGCGCCCACTGTGAACCATACAACCATACCCGGCCATCTGGCGGCAACCTACCCCCTGCAGATCCTCGTCGCGGAAGATAATCCTATCAACCAGCAACTGGCCCGCGTCATCCTGAATAAGATGGGCTATACCCCGGATTTTGCAGAGAACGGCAAAGAAGTGCTCGCCATGCTGGAAAAGAAAAAAATAGACCTGATCCTGATGGATATCCAGATGCCCGAAATGGACGGTCTCGAGGCGACCCGTATCATCCGCAACGCCCCGGCAGGCCCCCAGCCCATCATCATCGCCATGACGGCCAATGTCATGCAGGGCGACGAAGATGAATGTCTGGCTGGCGGTATGAACGACTATCTCAGCAAACCCGTCGACCTCGACCAGATGATCGCCAAACTCCAGAAATGGGGCACCAATATCAACAAGGGATTCACCCTCTCCGGCGCCTAGCCTCACATGGCCCGCCGCTACCTCGCCCAACTCAACCTCTCCCCGGCACGAGCCACCTACTTCACCTCCTTCAATTCATATCGCTGCTCAAATAACTTCTTCCCAAACGCCGTACTCTCCTTCTCCTCCACCCTGACAAACCCATACCGCTGGTAGAGCGAGGCTGCCGCATCCAGCTCATGCGTCGTCCAGAGATAGGAGCTGCGGTACCCAACCTCCCGCAGATGCTGCATATACAGCTTCATCAGATGCTTGCCCAACCCGATCCCCCGGTAGGCCGGTTCCAGGATAAAATACCGCAGCTGCGCGGCATCCTGTTCCCGGTGCATCAACAGGACAAACCCCACGATCCGTTGCCCATCCTCACAGATCCATACCCGGTCCTTCCGAGGATCATATTGATCATAAAATTCACAAAGCCCCCTGGCGACATAGGTCTCGAAGATGACGCCATAGCCGTATTCTTCCTTATACAGCCTGCCATGCAGGTGGATGATCATGCCCAGATCCCCGGGACGTAACTCCGTCCGGATAGAGATCCCACTCATCAACTCATTACTCATTAACTATCTCTTAAATTATTGTCACTTCTTCAACAACTCGATCACCGCAGCCGCGACCTGCTGGTCATGACCCAAGGACAACACATCCGGCTCGTTGCGCACCATGATATCCGGCTCCAACTGGTGATTCTCCTGGAACAGCCCATCCGGTGTCCGCCAGCCGCCCATCGGCATACCAAAGACCAATCCCGGATCTATCTGCCTTTCCCACCAGACAAAGGTACCCGTACCCGGTACCGGCATCCCCAGCAGTTTACCGACATTCTTCAGCTTGTAGGCCGTAGGAAATAAATGGGCATCCGAATAATTCGACTCCCCGATCAGGACAATGGATGGCTTCACCCACTTATCACCGGGCTCCGACCCGACATACTGCCCGTGAGGAATGATGTCGAAGTACTTTTTCCCGCTAAGAAAGTCCGACAATTGCTCATGGATATTACCACCTCCGTTGAACCGGGTGTCGACGATGATCGCCTGTTTGCCGATATTGCGGCCCAGCGCCTCTTCAAAGACAGTACGCATACTCTCGTCATTCATCGCGCGTACATGGATATACCCGATCTTCCCCTTGGAAAGACTGTCCGTTTCCTTGCGGCGCAGCTTCACCCAGCGCTTGTACAACAGCTCCCCTTCCTCACCGGCGGATACAGGCTTGGTCGTTTCCTCCCAGCGCTGACCCGTCGCCGGATCATACAAGGACAAAAGGGTTAGTTTCCCCGCCTTCCGGTTCAGGTATTTATAATGGTCCACCGAATCACTGATGGCTTCCCCGTCGATCATTTCCAGTACCACACCGGCCCGGATCTTCGACCAGGACTTATCCAGGGGTCCCCCGTCAATGACCTCGGCGATCTTCAGGCCACGGCCTTTATAACCATAATCCAGAAAGATACCCAACGAGGACGTACGATCCGCACTGACCGAAGCGCTGGGAGAGTAACGGCAGCCTGTATGCGACGCATTCAGTTCACCCAGCATCTCGCTGAGCATCTCCGCAAAATCATAATCGTTGTTGATATAGGACAGGAATTTCTTGTAATCCGTATAATAATAATCCCAATCCACCCCCTGCAGATCGACCACATAGAATTTCTCCTTAAGCTGACGCCAGGCATGGTCGAAGATATAGGCCTTCTCTTCCGCATCTTTCAGGGCCATCTCACCGCTGATGCCCACGGCCTCCGACTTACCACTCTCGGCATCGATCTTCGTGATCTTGCCTTCGGCCAGGACAAAGATATTCTTCCCATCGGCCGACAAATCCATACCGGCATAGCTGGCGCCCATTTTTGCAAACAGCTTCGTCTCCTTCGTCCTCAGCTCCGTCATCCAGAGATCATATCCCTTTTCAAAGCTCGTGAGATAATACAGTTTCTCCCCATCTTTGGACAGCAGCCAGTCGGCCGCATCGGAGGTATGGGTCGTCAGCTTCACCTTCCGATCCACCAGGTTGTCCCAGTCAATTTTTATATCTTTTTTGACATCTTTCTTCGCGGCGGTATCTTTCTTACCTTCCTTCTTCTCCGCTTTCTCCTCCTTCTCCTTCTTCTCTTCCTGCTCTTTG
>Ga0247778_1001285_pt1 | contig 11704 bp, 8 predicted proteins | sample UWRJL049202B5_FD_179939 | JGI IMG/M metagenome (GOLD analysis project Ga0247778, IMG submission 179939) | Plant litter microbial communities from Arlington Agricultural Research Station in Wisconsin, United States - UWRJ-L049-202B-5 | ecosystem: Environmental > Terrestrial > Plant litter >... | reverse complement strand
GGCCTGCTCCCGGTCTTTCAGGGCCTGCTCCCGATCTTTTACCGCCTGCGCCCGGTCCCTCTCCGCCTGGATCCTGTCCAAGACAGCCTGTGCCGCGTCCTTCTCAGATTGGGTCTTACTGTTCTCTATCGGGTGCAGATTCTTCATCGAATGCAGAGCCCTTGCCGGGTTAAGAGCCTCTACCGGATGGAGAGCCTCTTCGGAGTTCAGATCCTCCACCGGATGCGAATCCGCCCGCGTCCTGTCATTCCATGCCAGCTCTTTTTCCGTTATTACCTGCGACGAGACCGACGATACGATCCGTTGGGCAGCAGCCCTTGGCCTTACCGGTTGGGATGCCGGTCGCGGCATTACCGGGGTCCGGCCGGCGTAGTTGTCCGGTGCCTGATTGTGCGTTACCCGATCGCTCATTCCCTGATTGCTCGTTGCCTGATTGTCGCTTACTTGTTTGCTCGTTCCTTTATTGCTCGTTCCCTGATCGCTCGTTACTGGATCGCCCGTCGTATTTCTTGCATCGTTCCGGAAGTAGGCCTGCAATCCTTCCAAGGACAGGCCGCCCTCATTCCTGCTGATGATGACCCTGTCTTTCCTGGCCAGAACCCATTGATGGTCGCCTCCGGCCGAATTCGCAACGCTGACCTCCCTGCCACCCGCAAACAAGAGAAAGGCTACCACCAGCAGGCTGCCCAGCAGGAATATTTTCTCCCCCGGATTAAGGGTCTTGTTCTTATTCTGTGCGATGCGCATGACCCGATGGACCAGCTGGTTCTGTCTCGCCGGGAAAGCATTGGCCAAACCCGCCGCACGCAGATCGTGTTCCTTGAAATTGATCAGCGCCTGGATGAACTGTATTTTATTATTTGTCCGGGCAATGGCCATATCGTCACAGCAATGTTCCCGCTCCTCGCGCAGCAACGCTGAGATCCATAGCAGACCCGGGTTGAAGAAGAATATATTCTCCGCAATATGCTGGACGATATTCACCAGATAGTCGTTACGCCGGATATGAGCCAGTTCATGCAGCAGCATCGCCTCGATCTCTCCTTCCGGCAACTGGGTCAATAAACCCAGGGGAATCAGGATGATAGGCTTCCAATGACCGGCGACCAGGGGCATCTTCACGAGCCGGGATTGCATCAGCTCCACCTTTTTGGTGATGCCCAGCTGACGGCAAAAATGCTCTATGGTTTCATTCCAGCCCGCAGGCGCCTCACTCGTTCCGTAATGACGGATCCGCCGGGTATACAACAGGCTCCCGGTCATGCGTATGCACTTACTAAAAAAGATCAGGAACCAGCCCAGCACGATCAGCGACGCATGATCGGAAAAATAGGCGTTCAGGGTTCCGATAAAGGATGTGACACTGCCCCCGCTAACCGCTGCCTCCTTCGACAACCCGACAGGACCTGCCTGCCCGCTCAGCCGCCATTCATATAGGAACGTGCCGCCGCAGCCGGCCAGGAAGAGCAGGAACAGACCGGTCAGGAGGTTATACCGCAAGGCCGCCGACATCTTTTTGGTACGCAGCATCACCAACCCCGTGGCAACGGAAAAGAGTAGCCCCTGCCAGAGGGAATGGATCAGCACCCAACAAATAGCCTGTATCATATTGAATGATTTTATTCGTACCTGGTCTTTATCCTACCGGATCCCTTCTCTCCCCATCTTTGCCCGGATCATTCCTCTTCTTCCTCCCCCTTTTCATCGTCTCACCCCCAACTCACCACTCACTTCTTTTTCTCCATCTCCGCCAAAAGGTCCTTCAGCTTCTGCAGGTCTTCCCCGGATGTCTGTTCATTACCCAACAAAGCCACCATCATATTGCTGACAGATCCATTATACATCGTATCGAGGAACTTCCTCAACAGACGATTCTTCGTCCCTCCCTCTTCCATAACCGCACTGTAAATATGCTTCATACTGCTCTCGTCCCGCGCCAGCATACCCTTCTCCGCCATTACCTGCATCAACTTCAGCGTGGATGTATATTGCACCGCCTCTTTCCCTTCATGCTGAGCCTTCTCCTCATTCAACGCATCATGGACAGTGCGGACCGTGGAGGGACCCTGCTGCCACAATACCTGCAGAACCGCCAATTCCATTTTTGTCGGCTCCTGTGAAATAGTCTCTCCTGTTTTTGATCTTTTCATGAATTGCTCTCTTTCTTCACATCTAAGGTACGAATAAAAACGTACGTTCAAAATATTAGATCATCTTTTTGAAAAATAATTTCTCTGCCCGGATATAACTACATTCGTTGTCCCCCATGCGCCCATTTCTTTTAATAGCGACAGTCCTGATCCTGGCTGCATATTCCAGCCGGGCAGCACCCGGCTCCACCCCACAGGAAGCCATCAGTTACCTGGAAAAGGAAACCATCGCGGACTCCAGCACCTGGTGGCCCCATGTCAAGGGCTACCTCTTCATCCAGAACCTGAAAGTGAATATCCTTACCCCCCTGTCCATGTACCAGGGCACCAATACCAATTTCTGCGGTTATGCCGCCCTCTCCTACCTCCCCCTCCACGAGGATCCCCTGCAATATGCCATGTTCATGCTGGCGCTCTACCGGGACGGATCCGCCTCCTGGGGAAAGATCGCATTTGCCCCCTCGCCCGCAGTCCGGCAGGCCGCAGGCACCCTCCATTTCAAAGGCGTACTCGACATCCGCCCTGCCGACCAGATCTGGTTCCTCTCCCTGGCAGACCATTTCAAAAGCTATCTCAACTTCTTCTGGCCAAAATTCAAGACCGGTTCCGAAGATACTTTCTGGGCGGCCGTCAACCTGGGAAAATTCAACCGGATGATCCGGACTCTCTTTGGTTACGAGATCAGAGCCGTCGGATCCGACCTCATCCGCCCGCATTTCAAAGACCTCTTTGCCTATCTTACCCATGCCATCGGGACCGGCACTACCTATCTCTATGTCAACAATACCTATCTGCATAAAAAAAGTCATGATAAATCCAGGTTCAGCTTCCCCACCCATTTTATCGTGCTGACAGAGATCCGCAAGACCCATGATGTCTTCACCATCGTCTATTGGGATTATGGCGGCAGGACCCTCCGTGAGGTCAGCCCGACCTTTCTGAAAAAGATCATCTTCGGAGTCTCTTGTTGTATAAAAAAGAAAAATGCAGGCTAGACCACTATATTATATCCTCTTTGCTTTCACAGTGATGCTCATGGGCTCCTGCGCATCGGTGAATATCCCAAGATTCTATAACCGCAACCAGCCGATCCTGGACAGCATCGAACAGATCTATAAAGAATCTTACCATAAGAAAGCCTTCTCCATCGAATTCACCGACCGGCCCTTCGAAAGGGTCTCTCTGGAATTGGTGACCGATACCCTGACCTATATCTATGAATTCTGGGTGGGAGAGGATCGTATGCAGGACAGCATACGGAAATACGGGTTTGATACGACAGTGATCAATGACCTCATCACCCGCATGCGCTCCGTCAACTGTACCTGGATCAATAACCTGGACTATTATTTCGAGGAGAAGAAACAATCCATGATCTATATTTCCCTCTGGCCGCGGGCCGTTAATTCACCCTTCGTCAATAAAAAATATTATATCCTCACCTACTTCCAGCAACCCCAGTATTTCGACAAGGATGGCAACCTGATGGTGGGCCGCAGGCTGAGGAGGGTACGCAAGATCAACGCCGAGGTCTTCAAACGCGTCAATGACAGGGTCTGTTACTCGCTCTCCGCCCGGTTCCGCTAGTGCCCCTGCAGGTTCACCACAACATTGATGGTCAGCGCAACGATAACGGTATTGAAAAGAAAGGACAACAACCCATGCAGCAAGGCCACCCGGCGTATCTCCCGGGAAGTGATCTCGATGTCCGACACTTGAAAGGTCATCCCGATCACAAAGGAGAAATAGGCAAAGTCCAGGTAGTCGGGACATTTCTCATTGGGAATATCCAATCCACCCGCCATCTCGTTCTTCTTCGTCGCATGATCCCCGTAATACAGATGGGCATAACGGCTGGTGAAGAGCATATGCAGCAGCACCCACGAAAAAATGACACCCGTGATATAAATAAATGTTTCCAGCCCCTTGCTCAGCACCCACCCGCTCTGATTCTGCAAGAGCAGGATGACACCGCCCAGACTGCCTACCGTCGCAATCACCACGATGATAAAGACTACCGCCCTGCTTTCGTCTTCCTTACCAGCCAGGATCCGCAGCTGTTTGGGCTGCACCGTGGAGAAGATCGTCCCGTACAAAAGGATCATGCAGAGACTAAAGATATCCCAGAATACCATGCTGCGGGTCGTTCCCTCCATCTTGATAGGCAGCAGCGCCAGGAATACAATGGTCGCCGCCAGTACACAAACACCCAGCTTCGTAATCGCGCGAACCCGCAGGAACCAATGAGGGGTTGCAATATAATCTCCCAAGGGACAAAAGTATTAATGAGTGAAAAAAATTACGTTCTACCTGCAATTTATACCCTTTTTCCGGGTTAAATTCACCCATGCTACGACTATCCCTTCTATCCGCCATGGCCTTTTTCCTGCCCCCGGCGGTCATTTTTGGGCAGGTCTATAATCCTGCCATCGACGTTCGGCATTACGTGTTCGCCCTCAACGTGAATGACAGCAACGACAAGATCCAGGGAAAGGCGACGGTCACCCTGGTTTTCAAAGAAGATATCGGCAGTTTTCACCTGGACCTGGCCGCAAAGAACAAGGAAGGCAAAGGCATGACCGTCCGGTCCGTTACCAAGGACGACCAGCCCATCCGGTTTACCCAGGACAGCAGCCACCTGATCCTGCTGCACACCGCTGCCAGGAAAGGCGACCAGCACACCTATACCATTCGCTATGACGGCATTCCCGCAGACGGCCTCATCATCGGCAAAAATAAATATGGTCACCGCGGCTTCTTTGGCGACAACTGGCCGGACCGCGCCCATCACTGGCTGCCCTGTGTGGACCATCCTTCCGACAAGGCCAATCTGGAATTCCTCATCACCGCCCCCGATCATTATACCGTGGTGGCAAATGGGGCCCTGGTGGAAGAGAAGGCCCTGGGCAATCATCAACGGCTCACCCATTGGAAAGAATCGGCCGCACTCTCCCCAAAAGTAATGGTCATCGGCATCGCAGACTTTGCCGTCGATCATCCCGGCGATGTACAGGGCATCCCGGTATGGAATTATGTCTTTCCCGAAGACAAGGTCATCGGCTTCCGCAGCTACGCCCTCGCCCTGCAGATCCTTCCCTTCTATATCAGCCATATCGGTTCCTACCCCTTTGAAAAATGCGGCAATGTCCAGTCGAAAACCCGGTTTGGCGGACTGGAGAATGCCAGCGCTATTTTCTATTTCGAGAATTCCGTCAGCTCACCCGGCGTAGAATCCCTCATGGCCCATGAGATCGCCCACCAATGGTTCGGCGATGCCGCTACTGAGACCGGGTGGAAACACCTCTGGCTCAGCGAAGGCTTTGCAACCTACATGACCCATTGCTACCTGGAAAATAAATACGGTACAGATACTTTGAAAAAAGGCATGGAAAAAGACAGGACCAAAGTGCTGACCTTTGAAAAGAAGAGGCTGACCGCCGTGGTAGACACGACCGTCAAAGACGATTATATGCAGTTGCTGAACCCCAACAGCTACGAAAAAGGCGGATGGGTCCTGCATATGCTCCGCCGGCGGCTGGGCGACTCCCTCTTTTGGAAAGGCATCAATGCCTACTACACCACTTACGGCACGTCCAACGCATCCAGCGCCGATCTCGAAAAAACCATGGAAAATATCAGCGGCCAGGACCTGCATACTTTCTTTCATCAATGGCTGGATATCGCGGGTCATCCCCATCTTCGCATCAGCCTGGCTGTTAATACCCTGCAGATCGATCAGCAGCAGCCCGATCTTTATGAATTTCCCCTGGATTATTCCATCGGCAGCGTCCGGCATACAATACAGATCAAAGATAGATCCACAACCATCCGGTTGGACCCCGATGCTTCACAGCAGCAACTGGTGCTGGATCCCGACGTCAACCTCTTATTCAGCAAATAAAAAAAATCCCCGTCAAAGTGTGAAGCGGGGATTTCTTTTATTTATTCTTTTACATCATCATATTGCATCCGATAACGAGGTGAACGTAAAGTCCCGCACCTTCATCGGCGGTACCAGGTAACTCCGATAAGACTCCACGCTGATGCTCCGCTCAGGCTTGCCCAGGGTCTCCACATTGTTTAACATGATGACCGGACTCTCATTGAACCTGAAATTCTTGATCGGGAACTTCACTTCTCCATTCTCGATATAGAATGTGCCGTCCCGGGTAAGGCCGGTCAGCAACAAGGTCTGGGGATCTACCATCCGGATATACCAAAGGCGGGAGACAAGGATTCCTTTCTCCGTGCTCTTGATCATTTCTTCCAGCGTGGCAGTCCCACCTTCCATGATGATATTGGCGGGAGGTGGCACAGGCTTGACATTCTTCTTCTCGGCCCAAAACCGGGAATAGCTGAGATTTTTTACGATGCCCTTCTCGACCCAACTCCTTTTTTCCTGCAACTGCCCTTCCCGGCTCCAGGTGGAAGAGGGCAGTTCCGTATTGAAGGGATCCGAATAGATATTTACCTTGGGGTCCATCAGCTGTTCGCCCAGCCGGTTTCCGCCGCCGGCCTTGCTCATGAAGCTTCTGCCTTCATCCGCATTGCGCGCATCCAGACCGAAGAACATATTTTCCAGCATATAGGTCACGGCCACCGGTTCCAGGATCACCGTATACTTACCCGGCTCGATGGCCTTGGCGCCAATGGAACCATTGGCCTTGGAGGCAGATACTTTCGTAGCCGCATACGTGTCTAACTTCGCGACATCATGATAGCCGCGGGCCGCATAACCGGATCCGGTGCCTTCTTCATTACGGGTCGTAATGGTGAAGATGACATCGGTATCCTTATTGTATGCAAAAAGCCCCTTGGAATTTGCGACGGCGTTGAAGCTGGTCGTATTCTCGATATAGCCGGCCGCCTGCAGCTTGGCATCTTTGGAAACGGCAATGCTCTTGCCAACAGCCTCGGCACGGATATCAGGAGTAATGGCAGCCGTGGCGGGCACATAGGTGATCGATTCAGGAAAAGTCTGAGGTCCCAGCAACGGCATATGCTCAGGATTCTCCGGGGCCAGCTGTGCCAGCTCTTCCGCCCGGCGCACTACTTTTTCCAGGCTGGCATCATCGAATTCATCGATGGTGGCCGTCCCGGTCTTTTTGCCATAAGTGGAGCTAACGACCAGGCTCATACGACTGATCTCGCCGGCCGTAGAGACCGCATTGCGGGCGTAGCGGATATTGCCGCCTTCCGAACCGTTAAGGTTCACTTCGCATTCTTCCGCTTTGGAATAGCCCAGCACTTTCAACAGGAGTTTCTGTGCTTCTTCTTTACTTAAAATTGCCATATTTAAATTACTTGTGTAGTGAGGTAGATTAGATCTTTCTTGCGGTGTTGATGACGTTGACACCATTGAACCGGGCTGTCGAACTGCCATGCGATACGGCATTCGACTGCGAAGGTTGTCCTTTACCGTCGTTAAAGGCGCCTCCCATGCGATAGTCCCTTTCATCCGCAACCGCCACACAGGAATTCCAGAACTCGCGGGTATTGGCCTGGTAGGCGACATCCTTCAGCATACCTACGATCTTTCCATCCTTCACTTCGTAAAAGGTCTGACCGCCAAACTGGAAATTATAACGTTGCTGGTCGATGGAGAAAGATCCGTTGCCGATGATATAAATACCCTTCTGCACATTTTTGATCATATCGTCAACGCTGAGGGCTTCCTTACCCGGACGCAGCGAAACATTCGGCATACGCTGGAACTGCACGTCGGCCCAGCTCTGCGAGTAGCAACAGCCCTGCGACTGCTTCAACCCGATAATATGCGCCTGGTCGCGGATAGCCTGGTAGTTCACCAGTACCCCGTCCTTGATGATGTCCCACTGCCCGCATTTAACGCCCTCATCGTCATAGCCAACCGCTCCCAGACTGCCAGGCTGTAACTTGTCGGCAACGATATTCACCAGCTTGCTGCCGAACTGGAAATTGCCCGACTTCCATTTGTCCAGTGTTAGGAAGCTCGTTCCGGCATAGTTGGCCTCATAACCCAGTACACGGTCCAGCTCCGTAGGATGCGCCACCGATTCATGAATAGTCAGCCAAAGATGCGAAGGATCGAGGATCAGATCGTATTTGCCCGGCTCCACGGACTTGGCCGATATTTTCTGGCTCACATCGGCCGCAGCATTCTTGATATCTTCCAGCATGTCATAACGATTCTTATACCGGGTCACGATTCCCTGTATTTTATCCTTGTCCGTACAGGTAAGATATTCATAACCCATGCCCACCGGGCTGCTCAACGCCTGCCGGGTCTGGAATTTACCGCTGGCCTTATCGATCTTGGTGACATTGAAGGTCGGATAGATCCGGTGGATGTCCTGGTCGATATAGGACCCGTCCGTCGAGGCGAAATATTTCTGTTCGTTCACGGCCAGCAACGCGGAATTGACGAAGTTGGCGCCGCCGTTCATGGCGATCCCGTTCACAGAGAGCAGCAGATCGACCTTTTCTTTCAGCGGCACGGCGAATACACTTTTTTCGATCGGCGTCTTCCAGCTCACTTCCCCGTATCCCTGCTGGGGCGCCAGCTGTACGGGCTCGGTGATGATCTTGGAATTGGCCTTTGCCACCGCGACCGCCCTCTCCGCAGTACGGGCGACCCCTTCCTTCGATACATCGTTGGAGGCAGCAAAACCCCAGGAGCCATTGGCGATGACCCGAATACCGATGCCGAAAGATTCGGAATTGGCGATATTCTGTATCCTGTTCTCCCTGGTGACGATAAACTGGTTGAGATACCTGCCGATGCGTACATCGGCATAGCTGGCTCCTTTGGCACGGGCAGTCGTCAGCGCGACATCCGCCAGTTGCTTTTTAGCGGCAACGTCGATCCCGGCATTCAGCGCCTCTGACGGATCGATCATTCTTGAACCAAAGGGAAGCTTGGGCAGAACCAATGAGCCAAGGCCCATTCCCGCCATGTTGATGAAGTCTTTTCTTTTCAAGTTGGAACTTTGTGTAGTTAGTTGAATAATATCTCTGGCAATCTAAAAAACTTTCCTATAACTATTAACCCGTTCATCCTCTCAAATCTTCCGTTCTACCCATAGAAAAATACAACATAATAAAAAGATGACATAGAACCAGCCCTTTGCAATCATCACGGGTAAGGGTTTTCCTCGATCCGCTTCACCCGGTTTGATCATGGCTGCTGCCCCTTCGGGTTCCCGATTTCTTTCCCTGAGGTACCCCATCGTCGCGCTCCATCTTTCCTGCCGGTGAAGGTTCTGCCAATCGCTGCCCGCCCAGCTATACCACCATGTACTGTCACCCTGCAGGGTCCTGGCCATTTGCCAGCCCGGACTGTCAGGCCAATACCGGCCTTCCCTGTAAAAAGGCAGCGAGGGATGCTGGTTGAGATAGACGGCCGACTCTTCCATCTGCGCCTGGGGCAACCCACTCTCCCCCGTCTCCAACACTACTCTTACAGCTTCATGCACCCGGGGTCTTGCCGGAAAGAAATGCCAGTTGGGCCTCGCCTCGTCATCCCGGCTGACCGCACCAAGGACCCTGGACCAGAAGGCCGTATATTCTTTCCCATTACCCGAAAGGATCTTTGTGTAGGTACGGGTCAGGGTGGTGAAAACCAACTTGCCGGACCCATAGATACACTTACTGACCAGGGTCCGGGACAGACTGTCACGCAGCAGCGGGGCCGTACCCGACCTGTCTTTTATATAGGGCCGCTGAGCGGAGTCCCTGAGGACTGCCAGGGGAAAGAGGTCCCTGTAGAAAGCCCAGGCACGACTGCTGTCGGCCTTGATGATCAGACCCAGCCCTCCCGATGCAACCTGTCTGCGAAGGATGGCAGCCTCGCCGGCACCCAGGGCCTGCAGCTCCGCCGCATCGGCGATCACCACATCAAACTTATCCAGCAGCGCAGCATCCAGGTGATCAAGACTTATTTGCGGCATATTCAGCCAGGCCTTGTCAAATTTCCCTCTGCTGATAGCCGTCCGGATCGCAAGACCATAGCCGTTGGTCCACAGCCAGTTGGCCAAAAATCTATTTTCAAAATCCGGAGCGGCCGCCAGGAATAATATTTTCAGGTTCAGGGACGGCAGAACCTCTACGGGCAGGGATTCCTGTTCAAGCGTATCGGTGCCGGACAGTACCAGCAGGTGATAGATGGCCCGCCCGGTCTGCGCAGGCACGGTCCGCAATTCCCAACTGACCTCCGCCGGTACGCCGGCCTTTCCCGCTCCGCTCGTATTGGTCGAACTGCCGATCTTTCCATCTCCGGTCGTATCGGCCGGACTACCGATCTTTCCCACATCTCTCGTATCGGCCGGACCGCGGACCTCTCCGCCGATAACGGCCGAGTCCAAAAGGCTGCCGAGCCCGACGAGGTGCAAGGTCACGGGCGTGTTCGTCGCCCGGTACAGCCGGCCCTGGATCCGCAATATATTGCCCGGTCTCAGCTGCTGCTGCCATCCGGCCGACCGCAGACCCGTCCTTGCAGGTGTTGGATGAAAGATCACAGGCGGCAAGGGCTGCAGAGCATCCCACTGATCTGCCGTTAACCCATAACCGAATACATGGATCTTCGAGAAGGCCTGCGCATTGCCGGCAAAATTTCGCGTACCGGCCGGAGCCGATCGCATAAAAAGACGAAGACTATCCGCATCCGTTCCTTCCGTCAGCAAGATACCCTGGGCCCCGGCAGCGAGGGGGGGCGCATGACGTCGATAGGTCAACGGCAATACCAGGCCGGCAAGAGCCCCTGTCATCAGCGTCACGGCGATGATCCGCCAGGTCAGCCGTGCCCGGTTCGCCCTCCCCACTTCCTTCCGGAGGAGGAAAATGAGCAGCGCCAGACTCAGCCCAATGACGATATAGTGAAAGGATATCATTTTTTGTGTACCGGTTCCTGTAAATTCCTGAAATAGATCTCCGAAAGTCCGTCATCCGACGGCGCCCTCCCCACGGCAGGTCCAGTCTCCCCTTCAGGCAGCATTTTTTTGATGGCCTGCTGGGCCGCCGCAATATCGCCGGAGACCGAACCTGCGGCCAGTCCTTTTCCGGCTGCTACCTGCCCGCCGCGGACCGCCGCCCCCTGCCCACCGCTGGTGGCCCCTCCCTGTCGATTGCCGGCCATCCCCCCTACACCCAGGATCCTCCGCAGAGCCTGGTAACCCACCAGGTAGTCCCCGGGATGAACCGAGGCCTGACTGCCCAGCTGCCGCAGAGCTTGTTGCAATACCTCCGCACTAACCGGGCTGCGCACATCTTGCTTTTCCATTGCCTCCAGCACACTCAGCGCCATCCGCAGCCAGGTAGAGGGCTCCGGGTCTTTTTTCAACGAATTCCGCTGCAGGGGTTCCCCTATCTCTTCTAATTTTCCCGTCAGCCGCTTCGCCGGATCCAGGGGCGTCACTTTCACACCCGTCTTCGCTACAAAAGCCCTCGATTTCTGCTGCAGGTCCTTTAACAACCGCAAAGCCTTATATTCATAGGGAAGGGCTTCTTGCACTTTAAAGGTCCGCAGACGCAATTCCGCACTCCACATCTCCGTCAGCGTGGCCTTCAGCTGCGCCTTG
>Ga0247778_1001284_pt1 | contig 11722 bp, 5 predicted proteins | sample UWRJL049202B5_FD_179939 | JGI IMG/M metagenome (GOLD analysis project Ga0247778, IMG submission 179939) | Plant litter microbial communities from Arlington Agricultural Research Station in Wisconsin, United States - UWRJ-L049-202B-5 | ecosystem: Environmental > Terrestrial > Plant litter >... | reverse complement strand
AATAGATTTTATAATAAAAATTAAAAATATATATTTATTATATATTTTTTATATTTTTTTGATATATTAAATTAGCGGTTAGGAAATTTAAAATAATATAAAAATATTATAAAAATATAAACCGTTTGTGGCAACGAGTAAGAATCTGGTTCCCAGGTTAAGCAAAATAAGAGCAAGGATCAGCCGCTTAGGGAGCTTATTGTAATATAACAAAAACATATTTTTACTATAAAATAAATAATATCTAACAAAACGCATCGGCCAGAAGAGGGTTTTGCGGCATAATCAGTGCCTGGAGCGAATCAGAGCCGGGGATTCTTGTATGGCGGCGCAAAACAGCCAAAGCCTCTTAGGTTCTAGGGACCTCCATATACACCAAAAGTTGTCCGGAATAAAGGGTAGGTATTTTGTCGCGCAGGACAATTTGGAAGCAGCATGGACGGATACAACCCATGAAGAGAGGATTAGATTTCTTGCTTTAAATTTTATGACCCGCAAGATGCACAACGACCTAGGTTTTGAAACTGTCTTGCTTCCCAACATCGTGAACTCGATATATGGGAATTGCGTGAAGTCCTTCAGGAGTCTGACGGAGGTGTTTGTGTTGAGTAAAAAGGATTGGTCAAGTCATTTGGCAAAAATTGAAGCCCAGATCAAGTCGTTGGAAGGAGAACAGTGCAGAAGTGCTAATGTGCCGGATACGCGATGGAAAGTACCAAAGTTCACTTCCGTGAAATGCGCAAGAGGAGCAGTGATCAAGGAGAATCTTGACTCTTTTTTTTTTTTTTTGAAAAGAAGATAGAAAGAAGGGCGCCAAGCATATTGACGAGTATGGCAACAAAGTCATCATCAAATGACAAAACCATCCATCAGAGCCCAGCAATTGTCAAAAGCTCCATGGTGCATTACAAATAATGAATCCGCACAATTTCTTGGTGAGAAAACTGGTGACGTACTTGGATGCCTTGTTCCGTGCGATCTTATTTACATTTTCAAAAGATTACTATTTCGATTCTGTCTAAGTCTTGAGCCAGGCCAGATCTCTTTATTGGAGGCGCGTATTATGATAATATTTAGCGAGCCGCCCAGCACTGCCACCACCAACAGCGATCTCCCCGTTAATTGGATGTGCAAGCGAGCCATGCCATCCAGCTTTCCACGTCATCAAACTCTCTTTTCATGAGCATGTCTTATCAGTGACGAACAACAATAGTAAGAGCGTAGTCTCTAAGGTTCCAGTCCATACCAGCTCCGAGCTCATCCATACTACATTCCAGCTGATTGATAGTCTGCCAGGCGGAGACAGGGGAAGCAATCACGATGGGGAATAATGAGTCTCGAGGTTCGTCATCAACCAGAGATGTGAATTTAGGACATTCATTTTGACGAAGGCTAAGAAACGCTCGACATGCCTTCCGCCGGCACGATCAACCCAGCTGCGCTGAACGATGCATTAGCAAACTCGTCAACAGTTACGAACGGCGAGCTAGTTGCTGCAACGGCCGCCACCAAAGCGAATCCGCCGTATCCAAGGCTTCCTGGCCAGGAGCCTTTTGAACATGAAGCTACGTACGATGAAAAAGAACAGCACGATTTCGCATTTGTGAGACATGAAATGAGACCTTTCCTTCCGTACCTTGACGCTGTCCGCAGGCAACGAAACGCGCCGCCTCACATCGTCACTCGGAACTTGGAAGAAAGATATTGCCTCATCCAGAACTGGCTAAGTGTTTGTGACACAAAGCATTCTGACCACTGCTACACACCGATGAAGCAAACCGGAGACTCAGCGGGCTCGGCACCGATTTGGTTCATCGACGTGGAGAACGAGTGTATTGTGCCTGCACTGAGCGGGGCTAGATACATAGCTTTGAGCTATGTTTGGGGTGAAAACGTTTCCAGTATTAGCTCTACTACTGCATCTAACCTAAATGAGCTCCGCAAAATGGGGAGCTTGTCACGCAAAGGTCCAGTCCCGAAGAAAATCGCCCAGGTCATGAGTTTGGCCTGCAGACTTCAAATTCCATTTCTATGGGTCGACAGATTTTGCATTGTGCAAGATGATTCGTCTAAGCAAGCACAGTTTGATTCTATGGCTGCAATATACGCTTCAGCATACCTCACCGTGGTAGCTGCTGAAGGCGAGGGTGCAGAGGACGAGATCATCGCACTGCGCGACGATCAAAAGGGATGTTCCCAGAGTCTCAAAGATCGACAGTACTTTGATGGTCGATCGTGGAAGCATGGCACAATCATGGAGTGGTATAGCGTCCAATTGCTAAATTCAAAATGGATAAATCGCGGGTGGACATTACAAGAACAACTGTTTTCGAGAAGAAAGGTCATATTCCAAGACTCTACAATCAATTGGGAATGCCATTGCGGATGTTGGCAAGAAGGACAAGGATTATTTGGGGGCCACGATCAAGAGCCTTGCTCTTCGCCGCCGCATATCTCACTGGTGAACCCGTCGGCAGTTCCAGATATGTATCGTTACGCCCGTCTCGTGTCAAGGTATAACAGACGCGACTTGACCTTTGCAGCAGATGCGATCGACGCATTCGCTGGTGTGCTCTCCGATTTAAGCAGAGTCTTCACAAGCGGTTTCATCTCTGGTCTTCCAGTCTTTTGCTTCGACGCTGCTTTGTTATGGCAGCCATGGGGCCTAGCTCAGAAGAGATTTAATGATTCTATGGCAGATTCATATGATCTACCTAGCTGGTCTTGGGTTGGCTGGCACTGCGATGTCAACTCTGAAAGTTTGAGGAGTGCGTATGGGTACATCAGAGCCAATGTTGACGAATTTTCGCTGGCGGAGTGGTATCCTACCTCCTGGCACACGTACCCAACTGTTGATTGGTTTTACTCGGACACAATAAACAGCGCGAGACGTCATATCCCTCGAATACTCTCCCCAACTGCTGCCACAGACGCACAAGACGAAGCATTCACCCCACCTGAAGGCTGGGAAAAGCTTCGCTGTCCACGTTCCAACAAGTTTTACTACCGCCAAAGCCTCTCCGGAGATGGCTTTTGGTACCCAATACCACTTGCGGATCCAAGTAAGCTCCCGTTGCCAGTCAATCGCTCACGGTTTCTGCATTGCCGAACGCGACGAGCATTCCTAGAGACCACCCCTCTCTATGCGCCATTTCGGCACTCCAGCTCTGCATGTGGAGTCCTCGAGCTCGTTGCACCAAATTCTACATGCAGCGACTCTATAGGCGTTCTTCGCATCCCACCTGAATTCCGTAAGGGAGACATACGGCATCCAGACAGAGCCTACGAACTCATAGAGTTGTCTGCTGGGTCGGTGGAAAATCAACCTACCGAGGAAGTCAGTTTTGACGAATGGAGGCTACGTAGTAAGGGGGCTTCGTGGGAATCAGGAAAGTATGAGTTTTACAACGTCATGTGGGTTGAAAGAAACGAGAATGGGGTGTGTTTTCGGAGAGCGATTGGTAGAATTGAGAAGAGTGCCTGGGAGAAATTGGATAAGGAAATTGTTGATACCATAATTGGGTGAGAACCTCTGATAGAGAACAAAAGTTAGTTTCCTGGTCAAGGAACTGAGAATAGTGCATAAAGCCGAGTTTCCACCATTCTCCAGATCGTTCTTCGGTTGTCGTAGTTGCGTTGAATCTGTGAGAAGGATGTGACCTTTGTGCTAGCCCATACATAAGGGACAAGCTAGCCTTTTGAACTGGTACCAAGAAACATTTGAAAGACATTTGCTCTGATGTCTGGCCAACTTCAAGAGAACGACAATGAAAACGCCATTAGCAATGAACCACACAAACCAACACCAGATATGAACTTCTCCCCATTCCGGAGACTCCCTATCGAATTACGACTTAAGATCTGGAAATATTCACTTCCCGACCCTCGGATTGTTATTGTCGACCCTTAGTGTGACTGCTGCGATTGTGTTCGTTGGCCAATATCAGAGATCGAGCTTTGCACAAGCGGTCCAGCTCTCGCCACCGCAATTGAGATAGTTTTACTCGACGCTCGCTAGGAGTCGAGAGAAGTCGCATTAAAAATTTATCAACCCTAGCACTATGCACAACCAGGCACTCAAGTCAAGTCGACGTACTTGACCTTGATCATCGCTATTCAATACCCCGGTCAATACATCAGACCTTATTTCAGACGTTGGTGTGATCATCGTTCTAGAAGTCATAGAGCTCCTCGAAATCTCGGACTCTAGTTGACCAAACTGATTGCATATAGTCGACTATTCGTACCGATGGGTATCAAACATTGCGGTGCGTGGATTTTGAAGGGCGGACACACAGGCATCTTTGTTTTCTGATCGGACCTCTATCGAGTGAACTTTTCGATTGCAAAGAAAGCATACTTTTCATTACAATGATTTAAAATACTCGATAGCTCCTGGCCTCGTGTAGTCTCAATTCAACCATTTCCCATCATACCCCATCACCCTTAAGTCTGACTCAAGAAAGCTGTCACGCCAGCTGAGATATACTCATTCTGCATAATCATCTTCTGTTCCGGGCCTGTATATATCGAGATGACACCGAATCCATTCCTCCTCGTCCAGAGAGGAAATTTGCTCTTTGAACGTGCTTTATCTTCCTTCTCTGGTTGCAAAAGCTTTTTCGAAACAGGGCTATCAAATGTCTAGTTGCTGTTGTCAGTAGTGTGCAGCATTTCATACCTCGTGTCTAAGAGAGGGCGTATCTCACAGAACCTGTCAGAGTAATGCCTCCACCAGTAATTGAACCCTGAATCCCAACACTGGTGAGTTGGACGTTGGGGCGTAATTGAGAGATAACGACAGTAACCTCCTCTGTATGCTGGTTCACCACCAATACACACGGAGGAATTCATCTGATCAGACGGTTAATGGTTCCGAAATCCTTGCCACTGAGCATTAGCACGGTCAGGCTCTCTACCTAGTGGGCCAACAATCACCTTAGGAGATAGATCAATAGGCGATGAGAATTCCCGAAGGGTATCCCATTCTAGTGTTTCCTCCGGAGCAGGAGCTTTATGCGCACACTTGTGTTAGAAACGCTTATATCCCGACTTTCTCCGCTTGAAATAGCGTCCGTCAATTGCTCCAGCTGAGACAAAGCTGGTCCTCTTTTCCCGAAGATCGTTCCAAATGTCGAAGATCCATAGGTGAGCTTGCAAAGATAAATACCAGTGATTCCGGAACAGGACGGGTCTTGGGGACGTTTGAAGGCCAGGATATGGGAAGCCCATCCAAACTAAATTCATCCTCCCCAACAAGATATTCTTCATTTTCGTTCAGCTGGAGCCCACGCGGATTGCCTGAAGTGATCAAAGTAATATTTCCTGTAACGTCAAATATGTATGCATAGACAGTTTCCTTACCACTATTCTTCAAATGGATATAGATAGCTTCGCCTGGTAAGCTACCACCCCCTTCAGGAGTGACCGCTCGCCCCTGGGAGCCGTCTTCAACAATGCCGACTTTGAACTTAACATCATGCGCAAGTTGATATTGTGGGTCGTTGCACTCGAGATTAAGCAGATACTGTGCGCGTGCGATCTGTTCTGCTTTTTGAACTATGCTGTGAAACTCCTTCGGTTCCGCCAGCATAGCAGGCAATGGTTCAGACGAAATCTGGACTCCATACTTGTTGTAAAGAACAATATTCTTATCCCCCTGTCTGAATTGAACGAGAAAATTATCAGACTCGGTATCTTTAGGTCGAAGATACTTGGATTCGGAGATGCACATCGCAAGCCCAGAGAATCCTTCCGGGAATCCTGCAGTCCACCTTGGCAATGCGAGTTTCTTAAGGTCACCTTTGCCTTGAATCCACTCACGCGTGTGACAGTCGCCTGGCCGATCTCTCTTTTGCGATCGTACGTCGTTACGTCGAATGGCATGATGTATACGTTTGCTTTGTTCTGCCTGCCTGGATGAAGGCTCCATTGGATTCCACGAAGCCACCAAGGTCCTGACAGCAATCATTATAAAGCTTGGAGAAGCCTATCACAAAGGGCAGTCGACACTAGCACTTGCTTAGGCCGGCATCTGATCAAATGAAGATGTTTTGTTGCACGCCTAAAAGGTCCTCATGCGTCAAGAAGCCAAAACCCAAACACTTGCTTGGTTTCTGACTAAGCAGTCTAGCCAATCAGGAAGCAGCTAGCACTTGCAGAGAGTTCAAATATAAACAGCTTTGTTGCAACTCGCAGAAGAAGAGGGCGATACGCCACTAAGCCTCTTATGTTAAAACCTGACTGACCCTAGCCAATCGGTATTGCAGGGGCTAGAGACAAAAGGCTTTTGTTGCACGTCGTAAAAGATTTCCGCATCGTCTTAATAGCGTATTCTGATTCTGGCCAACCCTAAGCAGGATTTAGAGACGAAGTGGCTTTGTTACACGTCATAAAAGGGCATTGCAAATCGCGACCCTCCTAATCAGAGACGTAGTTAGCCAGCCCTACAGACACGAAATATGTTTTGTTGCCTGTCGGAGGATAGTTGTAGCAGCTTCTTTGTAGCGGCTTCTTCTGGGCCAATCAGACACACGCTCTAAGCCTGCCTTGCTCACCTTGCATCTTACCCTAAGGACCTAAGCACGTCCTGACCGTAGCCACTTGGTTAAGGTTTCTAAACTACTCGCATGCTTCTGTTACGCAGTCGTGTGTGTATCGTCCTGAATTATGGCGTAACCCTAATTCCGTCAGCTTAGCTTCTGGCCTCTGGTACGGTACCTGGTTGTCGTCAACGTCTCACTCCGTAGATACTCCTTCGGCTCGTCCGTGGATATCAGAGCTAGACGCTTCAGTTATCTGTGCGTCCAGCCCAGCACGGAGGCAGTCGTTGAAGAACTCTAAGCTGTGAGCTACAGTAGTCGAGAGTCAGCAAGGCAGTTTCTTGTTTGTCTGAACTCGTGACGCGCGCGGGGAGACAGCGTAGGGTAGCTCTTGAGGACTACTAACCGATCACGGGAGATCTCACCGTAGAAGAGAGAACCTCTGTCGGCGGAGGGGTGCGGGGATAATGCGTTTGAACCGTAGACCGCACCGACCCCATTGGATGAGACGTGGGTTATGCGGAAGGTCTCTGGCCGGGTGGCCATTTAGCTGCGTTTGACTTCTAAGTCTGCCACTTTGGTTCTTCAGGGCGGGAGATGGGTAGACGCGGAGTTTAGCTCTAGTCGAGCATCGGACCGTCATCCAGTCACTAGATTGCTTTGCAAGCACATAACGTAGCTTGGAGTAGCTCTGTGCTTAGACGAGAGTCTGGGCCACTGCCTAAATTTGCGATGGAAGCGCCTGGACGTTCGTGTGGTGCCGCTGCATTTTGAAACCAGGAACGGCTACTTCAAGAAGTACGGTAGTTATAGCCAAAAATATAATAAGCATTAACCCCTAACCCTGCTCGATGGTCTCTTGAATCGTCTCCCAAACCATATACAATTGGCCTGGTGGGACAAAATATATAATAAATTGCTCACAAGATAGGATATTTATCTTTCGGGACCGGCCTTTAACCTTATGAATAACTAAATTATATTTTCTATAGTAATAGTTCAAAAAATAATATTAAAGTTAACTATTGTTATAGTGATGGTATATGGCTGGGAGAAAAATCTGATTTATTTATATCTGGAAATCATCATTGAGCAGATAACTGCTTTACTAATCTTTTCGGTGAAGACAAAAAAAGAAAAAATAAAGTAAAATATTTTCAAAATTAATTAATCAATTAACTATTCTAATTATTTGTATCTTTTTATTAAATGATATTCGAAAAAATATATAATTCGTAAATATTATAAAAAAATAAAAAATAATAAGATTCTTGTGAGCGTGGTAGACCGTGAAGCCAGAATACTCGATACTCCTTAGAATCTAAAGGTGAAGAACTAAGACAGAGAGAAGAAGTGAAGCTAATATACAGGTGACGGTCGGGCGTCACATGACTTATCATGTGACCATGACGCTCCAAGAACCGAACCGTCACAATTCTTATAAATAAAATTTAAAATATAATAAATTTCTTTGAACCTAATTCGAAAAAGAAAAGAAAGATTATATAAATATAATAAAAACGTTTATATTCGAATCGAAGAAATTAGATATAAATAAAATTTAAAATACAAAAAATTTCTTTAAATCCGGTTAGAAAAAAAAAAGATTATATAAATATATAATAATAATAATAACGATAATAATAATAAATTCGATATTTGTAAAATTAGGAATATAAGAAGATAAAATCTTAATTATTTCTTTATATAAATTATTATTATAAAGACGTAAATATAATTATAATATAAAAAGAGTTCAATCGGTAGTAGAATTGACTAAGGAGTGAAGTGCCTAGGCTACAGGAAGCTTTATATGCTGGGCGGCACGTGTCTGCGAACCACGTGACACACACCCTTTTCCACCACTACAATATGATCTGTAAATTTGTATATATGGGCCAACATATATACCAAAAAGTTGCCGTAATAAGGAGTTAGATAAAAAAAGGAAAAATAAAATCTAATTTAATAAAAAAATTATTATCGCCCATTGAACGACGGTTAAGCGAAACCGTCTTGCTTGCGAAGCCGTCGAACAATCTATCTATACGGGTCTCAAACGAATCTTTAGGGAGGTATCCAAGTCTAATGCCGATGTTGGGCGTATCTGGAATCAGGCTACGTCGAGACGGTCCGGGCGTTTACCGAAGGCAACAACCCATTTCACCACTCAGCGTTCTCTAAAAGTTGTAAGAATTAGTGAAGAGGGGTATTGTATAGAGAGAGAGAGAGAGAAGGTTTGTAATACAATGGGTGATGGTGGATAATTACTGATATAGTACCCGCGTTCCAGTGTTTCCGGGGTGTGGAGGGGCAGCTTCGGCGGGGCCGAGGAACGGTTCCGCGTTTGCGGTCGTGGGTCGTCCGCTTTTGCTCCGTGCGTGGGATGTAATACCATATGTAAAAGATTTATAAGATCTGATCAGTTTGAATTAATTTTCATTCTTACTTGCATGACCAATATATTTTTCTTTACTCTCTTCACGGTATACTACACAGCCAAGCTCGTGGGTTTATTGCCTGGTATTTCTTTGGCCCTTTATAGCGAGATACTAATTTCTATATAAATTTTCAGGAGATTTCGGTATCCAGAGACATTTTTGAATAATCTGATTAACTGTATTCCAAAATAATTTTCCGGGTAATACCGGCCAGTATCTGAATATTCATGCCCAAGTTTGTGAAGTAATTGCGTAGAAAAAGATATTCGCGGTTTAACACCGCAAAAATAGATGGACAGGATCAGTACAGTTTCAATTTGGTTTGGATTGTATCTCCATTTTTGCTTCTGCGTGGACTATTCAAGCTCTCTCCACCACAGCGCGTGCCACTTTCAGGGCCGTTTCCCCGACCCTGGCGCCGAGTCGGTATGCCGTTTCATTCACGGCCGAGACAACGCCCTGTGTCAGCGTCGACTTGCCCTCCCCAATACACGCCGAGTCGGCGGCGACCGTCGCGGCACCAATATCCTCAGAATCGAGAATAGGAAGGCAGGCCGCTCCCGCACGATCAGCGCCGAAACCAGCATCATGTAAGAAAATGAGGCGTGGCCGAAACAAACTCGTCATTCCGGCCGCAATTGCACCGCCATGGCTCCCGCTCGCCACGACCAAACCTGCATCTTCTGGAGTTCCGAGCAAGAGGGAGTCGATGCACAGGACGCCGTTAACAAAGGCGCGTCCCTCGACCGGCGCCTCCACGTCCGCGTGAGGCCACGGCGCGGACTTCAAAAGCTCTACTGCTTGTACGACAGATTGACCGGGTATTACACCACATTTGGCCGCGAGGCTGTTAGCACGACTGATGATCCCGCGTTGGAGCATATCGGCGCCGTCACCGACGCGGGCGCTGGCAGTCGCGACGACGGCCATGGCCATGCCGCATTGTTCGGCCCAAAGCAGACCTCTAACCCCCGCTTCGTCTCGGCCGATGCCGCAGTCGTGGTGGATGGTTGCGCGAGCGCCAGCTTTGGCCGAGAAATACGTTGCGTAGATCGCGGCGTTGGAACCGCCGACGACTATAGCGCCATTTGCTTCTGGGGGGAGCTTAGACGCACTGTCAACGACCAGGACACGAACGTTCATACCGCTGCTGCTATTTGTCTCACTATAGGTCGCAGCTAGCTCCGGGTTATCCAGGTCTTTATGAGTGGAAGTCATTTGGTGTTGGGAGGAGGTGAATTGACGCTGTAATGACTTTACTTTGAATGGGTTTGAAGCAGAGTAACCAGGGCATGTATGAGACAAGATCAAAGATAGAAGGCGGTTTTCAGAATAATTGGAATTCTTTAAGGCGCTTGAAGTTTAAATAGCACGAAAATTGTATCAATGCGGAGGCTTGTTTGCTGCAGACGACCACGGAATTCCGAGGACGGGTCTCCAAATTAAGACTGGACACATGGAGCATACAATGGCGGATTATAAATATATCCGCTTCTTGTTTAAACCAAATATCTAGGATTAGGCATGAATTTCCCGCTTAAAGTAAATATCTGGGATTAGAAATCGATTTGTTAGCAAAAGCCTAATCGTGAGAGTTTTTAAATAGCGCCTTCCGGCGGTGATTCCTAAGGCATCTAACAATACAAGCATATTTCCCCTCAAGTTAGAAGTAATATATGTGCCTTGGCCTCCAATATTCTTATTACTTCAGTCAAAAGGCTATCACGAGTTGTTGGCATGATTGTATTACCGGAAAGATTCGGGATTGTTGTATATACCGCACGCAGTGTAGGTTGCTGCCTTTATGCCTCAGGCACCTATTGTGAATAACCTCACCTCCTGCCCCTATGGCACCTACATCTTATTCTTATTTACCCACACAGCCTACGGCTCTTACACTTCACACAACAGGGATTTCTCATCTAATTCTTGGCTATAGTACAATAATAGGCATTTTCCAACGGCCTCTGAACTCAGCCCAATCTAATATATTTACAAAAAAGGCCGCGAGATAGACTCAAGCATGGAAATGGCTACCCAGTGCAATATCTTGCTTTCGAACCTAAAAACGGTCTATCAGTTTCTAATAAATCGCCCACCAAATCGAGACTTACCAGGCCAACGTATTTTCCATTCTGAACTGCGCAGATATATTCCAACCCCAGCTTGCGGAAACAGTCTTCTACGAACATAATCGGTACTTGGAGCTCTAGGCTTATCGGCGGCTGCTTATATCATCAGTTTTAGTTCATTCACAGCCATGCTCGAGTAGGCTCACCGGTAATAGATAAGTCGTCAAATCAACTTCGTCGCCGTGCCACAGGAAGTATGACGCCAAGTCACTTTCACGTTCATATAACCTTATCCCTTGCTCTGGATAATCAGACCTCTTTGGAGACAGAAGACATGCGGTGGGCGTGTCGTTACGTATTGTCCCCATTGCCTTTTTAAGAGACGATGTATCGATAAAGTTGACTGGCATATCATGTGCAATAATGACCAACCCTCCATCAACATCATTTGATAGTAGTAAGATGTTCAACTTCTGTTGCAATACTGATGAAGGAATAATGGGCGAACTTGTTATATCGATGCTGACATTTCCACAAGATGACGAAGGAAGAAAGTCACCGAGTGTAGCATTCACCTCATGTGATCCTTCGTCTAATCTAGGATAGCCGTGTAAGTCGCTGACGAGATCCTTTACTCGGTTAGATCTATGGAACACAAGACTGGAAG
>Ga0247778_1001283_pt1 | contig 11728 bp, 11 predicted proteins | sample UWRJL049202B5_FD_179939 | JGI IMG/M metagenome (GOLD analysis project Ga0247778, IMG submission 179939) | Plant litter microbial communities from Arlington Agricultural Research Station in Wisconsin, United States - UWRJ-L049-202B-5 | ecosystem: Environmental > Terrestrial > Plant litter >... | reverse complement strand
GCGTTACACTACCGCGAACTCGTCCTCGACCAGAAGGCTACAGCATAATTTTACAGCAGACCCGCGTGCTATAAACCGCGTATAATAGGACTGACTATGGGGCAAGCACTGTACCGGAAATACCGGTCGAAGTCCTTGGACGAGATTATCGGCCAGGAACATATCACGACCACGCTCAGCAACGCGCTGAAGAGCGGCCGTATCAGTCACGCATATCTGCTCACCGGTCCGCGCGGCGTAGGCAAGACGTCTATCGCGCGCATTCTGGCGCACGAGATAAACGGACTGCCGTACAACGACGAAGCACACCTGGATATCATCGAGATCGATGCCGCCAGCAACCGGCGGATCGACGAAATCCGCGATCTGCGCGACCGCGTCAGTACCGCGCCAGCCAGTGCCAAGTACAAGGTCTACATCATCGACGAGGTCCACATGCTGACGCGCGAAGCGTTCAATGCGCTGCTTAAGACGCTCGAGGAACCACCGGCCCACGTCGTGTTCATCCTGGCCACCACCGAATCACATAAGCTGCCCGAGACCATCGTCAGCCGCACACAGCGCTATACGTTCCGCCCAGTGCCGGCAGAGCAGGTGATTGCGCATCTGCGCACAATCGCTACATCGGAAAAAATCACCATAGACGACGATGCCCTGGCACTGATCGCCGAACACGGTGAAGGAAGCTTCCGGGACAGCATCAGCCTGCTCGACCAGGCCAGCAGCGTCAGTGACAAAGTCTCGCGGGCCGACATCGAACGCGTACTTGGCTTGGCGCCCTTGCAGCAGATTTCAGAACTCCACAACGCGCTTCAGGCCCAGAGTGGAAGCGAAGTGGTAGTCGCACTGAGTAGCCTGTATGGCGGCGGCTACGAACCCGCAGCAATTGCCGCCCAGCTTTCCGTATCGCTGCGCAAGCAAGTTATACAAGGTTCCGTAGATTCTGTTCGCCTGCTGAATCTGCTTGAACAGCTGTTGGACGTACCGGCAGCACGCAACCCCCGGCAACTGCTGGAGCTTGTACTGCTGCGCGCCAGCCTGAATCCAGCCGCCAGCGCCGTGCCGCCAGCGCAAAGTGCACCTGTCGTCGCACAGACCACATCGGCGGCATCAACACCGGTATCCACCCCGTCCAAACCTATTACGACACCTGCTGCCCAGGCCGCATCGACACCACCCAGACCCGCAGCTGAATCCGCCGCAAAAGCAGTCACGCCGACACCAGCTCCCGAACCCGATCCCACGCCAAGTGTCCCCACCATGTCCGCTGCCGCCCTGCAGTCCAGCGAGGACGTCATGGAGCTCTGGCAAGCCACCCTGGATGAAATCAAAAAACAATACAATACACTGTATGGCATAGCCCGCAATGCCAAGCCACAGCTGGAGGGCAACACGCTGACCATCGGATTTAAATTCGGCTTCCACCAGAAGCGCATCAATGAGGCCAAAAACCGCAAGATATTCGCTGACGTGGTCGAGCGTATTTTAGGCACTCCTATCGAAATCGTGTGCGTGGTCATCGAGCCGGAAACAGCCACTCCGCCAGACGTCACCGCCGTGAGCAATATATTCGGTGGAGCCGAGCTGTTAGAATCATAGAACAACTATGGCAAATAAGAACTACCGATCAAATTCCAACGACTACCAGGATATGCCACCGCAGCAAAACTCCGGACCACCCCAGAATACCGATGCCGAAGCCTCATTGCTGGGCTCTATCCTCATCGATACCGACGCCGTCGTCAAGATTGCCGATGCGGTTTCGGTGCAGGATTTTTACGACCCCAAGCATGCCCGTATCTACGAAGCATTGCTGGCGCTGTACGAACGCCGCGCATCCATCGACGTGCTGACGCTGGCAGACCAGCTGAAAGGCACCGGCTTTTTGGACATGGTCGGTGGCCCGGCATACCTGACGGAACTCACCAACTACGTGCCGACTGCCTCGCACGTCGAGCAATACGCCGAAATTGTCGCCCAGAAATCCTTGCGCCGACGCCTGATTGCTGCCAGTGCCGACATGGCAGAACTGGGCCGCGATGAATCCAAGCCGCTGAAGGAGCTCATCGAGGAAGCCGAAAGCCGCTTGTTCGCCGTCAGCCAGCAGCATGTCAAACAGACCGTGGTCGGTATCGACGAGATCCTGACCGCCAGTTTTGAGCGCCTGGATGACCTGCACAAAGACAAGAAAAAGATCCGCGGCATCCCTACCGGCTACAAAGACATTGATGACACACTGGCTGGCTTGCAGCGCTCCGACTTGTTCATCCTGGCCGCTCGTCCGTCCATGGGCAAGACTGCGTTCGTGTTGAACCTGGCACACAACGTCGCTGTCGACGCCAAAGAGCCAGTACTGATATTCAGCCTGGAAATGAGTAAGGAACAGCTGGTAGACCGTCTGCTGTCCATGCAATCCGGTGTGGACGCCTGGGCACTGCGTACCGGCAACCTCACTGATAACGACTTCGAACATCTGGGCGAGGCGATGGGTGTACTCGGTGAATCACCGATTTACATCGACGATACACCAGGTATTACCGTGAGCGACCTGCGCACCAAAGCCCGGCGCGAAGCCCACCAGCGGCAGCCCGGGCTCATCATCGTCGATTACCTGCAGCTGATGAGCGGCGGTAGCCGGTTCGCCGGGGAGGGTAACCGCGTGCAGGAAATCTCCGAGATTTCCCGTGGGCTCAAAGGTGTCGCGCGCGAACTGAACGTACCGGTGATCGCCCTTAGTCAGCTGAGCCGTTCGGTGGAAAACCGCAGCCCGCAGATCCCGCAGCTGTCAGACCTGCGTGAGTCAGGGTCCATCGAGCAGGATGCCGATATCGTGGCATTCATCTACCGCGAGGATTACTACAACCCCGAAACGGAGCGCAAAAACATCACCGACATCCTCATCAAAAAGCACCGTAACGGTGCCCTACGGAACGTAGAGCTATATTTCGACCGCGACAAGCAAAAATTCCGTTCGCTTGATACCAGTCACGGCAGTCCGTTCGGCGACGAATAGCCGGGCGCGCAAACCAAGCATATATAGTGTATACTTACAGGTAACACGCTTATGAAATCCATGTCGCGATTCTTCTCACAGGCCTGGCGGCCGGCACTCCTTGTAGTCTCACTCGGACTTATTGCGTATCTGTTGTATTTCCATCATCTGAACAGCCTGCTGCCTGGTTACGCTCCTACGGAAGTCAGCAGCTACCATGCAGGGCAGACCTGGCACGAAATCGTCCACAATCCCGTGAATGCCCCATACAAGCTGATAGTGCTCGCCCTGGCGGTTACCGGTCATCATCAGCTAATCATCACGCGTATAGCCGCAGCCTTGTGCAGCGTGCTGGCGGTGATAGTGTTCTTCCTTATCACCCGTTCCTGGTATGGCTACCGGATCGGCTTTTTCAGCACCGTACTGTTCGCCACCTCCGCCGGGCTGCTGCATGTCGCACGGCTCGGCTCACCCCAGATTCTCCAGATGGGAATTCTGATGCTCATCGGCGCATTATTGTGGCATCGCCGCTCACCGGGGCTACATCCGTATCTCACATATCTGGTCATTATCGTGTTCGGCACACTATTGTATGTGCCAGGCATGGTGTGGTTCGAGCTGGTCGTAGCACTGGTGGTATACAAAAGCGCGCTGCGGCACTGGTTGCGATCCAGTCTGGTTCAGCGTATTTCGTGGAGTGCACTCATTGCACTATTTGCAGCCCCTCTGGTGTTTGCAATAGCTCAGCAGCCCCACCTGGCGGCGTCCATCCTTGGCTTACCAGCGCACATCACCGTGCAAACCCTTAGCCACATTCCACGCAACCTGCTCGATAGCCTCCTGTCTATCGGAGTACGAAGCAATGGCACCTCGCTGCTCTGGGTGGGTCATAGTCCGCTCCTGAACGTCATGGAGCTTATCCTGGGAGCACTGGGGGCATACTATTACGTGTACCAGGAACGCTCGCTCCGCAGCTTATTACTTGCGGGCACTTCCATATTGGGACTCCTACTGGCCAGCCTGGGCGGCAACGTAACCTTAGCCTGTATCATTCCGCTGGTATACCTGCTTATTGCAGGCGGATTGAACCATTTTCTGGGGGAATGGCTGGCTGTGTTCCCACGCAACCCTATCGCACGTGGTACGGGGCTCGTAATTATTGGCATCATGCTGTTCTTTTCGGTGTTTTATCAAATACGATCATATTTCATAGCCTGGCCGCACAATACCGAAACCCGTCAGACGTTCCGGTTGCCACCCTCCTAAGGGGCGTCATCTGTTACAATAGAACTACAAACAAGGAGAACCAAGTACCATGAGCCGATTTGACCAGGCCAAGATGTTAATGCGTGTTAAGAAAATCCAAAAAGAGCTGCAGAAGCAGGTAATCACCGTAGAAGAAGGTGACGGTGCCGTACGCGTCGAGATCACCGGCGAACAAAAGATCAAGAAAGTCCACATCGACCCTAAAGCGGTCGACCTCGATGACATCGCCCAGCTGGAACGCTGGATCGAAGACGCCGTAAAAGAAGCTATTCAGCAAAGCCAAAAAGTAGCCGCCGAAAAGATGCAGCCGATGATGGGTGCGCTAGGCGACCTCGGACTCTAGACAACTGATGGCCGAACTGCTGCCACCGGCACTGACCAAACTCATAGAAGCACTCGGTAACCTGCCGGGGGTGGGACCGCGCACGGCCGAACGCTATGCCTATTTTTTGGTGCGCCGCGAGCCGGCTAAATCCGAACAGCTGGCCGCAGCACTTACCGGCCTGCACGGTGGCATCAAGTATTGCCCGCGTACCTTCGCGCTGATAGCCAGCGACGAAGACGTATCGCCGCTGTATAGCGACCCGCGGCGCGACAAAAAGACCGTGGCAGTAGTAGCAGAACCCCTCGACATCATTTCGCTTGAAAAAACCAATGGGTTTCACGGCACATACCATGTACTAGGCGGGCTGGTATCGCCCATCGATGGCATCGGGCCAGAGCAACTGCATATCCGTGAACTGGTACAGCGGATCGACGAGGATGAAGTAGAAGAAATCATCCTCGCCACCAATGCCAGCGTAGAAGGGGAGTCGACGGCATTATATATTCAGCAGCAGATCGGACCCGATCGCACCGTGAAAGTCACTCGCCTGGCTCGCGGCCTGCCAATAGGCGTGGACCTGGAGTATGCCGACCAGATCACGCTCAGCCGCGCGCTGGAAGGGCGACAGACATTATAACGCTCAACTTCTATCCTGACTGCGGACACAAAGATTCTACACGTATACAACACCGCGAGTAGCCGGCGAAACATGCGCTGCTACACTTGCTCAAAGCGGGCAACGGACTGACCGTCCCAACTGACCATCACCAGCCAATCTTTTACCGGCCGCACAAAGGCAACATCCGGATACATTACATCACTGTACAAGACCGACAATTCATTAGTTGCCTCAATCAGTACGATGCGTGAAACCACATACTCATGGCCTTTATAGTGGCGCCATTTAGACCCGACCGCAATCTTAGCCTGAGCCGCTGCTAGCATATTGCGCAACTGGTCATAGGGCAATTTTTCCATACATCTATCCTATAGCATGAGCTATTACTGTGTAAAGCTGATAAAATACTTAGGAATATGCAAGAAAAAATAGCAGCAATCGTCGGTAGTGTCCAAAAAATCCTAATCGTGCAGGCGGACAATCCGGACGCCGATTCACTCGGCAGCGCCTTGGCGCTCGAACACATCCTGGGAGACATGGGCAAAGACGTATACCTGTACTGTGGGGTGGACATTCCGACCTACCTGCGCTATCTGGACGGCTGGGACCGTGTACTGAATGAACTCCCGAGCAACTTTGATGCCAGTATCATCGTGGATGCCAGTACATATATGCTGTTCGACCAGCTGGACAAAGCCGGGCAGATGGGAGTGCTCAAAAGTAAGCCCTGCATCGTGCTAGACCACCATGCCATGGTGGAAAAACCGATTGATTTTGCGGCCGCCAGCATCATAGACCCTAATGTCGCCTCTGCCGGCGAGGTCATATTCCATCTGGCGCAAGACCTTGCATGGGCCGTGAACGTCGGTGCCGCCGAACACATCATGAGCTCCATCCTGGGCGATACGCAGGGACTGATGAACGAACTGACCCAGGCCAGCACCTACCGGGTGATGGCCGACCTGACGGACCTGGGCGCGAACCGTCCACGGCTCGAGGAACTCCGCCGCGAGTACAGCAAGATGGCACCGGTCATTTATAAATACAAGGGGGTACTCATAGAGCGCACAGAATTCGCATATGACGGGGCGATCGGCCATGTATCCATACCGCAGGACGAAATCAACGAATACAGTCCGCTCTACAACCCTGCGCCGCTGGTGCAGTTCGATATGCTGCAAGTACGCGGCATGCGGCTCAGCATCGTATTCAAACACTATGATGACGGACGGGTAACCGCCGCCATCCGTGGCAACAGTGGTACGCCGCTCGCTGGCAAGCTTGCCGAACACATGGGCGGCGGCGGACATGCCTACGCCAGCGGCTTCAAGGTCACCGATGGCCGCCCGTTCAATGAGATAAAGTCAGAGTGTTTGCGCTACGCAGGTGAATTACTCGATAACTTTACACAGGAACTATCTGATGAAGCTCTACAACACACTGACTCGTAAGACCGAAGAGATCCAACCACTACACACCCCGGAAGTAACCGTATACACTTGTGGCCCGACGGTGTATGATTACCCGCATATCGGTAACTGGTTCACATATATCCGCGAAGATATCCTTATCCGCACGCTCCGGGCAAGTGGATTACAGCCGAAATGGGTCATGAATATCACCGATGTCGGCCACCTGGTATCCGATGCCGATGACGGGGAAGACAAGCTGGAAAAGGGTGCCCGCCGCGAAGGCAAGACAGCCTGGGATGTCGCCAAGTTCTATACCGAGTATTTTGAAAAAGGTTTGGAGCGGCTGGACATACTGAAACCCGACCACCTACCGCGCGCCACCGACCATATAACCGAGCAGATAGAGCTTATCAAACAGTTGGAGCGAAAAGGCTACACCTATATCATATCCGACGGTGTATATTATGATACCAGCAAATTCCCCAGCTATGCCGATTTTGCCCGGCTCGATCTGGATGAGCAACAGGCCGGAGCACGCGTGCAGTACAACACCGAAAAGCGCAATCCGACAGACTTCGCTCTCTGGAAATTCAGCCCTACCGACCACCAGCGTGATATGGAATGGGACAGCCCGTGGGCACCACCCGGCGAGTCTGCAAGCAGCCGCAAAGGCTTCCCCGGCTGGCACGTAGAATGTTCTGCTATGAGCATGAAATACCTGGGTGAGACGCTGGATATCCACGCCGGTGGGATCGACCATTTACCAGTACATCACACCAACGAGATCGCCCAGTCCGAAGCAGCAACCGGTAAACCGTTTGCCAACTATTGGATGCACAGCAACCACGTCACTGTCGAAGGCGAAAAGATAAGCAAATCCCTCGGCAACGGCATTACGCTCGAAGATATCGAGGCGAAAGGCTACAGCTTGGACGTCCTGCGTCTGCACGTGCTCGAAAGCCACTACCGTTCCCAGAGCAAGTTCAGCTGGGACAGCCTGGAGGCCGCCAAGAACCGCCTGCATGATATCGAAGCATGGGCAGACCTTCGCTACCAACCCAGAACAGATACAATGCCAGATGAGCTTGACCTGCTGTTTAAATCAACCCGTGAAGATATACTCACAGCACTGCAAGACGACCTGAATACACCCATGGCCCTGATAGCACTCGGTAAACTGGTGAACTACATGTCCAATATCCCGATTCCTGGCGTTGAAGGCAAATACACCGATGGGACACTGACATTCATAGATAGCGTATTCGGCCTGTACATCGCCAACCGTCCGGATATAACCGATGACCAAAAAAATCTGATCGCGCAGCGTGAACAAGCCCGCACAGACAAAGACTGGGCACGGTCAGACCAACTCCGGGATGAGCTCCTAGGACAGGGCATAGGCCTTCGTGACACTCCACACGGTGCTATCTGGTACCGGGTGTGACCGTGAAAGTGCCAAGCACGCTCCGCCGCCTGCAAATAGCCCACCTGCTGTTCGGCATGATGTTCTGGTATGGCATAGAGCAGTTGTTCCTTAACCGGTACCTGCACACCGACTCCGCACGTGGATATCTTACCGTGGCCTTCACCGTGAGCGTACTGATATTCGACATACCCTGTGGCATACTGGCGGATAAATTCGGACGTAAAAAAGCATTGCTCGTAGGGTGCATCGCGCAGACTATCGGCCTGGTGATACTTGGGTCGAGCGACTCGCTGACGCAATATATTATTGGCTCCATCCTATTCGGACTGTTTATCAGCCTGATGAACGGTGCCGCGCAGGCGCTCCTGTACGACCATCTGCAGCTAAACCATCTAGCGCATACATATTCCAGACAACAGGGTTCGGTATATGCCATGTTTCTGGTAGGGGCCGGTATCGCAAACCTGGCAAGCGGTTTTATGGCACACAGCCTTGGTCTGCGCGCCCCGTACTACCTGTCTGTAATCCCCAGCGTCTTATCGCTGATCGTGCTGTTGCCCATAGCCGAGCCGCCGCTCGGCAAGGAGGCCGCTAAGTGGTATGCCCAACTGCAAGATGTAGTACGTGAAATAAAATCGCGACCGCGTATTGTACTGTTCGGTACACAGTTCATCGTCAGCGAGCTGATACTTCTGACGATAGGGGAATTTGGCCAGGTATACATACTGTCATTCCACGTCAGCACCATAGCACTCGGCATCATCTGGTCGGCAGTAGCCCTGTTTGCAGCGCTCGGTCGGTTTTACGCCCACCGCATGCACCGCTGGCCGCGCATTACCATCGCCTTGTATTGCCTGGTGCTGGCATTGTTTGCATATGTTCATTCGTGGATAGGGATAGTGTTGTTCTGGATCATGTACGGCTACAACGAATCGCTGTCAAACATATCCGAAACCGAAGTCCAGGATGAAACCCGTTCCGAAATCCGTGCCACACTGTTTTCCAGTGTCAGCTTTATCGGGAACATCATCGCCGTTCCGGGCATATTCCTGTTCAACCACCTATACATCAACCACTCCATCTACACGGCAAACACCGCCATAATAGTCGTGTCAATCGCAGTGCTGCTTGTAACGATCACGCTCAGCAACAGGCTTCCCGCCCGAAGAAGTGTCGCTTAACCTAAACGGCCTTACGCTGTGTTTCTTCGGCTTCCACTGTCTGACGGCTGAGAATATTGCGACTCTCCAAGTAATCGAGTACCGCCACCCGTATGCAGCCCGCCACCGGAATTGCCACCAAGGCGCCCAGTAAACCACCGAAATTAGCACCCAGAATGACCGATACAAACACCAGCAGGGCAGACATATTGGTAGCGTTGGCCTGGATGCGCGGCTGGACCACGTAGTTTTCGATCTGTTGGTACAGGATGTAGTAAGCCAGGATGATGATTGCTACCGTCAGCGAGTTGAACAAAGCGACGGTCGTGACGATGATAGCCCCGATCGTGTGGCCCACCATAGGAATAAGTCCGCAGATAAACACGATCACCATCAGCGCCAACGGGTTGGAGATATGCAGTATGAACAGCATCGGCACGATCAGCAGTGAAGCGATGGCTGCCAGCAACACCTGACCGTTCACATATCCCTGGATGACCCGATGCATGTCGTGCGCCAGCTTCTGGGCACGTTTGCTGTGCCTGCTGGGCACCAGCTGCTCGAATATACGGCGCCAGTGTGGCCCTTCGGCAAGCATCATCACCGTAAGGACCGTCACCGTAAGCACTGCGAACAGACTGCTACCGATGTGCGATACCGTGGAAACAGCCGTGCCACCGATATTGCTCGCCTTGGATGAAATCTGCTTGGAAAGTTTGTCTACCTGACCTTCCAGATTGTGTTGGCGGATGAACTTACCGACGGTCGAGTTTTGATCGCGGACTTCTTCGACCAGGCCAGGCGCCTCTTTGACGAACTGTGTCGTCTGACTGACCAGCGGCGGGACGATCGCCCATAAGAACGCACCGAACAGTACCAGCACGATGAAGATTGAGATACCCGTGGCAAAGCTGCGGTTGCCCTTGACCCGTCCGGGCAGATGGTCGGCCAACCAGTGGACCGGACCGTTCAGTGCCAGGCTCAAGAACAGTGCGGCACCGATAAGCGTCAGGGAATGCACGCTCTGCCGCACCGCAGCAAAGAACAGGATGGCGATAATTGCGGCCGCAACCACGCGGAAGATAGTCCGGTTAGAGACAGTCAGTGCTACTTCGGGTACATCAGGTAGGTTTGTGCGGGCCATAGCAGTAGTATCTCACAGGCTGCGGCGACTTTGCAAAGCACGAGCATAGATTGCCAGCAGACGCGTGCCTACGTTCGCGATATCGAAGTGCTGCACATACGCTTTCTGTGCAGCGGCTGCCGCTTCACGCTCCGCGGGCCGGTTCAGATACCAGGCCAGTTTTTCGGCCAACGCCTTCACATCAGCTGGGTCAAACAGCTGGGCAGCATAGGGTTGTAATACCGATGCATAGCCCGGGTTATCACCGCCCAGCACCACACCCCTCGCTGATGCCATGGCCTCGAGCAGCACTATACCGAAGCTCTCGCCGGCCGTACTCGGGAACGCCACGATGTCCCCCTGCGCCAAAAATAGTGCTTTGTGCGCCTCATCGATAAAACCCAGAAAACTCACCATATCGCCCATGGAGTGGTCCTGTACGTATTTTTCCAGCTCTGCACGCAGCTCACCCTTGCCGCCGATACATACCCGCAGATCACCTTCATACAACTGGTGATCGCGCACATATGCTATCGCTTGCAGCAGGTACTGAGCACCCTTACGTGGCACCAAACGCCCCAGAAACACTATGTTCGTTTCCGTGCTGTCACTGCTAATACCGCTGAACTGAGCAAGGTTGATAGGGTTCGGGAGCACTTCCGGGTCGTATCCATAGACACGCTTGGCGAATTCCCGCGCCGGCGCAGAAACCGCCAGCATACGGTCGAACCGCCTGCCGGAACCACGGTTGAGCATCGCCAAGACCCGGTTCGCAAGGGTTACCAGCCGTGAGTACGGCAGTATGTGGAACGTTCCGATAATAGCTGTGCTGCGCGGTGCCGCAGCCATCAGCCGGCCAGCTAGGAACGGACTGTACGGCACTTGCACATGCAGCACATCAAACTGTTCGGCCGCCAAAAAGCTTTTGAGCTTCCGGCGCGATGCCGGGCGGGGGATAGACATCCGGTTGCCATTGAAGCGCACGTGCAGGTTCTTGCTCAGGCTATGGATATTCGGGATGTCCGTCCGTACCGTTGCGCCCACCAGATAGTGCACCTCATGCCCCTGCGCCGTCAGCCATGCCCCCACGCTCAACACATACTGCTGCACGCCGTCCGGCGTATCCAGCGTGTCATCCAGCACCAACCCTATCTTCACCAGGAGCTACTCCTCGTTCGCTATTGTTAGTGCACTTTTGTAGACCGCTTCGTATTTGTCGACGATCTTGGGGTAGTCAAACTGCCGTACATAATCTTTGGCCCATTTTTTCCAAAGCGTGCGCAGATCCTCGTCAAAGAGCAGCAGTTGTAGCCGGTGGGCGAATAGCGCCGCATCCTTCGGGTTTATCAGCGATAATTTGCCAAGCCCCTGCATCACGCCCTCGTAGCCGGGGTTATCACCTGCG